>Ga0209287_10000173_pt1 | contig 42611 bp, 34 predicted proteins | sample PPLLak3cmMay2015_2_FD_187255 | JGI IMG/M metagenome (GOLD analysis project Ga0209287, IMG submission 187255) | Freshwater sediment microbial communities from Prairie Pothole Lake near Jamestown, North Dakota, USA - PPLs Lake P8 Core (1) Depth... | ecosystem: Environmental > Aquatic > Freshwater... | reverse complement strand
GTGAAGAAAACGGAAGAAAATCTTTTATAAATCATTAAATGGGAAGAAGACTCGGAAGAAAATCTAAGAAGATAAATCGGTACTTTCAAACCGCTGAAGAATATGCATTTTCAGATTGACGCTGACACAATTACCAGAAATTAAATTTGAACTTGGATATCGAAATACAATTGATAAGGAAACTCAAGAAAGAATTATTGCAGAATGTTACAACATAGCAAAAGACTATAATATAAGAATTTGGATAGGAATAAAATTCCTTGCTACTTATTTCAATGCAAGACCTCATGAAATAATGAACATTAAAGAGGGAGATATTAATTTTAAAACTGGAGAAATTTTAATTCCTCATCCAAAGGAAAGAAAAGCAAAGATCATATATTTATTGAAAGAAGATATTGACCTTTTGAAAACATTTCCTAGAGGCATGCCACACTTGTTTTTCTTTAGACATAGACAAGGCGTCAAAGGAGTAAAGGCAGATAAGAAATTTGGTGAACATTTATTTTATACTACATGGAAAAAAGCATGCGACAATTTAGGAATTAAGAATGTTGATTTGTATGGAGGAACTAGACATTCAAGCGTTAAGGCATTAAGAGAATTTAGAACACCAGAAGAAATTAAACTTGCTTCAATGCATGCCACAAATAAAGCGTTTGAAAGGTATTACCAGACAGAACCTTCACAGTTAAGAAGCATCTATTTAGATACAAGAAAATCAAGCAAAGTTTCATGTTAAAAATCATCTAGCAGAGTATCATAATTTCATGCTCTGCTAGATTAATAATTTGGCTTTTATCTGGCAAAGAATTGGCAAAGAATTTTAGAGGTTTTAAAAGTTATAAGTGATTGAATTTATTAGATAAGCAGTATGGGCGGTACAGGATTTGAACCTGCGACTTCCACCGTGTGAGGATGGCACTCTCCCGCTGAGTTAACCGCCCGTTTTTTGAAACGACCTTTTAGATACAATTAAATGGGGATATTGTAAATAAAAAAATGAAGAGATAAATGACGGAGGTCGGAGATCGGAGGACAGAGGTCGGAGGATAGAGGTGAAAGGGTGTTTTAATAAAGAATCACAAATTAGAAAAATCGACTTATCGTTTGGCTATTTTATTTATTTACCAATAGTTGTATAATAGTATTGTGAAATCCGACTGCCGTTATGATTAGAGATATAAGGGAGACAATTCTCACAGGGCAAAATAAACCTCAAAAAACAAGGAGGTTTTAAAATGAAAGTGAAGATATTATTCATATGGATGGCTTCAGTCTTAAGCAACACATCCAGCTGCCTTCAGAAGGCAATACCTCTTGTATTTTTGTTATTGTTCCTTCAGACCGCAGTATTTGCAGAAAGTGAAGCTGCGGCCCAACAGAACCCCGGGCCACGGGCAAATACCCGGAACGAGGCCGGCGGGACAAATGCCGATTTTCTTTTTAACAGACCAGCGGGGTTCTTCGGGTTTAGCCTGGGCATATTTTCTCCACGGGCGGACAGCGACCTTTTCGATATGGTTATGAGAGAGCTCACTATTAAAAAGAGCGACTTCCGTGCCTTGAATTTCGGCCTTGACGGTGGCTTCAGACTTTACGATACAGTCGACCTTGTTTTTAGCCTGGACACCTCGAAGCGGGAGATAAATTCCGAATTTCGAGACTGGGTGGATGAACAGGGTGTGCCGATTACCCAGACAACATCTTTTTCCCAGACACAGCTGACAGCCGGCATCAGGTATCTGCTCATGCCGGCGGGACGGCAGATCGGGCAATACGCCTGGCTTCCGTCCCGTATTGTGCCGTTCATTGATGGCGGCGGGGGCATCCTGTGGTATACTTTCAGGCAGAATGGTGATTTCGTGGATGTCTCAACATTAGAAATATTTCGTGCCAGGTTTGAATCTTCAGGCTCGGCACCGACCGTATACCTAGGCGTAGGCGCTGATATACACATTTTAAGATCTGCCTATCTGACCGTGAAGCTCCGATATTCATGGGCCAGGGATGAATTGGAACGGGACTTTGTGGGTTTTGATCCCATTGACCTAAATGGCCTTCGCTTGAGCGCCGGTGTAAACTGGCAATTTTAGGGGGTGATATTATGAATCCAAATACCAGATATTTTGTGCCGATCCGGCATGGGTCGAGCCCTATGAATGGAAAGGGACCGGCCGCTGCAATCGTAAACAGGTTCTGCCGTAGGCTGGTTTTATTCGGGATTGCCCTTGTGTTTTCGATGTCTTTGCCTACCGGGACCCGGGCATCCGACCAGCCGGATACCGGAGGCTACGAAAATCTCGATACCCGATGGCTGCCCTGGATTGGATCCTGGCGCATGGTTTCAAGCGGGATCACAGGCGAAAGTACCGTGCAGGAGCAGTACCTGATGACCATAGTTACCGACGAAAACGGGAAATCCATAACCATGAAGGGATTTCGTGAGGAAGAGCTTTTGTCCGAGGAAAAGATTGTCGCCGATGGCATGCACCATCCGTTAACGGGTGATGAATGTACAGGGTGGTACATGTATTCCTGGTCGGAGACGGGAAAACGCCTGCTGCTCAAAAGCGAATCAAGCTGCTCGGGCGACCTGACGCAAATGATCTCCGGCATGTCGATTATTGATGACTCGGGAGACTGGGTGGACATTCAATTATTGCAGAACGGAAAAGAAAGGGCTGTTGCCATCCGCAGGTACAGGAATGTCGATAACACCCCTGTCACTCCCGCCAGGATGGATGCCGTCTTTGCAAGGATCTCCGCCGGTACAAATTTTTCGATCGACGAGATTATAGAGCTGAGCACCAAGGTCGAACCGGAAGTCCTGGAGGTTGCCCTTTTAGAACTGCGCAAACCGTTCCCGATAGATTCTCAACAGCTTGTCCGGCTGTCGGATTCCAGGGTCCCGTCACAGGTTGTGGATCTTATGGTAGCTCTTTCATTCCCGGATAAATTCCAGGTGGAAAAAACAACCGTTTCTCCAGTGGAAAGACCGATGGCCCGGATAGGTAACACCGTGGAGATTGATGATTGCTGGGATTACGGGTATCCATACTTCCCATGGCATTGGGGATCATCTATCTACTCACCGTGTGACTACCGGTACTGGGGATGGGGAGCAGGGCTGGGGTGGTATTACACCTACTGGGGGCGCCCATACTCCGGAGGAACAGGCCAGGGTGTTGATGTCGGAAGGCTGGTTGAGGGGCGCGGGTACACCAGGGTTTCCCCAAATGATTCGGGCCCTGCGCCCGGGAAGCCCCAGCCGCGATATGCCCAGCCCCGCAACTCTCCGGCAGGACAGGAGGCGGCCGGCCGGCCGACCTCGGGTTCTTTATCGGGCATGTCCTCATCCGGATATTCAGGGGGATCGTCAAGCACTTCCTCAAGCAGATCCTCTTCAGGCTCTTCCGGCAATTATCCTTGCGCATCGCCGGGCGGGTATAGCAGCGGCACCTGCGATTAGCAGAATGGAGACGGCAGGCAGCCCAGCCGCTTGCCGTCCTGCCATAGGCAGGATTTAATCGAAGATGAGACTAATAAAAAGATAAATGTTAAAACAAAATGTCTCTATTAAAAAACAGGGGTCCTGAAAAGTTTCGCCCCTCTTAAGATAAGAGGGGGTCAGGGGGAGTTATGAGAAAGTCAGGATACATTAACGTAACCCCTCCTTCCTCCCCTTACCCTAAGGGGAGGTAAAAGCATTTGAGTGGAGTTTCATAAAACAATTCCGGGATGCTTTCTCCTTTAACCTTTCCCCTTTAACCTTGTTTCTTTAGCCTGCTTTCCCCCAAACCGGCTCGTCATCTCCATCAGCTCCTTTATCTCTTCAGGATCAAGGCCCCTGTATTTTCCCACCTTCAGGTCCCCGAGTTCGAGGCTGCCGAAGCCTATCCTGACCAGGTGCACTACGCTGTAGCCCAGGGCTTCTATCATCCTTCTGATTATCCGGTTTCTGCCCTGGGTGATCGTAATTCTTACGATGCTCTTTTCACCCTGGCGACCGATGAGCGCGGCGCTGGATGCGCTTATAAAACCGTCTTCAAGCTCCATGCCGGCCTTTATGGCGTTTATATCCTTTTCCATAACGAGCCCGTTGACAGTTACCTTGTAGGTCCGGGGAATATGGTATTTGGGGTGGGTAAGCTGAAAGGAGAAATCTCCGTCATTGGTAAGCAGAAGGAGGCCCATGCTGTCAAAGTCCAGCCTGCCAACAGGATATATACGCTGGGGGACATCTTTCAGAAGATCAGTTACAATCGGCCTTCCCTGGGGGTCGCTGAGTGTGCAGACATATCCGAAGGGTTTGTTCAGAATCAGGTAGATTTTTTCCTCCGGACCCGGGATCTCCCTGCCGTCCAGCCTGATGCTGTCTTTGCCCCATTCTGCCTTTACCCCCAGTTCCCGGAGGATTTTACCGTTCAGCATGACCCTGCCGGAACTTATAAGCTCATCCGCCTTTCTCCTGGATGCAAGACCGGCCTCTGACAGTATCCTGTTAATCCTTTGGGTCATCTTCGTTTCCGTTTTCGGAGGGGGAATCATCGGGGTAGGGATCACCGTTCATTTCGTTGTATTCTTCCCCGGGGCCTTCATTGTCCGGGAAAAAATCTTTTTCAGGCATATCATCAGCTGTCGAATCCTCGTAATATTCTTCAGCCTCATCTGTTATCTCATCCTGCCCTGTCCCGCGGTATTCCTCCTCCATGCTGCCGGGCATTTTATCAGGGGCTGTTTCCTGGTGCAGGCCCTCTTCCGGCACTGCGTCCGAAGCAGTATCCCTGTCATTTTCAACGGCGTCGCCTGATGCAGATTCATTGCCCTGCTCCCGGCTGTCAACAGGTGTTTCCGGAATGGCCACAACAGCGGACTTACCTGAAAAAAGCCCTTCTGTCCCCTCGGGCTGCAGGGGGTTTTCCTGGTTTTGCAGTGTAGGCTCATAGCCTGCCAGGCCGAAGTCCTTTATCTCATTCATCTTCGGCAGGTCGGAGATGTCCTTTAGATCGAAGACCTCGAGAAAGCGCTTGGTCGTGCCGTATATGAGCGGTTTGCCGGGAAGGTCCTTGCGGCCCATGATCCTGATCAGGTCTTTTTCCATGAGGGTCTTGAGTATGCCGCCGACATCAACCCCCCTCAGCTTCTCTATCTCATGCTTCAGGACAGGCTGCTTATAGGCGATAATGGCAAGCGTTTCCATGGCGGCCCGGGAAAGCCTGTTCGGGGTGCTCTGGAGCATCCTCAGGATATAGGAGCCGTATTCCGGCCTGCTCCTGAACTGGTATCCGCCGGCAACCTCCTTCAGGTCAAAACTCCTGTCCATTGCCTCATAATCGTGTTCGAGTATGGCAAGGGCGCCCTTTATATCCTTGACATCCGTGTCCGGGATGCAGTCCTTGATGTCCTTTACAGTAAGGGGCCTTTCGGACGAGAAGAGAAGGGATTCAATAATCAACTTCAATGACTTCGACATCAGTTTCCTCTCCGTTATCGCTAAAATGGGCTTCAAGCCGTATGTCCTTGTTTGTGTCAGGCTGGTATATCCTTATCAGGCCGGCATGAACAAGCTCCAGGAGGGCCAGGAATGTGGCCACAAGCTCCGCAAGCGTCCTGTCGGCCCTGAAAAGGTCCGTAAAAAAGACCTCCGCATCGGCCTTCAACTTGTTCATTATAAAGGACATCCGCTCCTTGACCGACCACTGTTCAGCGGCAAATGTTATCTCCGCATCGGGGACCCTCTGCTCGATGATCCTCTTGAACGCATCCATGAGCTGAAAGATATTCAGATCCAGGGGGACCTCCTCTCCCTGGAAATGGGTCGCAAGATCGTCCGGCAGCTGGCGCCTGAACACGTCCCTGTCGAGCATCTCTCTGCCCGACAGCTCCTCCGCAGCCTCCTTCAGTTTCATGTATTCCAGCAGCGGACGGGTGATCTCCAGGCGCGGATCTTCCTCCTCCGACTCCCCGTCCCTCGGCCGATCCGGGAGCAGCAGCCTGGACTTGATATGTATGAGGGTCGAGGCCATGACGAGAAAATCGCCTGCCACGTTGATATTGAAGGCCTTCATTATATCAAGATATTCGAGATACTGGTCCGTGATCAGGGAGATTGGGATATCAAATATATCCACCTCGTTTTTCCTGATCAGGTGAAGGAGAAGGTCAAGTGGTCCTTCGAACATCTCCAGTTTTACTTTGTAATCGGTTTCATCGTTCATGGATTCTGTGCCTATATATGGATCGCCTCTCTCACCTGCGCCATTGTCTGCCTGGCTATGCCCCTTGCGTGGCTGTTGCCCTTTTCTATAATACCCCTGACGAGGTTGGGATCGGATTCCAGGGCCTTACGCTTTTCTCTTACCGGCGACAACGCCTCAATCAGGTTTTTTGCCATGATCTTTTTGCACTCAACGCATCCTATGGCGGCGCTGCGGCAGTCCTTTTCTATCTGGGCCACTGTGCCTTCAGGGGTGTATATCTCATGAAAGGTAAACACATTGCATATCTTGGGATCTCCCGGGTCGCTTCTTCTCATCCTCTGCGGATCCGTGATCATCTGGCTTGCCTTTGAGGATATCTCCTTATCGCTGTCAGAAAGGAAAATGGCGTTGTTGTAGCTCTTGCTCATCTTGCGCCTGTCAAGCCCGAGCAGCCTGGAGGTCGGAGCAAGGAGCGTGGCAGGTTCAGGGAAAACATCTTTGTAGATGAAGTTGAACCTCCTTGCTATCTCCCTGGTCAGCTCCACGTGGGGCGCCTGGTCCTCTCCGACGGGAACGCCGTTTGCCTTGTACATGAGGATATCGGCAGCCTGAAGCACCGGATAGCCCAGAAAACCATAGGTGTAAAGGTCCTTCTGGGTCAGCTCCTTCAGCTGCTCCTTGTATGTCGGGTTCCTTTCAAGCCAGGGCAGAGGAGTTATCATTGAAAAGACCATGTGAAGCTCAGTGTGCTCCTGTATATCGGACTGAATGAAGAATGTCGACAGCTCGGGATCAAGCCCGATTGAGATCCAGTCTATTATTATATCGGGTATGGAACCCCTGATGTTACCGGTGTTGGCATATTCCGTGGTCATTGCATGCCAGTCTGCTATAAAAAAGAAGCATTCGTATTCCTTCTGAAGCGATTTCCAGTTGTTAAGGGCTCCATGAAGATGCCCCAGGTGCATCCTTCCGGTGGGCCTCATTCCGCTCACAATTCTTTTTTTCATTAAAACAATCTCCTGAAGTTATTCTTCCCGCAAATCAAAATTTTCAAATCGCATGAACGATAACGTATATCATCCGGGGAGCCGCATTTCAAGACATCCCTTTGAAATTTTCTTTGATATAATTTATCTCGTCTTCCATGGTGGTTACCTCATCATTGATCCTGGCCTTCAGCAGGCCGGAAAATATGTCCCGGTACAGGGGGCCCGGTTTGAGGCCCATTTTTACGAGGTCGGCCCCCCTGACCTTTATTTTGGTACCCTTCAGCTTGGTAAAATAAAGGGATATCACCTTTTTGATCTTTTCATTGTTTGCCTTTGCCATGATGAAAAGAAGCAGCTCTGTGTCATACTGCGAAAGCAGGGTATAGATCTCGTAACTGTTATCCTTCTTCATCTTGAATAATTTATCCAGGATATTGGGAACTTGCAGCCTCTGTGCTATCATCCTGCGGCTTTCCAGGTCATTCATCTGCATCCTCTCGGTCATGTCATCCAGGATGTCTCCGTCCAGCTGTGACGTCAGTCCGTGCCAGTAGACCTTCCACTGGTCATAGGGTTCTTCAAGATATAGCAGCCTGAACCAGGAGATGACGGATTCTATGCCCTCAAGTATCTTTTTGAGATCACTGCTGAACCTGATTTCAGGGGAAATGAATTGAAGGAGGTTGAACTCGTTCATCCTTTCTATAGCCTGGACAGGATGATTTTCCATCAATATCAGCCTGAGTTCTATGAAAAGACGCCTTCCTGAAAGCTCCCTGAGACAGTTGATCTCAACCGCGTTTTTCATCAGTGATAGGGTTAGTTTTCCGATCTTGAAACCGAACCTCTGCTCAAAACGGATGGCCCTGAACACCCTGGTGGGGTCCTCAACGAAACTCAGGTTATGGAGAACCCTGATGATCTTTTCCCTCATGTCCTTCTGGCCACCGAAATAATCCACCATGGTGCCGTAATCCCTTTTGTTGAGCTTGATCGCAAGGGTATTTATGGTGAAATCTCTCCTGTAAAGGTCCAGCTTAAGGGAGCTTGTTGAGACCATGGGCGGGGCCGCAGGGGTCTCATAGAACTCCATGCGGGCTGTGGCAATATCCACCTTGAAGCCGTCGGGGAATATGAGCACGGCTGTCCCGAACTTCTTGTGGCTCCTTACCCTGACCTCATCATGGCGTGAGGCATATTCATAGGCGAACCTGATTCCGTCTCCTTCAACGACGATATCCACATCGAGGTTTTCTTTTTTCAGAAACACATCCCTTACAAGGCCGCCCACAAGGTAGACCTTGTACTCAAGGGAGTCCGCGGTATTCCCGAAATCCTTCAGCAGGGAGATCACCCTCCTTGGAAGGCGCTCCTTCAGCACGGATGCGATATTCTTTTTCCTTGTAAAGTGAGAGGAGTGATGGGACTCATATAGAAAATCAGGAATAACAGGGCCTCCCACAAGTATGTTCAGGAGATCGGTCCTGGTTATCACCCCTTTCAGTTTTCCGTCTTCCATGACAGGCAGTATCCTGAGCTTGTTTTTGATAATAAGGTCCTGGATCTCGTTGAGAGGGGTGTCGGGCGTGACCGCTGAATATTCGATATTCATGTATTCCTTGACCGGGATATGCCCCAGCCCAAGGTACACCGCCTTCTCCATTATCTGTCTTGTGATATAACCCAGCAGGCCTTCATTGTCGCCCACTACCATGAGGACATTGATGTTGTATTTTGTCATTATGGTCGATGCGGTCTTGATGGTTTCCTGCGGCGGGATATGTATGACAGGTGAGGACATCATATCCTTGGCCTTTTTCTGGGGATTGATGCGTTTTCTGAGGAGCGTCTGCAGGGACCTTTCCACCTGCTCCAGGGTCTTTTTTCTGATTGTGGCCGAGGCTGCGTGGGGATGCCCGCCGCCGCCGAAGGCAAGCGCTATCTCTGCAACATTAACATCATTTACCCTGCTCCTGGCAACAAGGTAGACCTTGTCCTCCATCTGCCCCAGGGCAAAAACGACCTTGAGGTTTTCCATCTCCATGAATTTATGGACAAGCATGGCAAAGTCGCCAAGGTATTCCTCCCTGACAATCCTCGCTACAACCACCTCAATGCCGTTGATCACCTGGCTTGTCGCGGATTGCGTAAGGTCATTTAGGACCCACACCTGCTCGGCTGAGAGTTCACGGGTGATAAGATCGGCGATGATATGGTGCTTGGCGCCTTGACCGGACAGCCATGCCGCGGCCATGTGGTCTTCCGGGGTCGTGGAGGAAAATGTGAAGGAGCCTGTATCCTCGTGTATGCCAAGGCACATGATCGTGGCGTCATCAGGCGTAAGCGGAATGCCCTTTTCCCTGATGATTTCCGTTAGTATGGTTGTCGTGGAGCCTACAGGCTTTATATACTCTTCGATTCCCCTGATATCGTCATCAGAGGCGGGATGATGATCGAATATGTGCACCTCGATATCTTTTTTCCCCAGCAGCTCGGCGAATTTGCCTATCCGGTTTTTCTGGCGGGTATCAACCAGGATAAGCCTCCTGACCTTATCCAGGTCGATCTGTTTTATCCTTGCGAAATTGAAAAGATAGGACATGGAATGGAGAAAAAAATTTCTGAGGTTTTTCTCCTGGGAGCCCGGGAAGACAATCACGGCATGGGGATACAGTTTTTTTGCGGCAACCATGGATGAGAGGGAGTCGAAGTCGGCATTTATATGCGTCGTTATTATCTCCTCGTTAGGGTGACCGCCAACATCCTTCTTCTCTTTAGTATCCTGGTTTGATCTTCCTGCCATACGCACGCTGCCCCAACAATAATATCCAGCCGGTTTTTTCCCCAGGACTTAACAACCATGTCCCGTAATGATAGCCTTTAATTTTAAGCATATCATAGTATTATTGTATTTGTAATAGATATGTTCCGAATAAAAAAGCCGGGCAATTACATATGCTCCGGCTTGTTAATATTAAAAAATAAAATGTATTAATGCCCCTTTATTTTTTCCTCATCTTCCTGTTTCTTTTTGCATTCTATGCACAGGGTCGTAACAGGCCTTGCCCTAAGCCTTCCTTCGGATATATCCTCTTCACAGGATTCACAGATTCCGAATGTGCCCATCTCGATTCGTTCCAGGGCGTCTTTTATCTTTCCTATCAGCTTTCGTTCCCTATCGCGTATCCTCAGTGTGAAATTACGGTCAGACTCCAGGGTTGCCCTGTCGGACGGATCGGGCATGTTTTCATTGTCGTCGCTCATGTCGGTAACGGTTTTGGTTACCCCGTTAAGGAGCTCCTCAAGCTGCTGGTTAAGAAGTTTTTTAAAAGACTCAAGCTGTTCCTTGCTAAGCATGATTTCTAATTCATCCCCCTGTATATATTATTGCCGGTTATTTCATTCTCTGCAACCGATAAAACCGGGCTGCATGCAATAGTCATCGGGAAAATCGGAAAACAATTGAATATTAACTGTATGTCGTCATGAGCCAAATATCTTTCCGATGATATTTGATGTCTTTGATTCTTCAGACTTTGCAAATTCCTCCAGTATCTCCTTCTGGCGGTTGCTTAATTTCTTGGGTATCCGCACGTTAAGTTTGAGGTACAGGTCACCCCGTTGCCTCCTGTTCAGGCCCGGCATCCCGAGTCCTGCAAGGGTTATTATATCCCCTGGCTGAGAACCCTGGGGGACCTTGACCTCTTTCTGCTCCTCCTGGCCTATTACCGGTATATTAATCCTGTCTCCCAGCGCGGCCTGTACAAAAGAGATCGGTATCTCGGCGAAGAGGTTTTCGCCGTCCCTGGAAAACAGCTCATGCTCTTTAACGTGAAGGACTATAAACAGGTCGCCGGGCGGCCCGCCATGTTCCCCTGCCTCGCCTTCTCCGCGCAGCCTTAGCTGCGAGCCGTTATCAACACCGGGCGGAATCTTGATGTTGATCTCCTTTTTGCTCCGGACCTTGCCTTCCCCGCTGCATTCATGGCACGGCTTGCTTATAATGGTGCCCTGGCCGTTACAGGTCGGACAGGTGGTCTTTATCCTGAAAAAACCCTGAGAAGTAATAACGCTTCCGTTTCCATTGCAGGTGCTGCACTTCTTGACATCGCTCCCGGGGCTTACCCCGGAGCCCTCACAGATTTCACAGTGGACCCATTTCTGAAAGGATATGTTTTTTTCCTTTCCTGAGAATGCCTCTTCAAGGGTTAACTCCATGTCATAGCGGAGATCCTTGCCTTTCCTGGCGCGGGATCTGCCCGACCTTCCGCCTCCGCTGAAACCGAAAAAATCTTCGAATATATCTCCAAAGCTGGAGAAGATGTCATTAAAACCATTAAATCCGTTGAAGCCCGTGCCCTTAAGACCTTCATGACCATACTGGTCATAGATCCGCCTTTTTTCCCTGTCTCTCAGGACTTCATAGGCCTCAGATGCCTCTTTGAATTTTTCTTCGGCACCCTTGTCCCCGGGATTCTTGTCCGGGTGATATTTCATGGCCAGTTTTCTGTAGGCCTTCTTGATCTCCTCATCGCCGGCATCACGGCTGACATCCAGGGTTTCGTAATAATCTCTGCTGTTCATTTTTTAATACCTGCCGATATCTCCCCCTCCATGCCGGTCTAATCGTTTTCAGTTACAGGGAGAAGATCTTCAGTGAAAAATGTGTCCTGGTAATCCTGGGAATTATCGATGCCGGTCCCCTTGATAGAGTTGATATTTCCAGCCGCGATCTCTCGAAGGGAAATCACTATGTCCCTGTTTTTGGCGCTTACTGTAGGCTCGGCGCCTTTGCGCAGCTGCCTTACCCGTTTGGATGCCATATGTATAAGGACAAAGCGGTTATTCACCCTATTCAAGCAATCTTCCACCGTGATTCGTGCCATGTTGTTCTCCTTGATCAAGCGTTTATTAAAAATGAGCAGTATTTTAATGGGGTATAAAATTTATTTTTCAGGCGTATTATAAACTCTTGCCGTTGACTTATTTTTGATATATCCTTTAAAGGATGCCGGATGCTGAGTATGATTTTCACACCCCGGCATTATTAAGCCATATTCAGATTCAATACGCCTTATTGTCGTCTCAAATAAACTGCATTTTATAACATGCCTCTTTGTTAATGTAAAGGCTATTTTCCTTAAGAATTATTTCAAGTTGCTGTTAATTAAAACATTATAAAAGCATATCAATATCATAATATTTTTATGTCCTGTTTCTTACGGGTACTCTTCTGAAATCATGAGCTAAATGTAGATCAGGCGGAAGTATTTTTCAACGAACAATATCTTACAGGAGATGAATATGCTGGCCAGGGTGTTGAGCAGCGCGGTTATCGGGATAGATGCATACATAGTGGAAGTGGAAGTGGATATTTCAAAGGGTCTTCCGAACTTTTCCACGGTAGGGCTTCCTGAAGGGGCTGTCAGGGAGAGTAAGGAAAGGGTAAAGGCCTCTATAAAGAACTCAGGTTATGAATTCCCCTCGGACAGGATCACCGTCAATCTGGCGCCTGCTGATGTGAAAAAGGAGGGTTCAGCCTTTGACCTGCCCATGGCAATAGGCATCCTGGCTGCAACAGGGGTTATACCAGGCGATCTGCTCGGTGGTTTCCTTGTCCTTGGAGAGCTTTCGCTGGACGGGCTTATAAGGCCGGTCAGAGGCGCTCTTTCCGTCGCGGTAATGGCGAGGGAAATGAATATGAAGGGGATATTTCTGCCGGTGGAAAACGCGACAGAGGCGGCAGCGGTTGAAGGGATCAGCATATATCCGGTCAACGTCCTTTCCCAGGTTGTGGAGGCGCTCGCAGGCATCTCCCCCATAGAGCCTTTTCATAACGACTCCGAGGAGCTGTTCAAAACCGCTGAGAGCGAAATGGATTTGAGCGATGTGCTCGGACAGGAAAACGTAAAAAGGGCAATGGAGATAGCGGCGGCAGGAGGGCATAATATGCTGATGATTGGAACCCCTGGCTCAGGGAAGACCATGCTGGCAAAGAGGTTCCATACAATACTTCCTGAACTGGGATTCCAGGAGGCACTGGAGACATCAAAGGTATACAGCGTCATGGGCCTTATGCCAAGGGGGTGCGGTCTGATCAAGACGCGTCCCTTCAGGGCCCCTCATCATACCATATCTGACGCGGGCCTGATTGGCGGAGGGCAGAACCCCAAACCGGGCGAGGTAAGCATGGCGCATAACGGCGTGCTTTTTCTGGATGAAGTGCCGGAATTTAAAAAGAATGTCCTTGAGGTATTGCGTCAGCCCATGGAAGACAGGTACGTCACAATAGCCAGGGCAAGCACAACGGTCACATACCCCGCAAACTTCATGCTTGTGGCTGCAATGAACCCCTGCCCCTGCGGCTTTTTCGGGGACTCGAAAAGGGAATGCCTGTGCTCTTTTCCCCAGATACAGCGCTACAGATCAAAGATATCAGGTCCGCTGCTGGACAGGATCGACATCCATACCGAAGTGCCTGCAGTGCAGTATAAAGACCTCTCTGCAAAGGATGGGGGGAGGTCGTCCGGTGATATACTCAAGAGGGTCAAGAGGGCCAGGGATATACAGGCAGAGAGATTTCAAAGGACCAGGATATTCAAGAATGCCGACATGAACAGCCGGCAGATCAGAAAATTCTGCGAGGTTGATTCCGCATCTGAAGTGCTCCTTGAAAGGGCCATGGACAGGCTGGGCTTCAGCGCCAGGGCCTATTCAAGGATATTGAAGATTTCCCGTACCATAGCGGACCTTGAAGAAAGCAATGACATCAGATCGGACCACGTGGCGGAGGCTATCCAGTACAGGAGCCTTGACAGGAAGATGATGAGATAAAGGAAAGGCATAAGGCTCACCAGCCTTCGCCAGGGCTTCGGCGTGGCAGGGGGCACATGGCGCAGGGTAAAAGAAGGACAGTAAAATAAGCGCTGGGTTGGACAGCAGCGAGCTTTAAGGCTATTCTAAAGCGGCTATTTAATCTGTTTGCATGCGCCCGGTTTAGTGGTAAAATATTAATAATCTGAAGCCATTAAACTGATCTTGTTTCTGTATACAAATCATAAAAAGGAGTTTTATGTCAAAGGAAGACATCAGGAATTTCCTCAGGATATTATACCCCATTCTTTTGATTGTTATAATGTTGTGCCAGCTCAGCTGCGGAAGCGCCGAGATAACCTACAAGGATACCGATGAGGATGGAGATGAAGAGATATCAGGCACCTTGACTGTTTTTACCAGCAATGAAGAACTTATTGCCTACCTGAAGGATCAGTACTCAAAGAGTGTTTTATCCGACTATTCCTATTCCCTGACGGCAAGGACTTCCAGTGCTGTCGGAGGGGATGTCCTTGACGGAGCAGCCGGCGCGGCAGAATCTCAATATGACAGCCCGTCCGCGAATGACACGGATAATTATACCGGCACAAACCTCCAGGAGGCAGGTGTTGATGAGTCCGATGTCGTGAAAACTGATGGAAGCTATCTGTACATTGCCGGGAATGATAAAGTGACCATAGTATCCGCGACAGACCCCATGGAAATAATTAACAGTGATATCAAGGTAAACGGCTCAATAGACTCAATGTATCTGTACAATAACGGAGCCGGGAAAAAACTTCTGGCACTGCTGTACGGCCCGTTAAATTATGAAGGGATATCCTGGCTTGATTCAGGCACAGCCGAGTCTGTTTCTACGGGCATAGCATACTGGATACCGGTTCAGGCAAAAACAGGGATGGCATTTTATGATGTTACCGATCCCTCAGCGCCTGAGGAGATCAGGGCCGTTGAAGCGGATGGGTATCTTGCATCTTCCAGAAGGGTGGCAAACCGTCTGCATGTTGTGCAGCAGTTCCTGCCGGACCTGCCGGGCCCGTACTCCCTTGAGGAAGAAATAGAGGATATGGCCATCGAGGAGCTTATGCCGTTTTATTCGGATATAACTGACGGGGCTGCCGGAGGCCGGGAAAGGCAGCTCATTGCTCCACAGGATTTTTATCACCCGAGCTTTGACGGAGGCGGGAGCATAATCTCGATCATGACCTTCGATCTTGATGATCCTGATCTCGCCTTTTCGAGCACAGGCGTGGTGGCTGATGCGAGCATTGTTTACGCATCGACAGAGGCCCTGTACTGCACGTCCACATACTGGAACTATTCAGGGGCAGGCACGGAGGAGCCTGCCGAACAGACTGTCATCTACAAGTTTGACCTTTCAGGCGATGAGGTGACAGGCCAGGGGTATGCCGGTGTAAAGGGAAGGGTCCTGAACCAGTTCTCACTCGGCGAGTACGAAGGGGTGTTGAGGATCGCAACTACTACAGGCTGGTCCTGGGATACGGAGGCTGCTTCAGAAAACCATGTCTATTGCCTCAGATCCCGGAGCGGCAAACTGGGCATCATAGGGCGGCTGGAGGACATCGCGCAGGGAGAGGAGCTTTACTCAGCGCGCTTTATCGGTCCAAGGGGGTACCTGGTAACATTTCTAACCATCGATCCGCTTTTCACCCTGGACCTGTCCGATCCTGCGGCACCTGAGGTCGTTGGAGAGCTGGAGGTCCCTGGCTATTCAACCTATATACATCCGTGGGGTGATGATTATCTTATTACCATCGGCAAGGATGCAATAGAAGAGGATGGGAGCGCATGGTACCAGGGTGTGCAGCTGTCCGTTTTCGATATCAGCGATTTCAGCAATCCCAGGCTGCTGCAAACAAAGGTCATCGGCGGCAGGGGCACCGACTCCGAGGCACTCTATAATCATAAGGCGTTTACCTTCTGGGAGGCAGAGGGGCTGCTTGCCTTGCCGATAGACCTTTATGAGCTGGAAAGCGCTGACCCTGAACCATACGATTATGGTATTTTGACCTTCAGGGGGCTTTACGTATATAGAGTTGGGGTAGAGGATGGTTTTCAACAGATCGGGAGGATCTCCACATCAACGGTTTTGGATGAATACGGGTATTATTACAACGATTGGACCAGGGGGATATTCATTGATGACAGCATTTATGCTGTTACGCCGGAGGTCGTAAAATCAGCGGACATAGGCAACATAGAAGGAACCATTCAACATGTCACTATCGAAGGCGATTAATATCGCTCAATGCATATTTTAAACAGCGATAAAACCAAAGGAGGGTGCCATGATTAATATAGAGATGAACAAGGAGGAGGCCAATATCCTGGTAAGTGTCATAGAGCGTTACCTTTATCATCTCCAGGTCGAGATTATACACACGGATAAAAGGGAATTCAGGGACGCCCTTAAAAAGAGGGAGAATTTTCTGAAGGAGATAATTGACCGGTTTAAGACAAAGATCCCCGCTGATGCATAGAAAGTGTGTGTGACATACCTTTTACATATAAAGGCATGCGTGAGACCTCATCTTTATCCTCCCCTGCGGGGGGAGGATACGCCTGAATCCTGGTCATTAATCAACTGATTTTGAGATGATCTTTATCTTGTTGGCAACCGGATTGGCATAGATTGCCAGCGCATACCTGCGATGCTCATGGGGCAGGGAATGAATCCGCTTGTGGAAGAACATGTATTCCTTATGGTATTCTTCCTGGTCGAAGGCATACTGCTCGTTTAAAAGGGAAAGATCCTTGCTTTCTCCATAGAGTTCCCGATAGGCCATGAAGTTTGTCGGATGCAGATAGTAGTTCTTTATTATCTGCATATCCACAGCCGAGGCCACGTCCTCGGGTGTGCCCAGGTCACCCTCCAGCGGTCTGCCGAAACTGACATGAACGCAGCCCTTATGTCCCATTACCCCCGATGCAATGCTCTTAAGGTCTTCGTTTTCACCCTTCCTGTATTCCCCATGCCGGTCGGTTTGGAAAAGCTCCAGGGCTTTAGCTCCGTCACAGGGGTCATACTCATAGGAAATTACAACAGGAGTAATCCTGAGCTTTTTTATGTACTCCATAAAGTCTTCAGAGCCCCTGGCGCGGTTTAATGCAAGCATCTTGATTACCGCAGGCTCTGTAAAATCATTGCCGTCCTTTGCTCTGCCTTCTCTCTGTGCTATCCATATGGAGACCTTTTCTTCGAAAATTGAATGGCTGATGTATGCCGACAGGGTCCGGAATGCCCCTATCGCCTGGCGGCCCCTGGCAGAGCGCTTGACGATAAAACACTTGTTAAGCCGCATGAGTTCGGAGGCAAAGGGCTTTGTAAGGAGATTATCGCCTATGGCAATGCGGGCGGAGTCGCGGCCGTTCTCCAGGAGGGCGAAATTAACAAGTGTGGGGTCCAGGGCAATATCCCTGTGGTTGCACATGAAGACGCATGGACCCGGCTCAAGCCATTCCAGTCCCGAGACCTTGAATTCGGTTATGGTCCGCCGGAACATCCCGTCCATGTATCTCCTGACCAGGTCCTGAAGGGTGCGTACGTCAGTCACAGATGCGAATTCCTTTTCAAGCCTGCCTCTGACGAATGGGTCAAGCAGACCTGAAATAAAACCGGGGAACCTGGGAAAGCGCAGATTCACGATTGTCCTTATGAATTCCCCGTCGGACAGGAGGCTGTCTATAACCGTTCGGACTTCACTGTCCCGGTAGGGTCTGATATCTGCAAATCTATCCATCGGCTTTTTCTGTCTTTCTTGAGATGCGGATCCTGTGGATTCTCCTGTCATCCGCTGACTCTGTAGTTATTTCCAGGTCACCATAATTAATCTTATCGCCGGGTTTAGGTATCCTGCCCAGTGTATGAATAATGAATCCTCCTACTGACTCGTATTCTCCCTCTGGAAATTCAAGGTCAAAATGATCCTCGATCTTTTCCACCTCAAGGCGGGCGTCTACCGTAATGGTGTTTTCATCCACAATGGTCATGAGGGGCGGATCATGGTCATGCTCATCCATTATCTCACCTACGATCTCTTCAAGGATATCTTCTATGGTTATTATCCCCGCGGTTCCGCCGTACTCGTCCGTGACAACAGCCATGTGTGTCTTTTTTGTCTTGAGGTCCTTTAAAAGCTTGCCTATGACCTGGTTTCCGGGGACGAAGTAGGGCTTTCTGAGGATATCCTTCGGGATCTTTGTATCGGGCTTTTCACCGAACAGCTTCAGAAGGTCTTTGGCGTGGAGCAGGCCGATGATTCTATCAATATTGTCCTCATAAATGGGTATTCTTGTGTGGCCGCATTCCCTGACCAGCTGCATGATCTCATCCAGGGTAGAGTCAATGGAGGCCGAGATTATATGGGTGCGCGGGATCATTATCGACGATGCGGTGGTCTCCTTGAGATCAAGCACTCCGTGGACCATGTCCGTTTCTTCATCCGTAATCAGGCCCATGGCCTGTCCCTCATCCATGAGATCATTTATCTCTTCTTCAAGGTCAGAGGTATTTTCAAGGTGGTGTCTTTTCTTGATCTGGGACAGAAATTTATTTAAAAGACTTTGCTTAGGTTCATCTTCCAAGGATGTATTATTCTCCCTATTTGTTGCTGAATGCTGAAAGCCGAATGCTGACAGCTTAGAATATGATACTTTATTTTTATCATGCATTATTGTCAAGATGGTTTAGGGTTCCGGGGAAAAGGCATGAAATATTCAGACCGGCCTATCCGGCTATTCCATGGATTTCTCCATGAGCCTGAAAACGGTTGTGAATCAAGCTTCCAGGTAGTAGCGGTAATATTCGAACACCCTTTTTACGAATAGTATTGTCACCTCATAGGGCGGCACACCATGGTATTCCTTGACCTTGCCGGGACCTGCGTTGTAGGCCGCCAGGGCCAGCTCCAGGTTGCCCTCGAACTGGTTCAGAAGGTTTTCAAGGTATTCGACGCCGGCGTTGATATTATGGACAGGGTCGTACATGTCTTCAGCGCTGAAGGCTGAGGCGGTCCGGGGCATAATCTGCATCAGTCCGATAGCCCCTTTTTCTGAAGTTGCCAAGGGATTATACCTGGACTCAGCCATAATGATGGCTTTTACCAGGGCTGGATCCACATTATGTTTATCAGCTGCCTCATGAATGATCGGGTAAAATGAGTTTTCTTCACTCCTGCCGCGGGCAGCTGTCTCGCCGTTTGCCTGGCTGATATCTGCAATGACGGTCCTGTAGGGCCTGGGGCACTTAATGGAAGGATTAATATTTATGCAGGCGTCATCTGCGGGCTGTCCAATGATACAGTATATCATGATCGTTGAAAATAAAGCGCAGAGGACAGACCCGGCCGGCTTCTTAAGGACTGATCTATTCTTCATGATAATCAACCTCCTAAAAACATGTTTCAAATCCTGCTTTTGAACTGTTTTACCAGAGGGAACAACCTGTAGTATTTTAAGAAATAAGAACATACAATATATTGTATAGCCATTTTTATATTTTTGTAAAGCAAAATTTTTTCACTTGTTTTAAAGGATTTTCCACCCTGTCTCTGCCTCATAATACTATTATGTCCCCCGCCCCTAAGCCTCACCACTTATACATTAAACCTTGCGCCCTGCACCTTACGCCCTGTGCCTGTTTAACACAAATATGACTTGACATTAATAGGACTTATGATATTTAAGCGACTAATATTCTCTTAAAAGAGTCAATCTTAAGCGTCGTCTTTTGCATATTGATCAGGGCCTAAGACGGTCGGTTATTCCGGCGGGCATAGCTCAGTTGGTAGAGTACAAGCTTCCCAAGCTTGGTGTCGCGGGTTCGAACCCCGTTGCCCGCTCCATTTTTTTATGAGACCTGATTCCCTTTTTGAGGTTATTCACCTTTTTCAGGGCTGATCTACTTCAAATTGTGGGCATTAAGTTGGTTTTAAATATTGCTTTTTAAGTGAGTCTGTGCAATAAAACTGACAACACTACTGTCTGCAGTTATGAAGCGGGTCTAGAAACCCGCTTTTTTATTGGCCTTCGCAGGAATGCCTTTTTGCCTCCCATAGAGATGGAAAATCTTTAAGAGTGAGCAGGAGAAAGCTTAAGTTTTGTCTGACATGATCTTTGTAACAAAACAGGTATCTGAACTCATTGATCCGATTCTAAGTGAGATGAGGTTTGAGCTCATTGACGTGGAGTACCTGTCAGACCGCGGCAGATGGGTGCTGAGGGTATATATAGACAAGGAAGGCGGCGTTACGCTTGACGACTGCGCAAAGGTCAGCGGGGAACTGGGCGACCTGATAGATATAAAAAATATAATAGAGCATGATTACGTGCTGGAGGTCTCTTCCCCTGGCCTTAACAGGCCTCTTAAAAAGGAGGCTGATTTCATCCGCGCTATCGGGAAAAAGATCAAGGTCAGAACAAGGGCGCCTGTGGACGGAAGGCGTAATTTTTCCGGTGTTCTCAGGGATTTCAAAGAACAGAAACTGGCTCTGGATTCTGAGGGAGGACTTGTAAGCCTTGCATGGTCCGGCATTGAAAAGGCCAACCTGGTTTACGAGTTTAATGATTAACGTATTGATATAATATGGAGCAAGACCAAGATGGTTTCAGATTTAGCAAAGATATTGGATCAGGTGAGCCGTGAGAAAGGCGTTGAGCGCATTACTCTGATCAAGACTTTGGAAGAGGCTGTCCGGGCGGCTGCGAGGAAGAAACTCGGACCGAACTATGACCTTGAAATTAACTTCAATGATGATCTGGGTGAGATAGAAATCTTTGAATTCAAAGAGGTCGTGGAGAATGTCACCAACGAAAGCCTTGAGATATCCCTTGAAGAGGCAAAGGCGGTCGATCCTGATGCTGTGGTCGGGGACAGCCTTGGCGTGAAAATGGGCACGGATGAACTCGGCAGGGTGGCTGCTCAGTCCGCCAAGCAGATAATAATGCAAAGGCTGAGGGAGGCGGAAAGGAACATTGTCTTTGATGACTTCAAGGACCGGCGCGGCGAGATAGTGCACGGCATTGTTCAGAGGGTGGACAAGGGCTCCATAATCGTGAACCTCGGCCGCACCGAGGCAGAGCTTCCCCAGAAGGAGCAGATACCCAAAGAGACATATAAGCAGGGAGACCGGATAAGGGCATATATCCTTGATGTAAGACAGTACAGCAGGGGACCCCAGATAATACTTTCAAGGACCCATCCCAATTTCCTGTCCATGCTTTTTGAAAATGAGGTCCCGGAGATCTCCGAAGGGATCATCAATATCGTCCAGGTGGCAAGGGAGCCCGGCAGCAGGGCCAAGATCGCCGTTTATTCAAAGGACAGCGATGTTGATCCTGTCGGCGCCTGCGTAGGCATGAAGGGGTCGAGGGTCCAGGCCGTGGTCCAGGAGCTCAAGGGAGAAAAGATAGATATAGTGCCGTGGGACCCTGATCCGGCCAAATTCATATGCAATGCACTTTCACCGGCCGAGATTATAAGGGTGATTGTCGATGAGGCTGACCAGACCATGAACGTCGTGGTTCCTGATGACCAGCTTTCTCTTGCAATAGGCAGAAAGGGCCAGAATGTCAGGCTGGCCTCAAAGATATCAGGCTGGAGCCTGGATGTCATCAGCGAGTCGGAATACAACAAAAAGCTGAAAGACACATATAACTCCCTGCTCAGCCTTGAGGGAGTCGGCGAAGCGACCGCCATGAGCCTTTATCATGAAGGCTACCGGTCAATAAACGACCTGGCGGGCAGCAGCGTGGAGGATATCACCCAGGTAAAGGGGATAGACGCCGAGAAGGCTATGAAGATTATAGAAAGCGCGAAAAAACAGATGGAAGAGGGCAATCAAGAGATAAAGCCGGAGCAGGAAGAAACAAGAGCTGATGAGGGCTAGAGGCCATATGCCGGTAAGGACATGCATATCCTGCGGGACAAAGCGCCCCAAGTCCGATTTGATAAGACTGGCTGCCGATAATAAAAATCGTCTGGTCAGGGATAATTCCGGCAGGATCAAGGGCAGGGGGGCTTATGTGTGTGACGCGCAGCCCTGTCTGGAACGGTTGTTGTTTAACAAACGTCTTAACAGGCATTTCAGGACTGAAGCGGAAATAGACGTTACCAGGGAATTGATCGGCATGCCTTTTGATGATAACTGGCCGACAGAAAAAAAGAAAGCAGCGGTGGATTTGGAGGAATTAGATGGCTAAAATCAGGGTTTATGAGTTGGCCAAAGAGCTTGGCATGGATTCCAAGGAGTTGGAGGATAAGCTCAAGGCCGGGGGTCTGGATATCAAGAATCATATGAGCGTCCTTGATGACAGCAGCTACGGCAAGGCTATGGACATAATAAAGGGCGCAGCGACCTCTCAGGTTATTGAAGAAAAGAGGTTGAATCCGGGTGTAATACGCCGCCGCAAAAAGGTAGTTGCGGTTGAACAGGAAATCCATGAACCGGAACCGGCCACGAAGAGACCGGAACGTATTGGTAAGGCCGTTGAAGTAGCCGCAGCCCAGGTTGAAGAAAAGGTCCAGGTATCAGCAAAAGAGAAACACCCTGCTGAAGAAACGCCTGCGCACAGGGAGACTCATCTCCACAAGAAACCCCATGTCTCTGAAGGGCCTGCCGTCGCTGAAGAGCCTCTCGTCGCCGCGAAGGGGCCTGCCGTTAAGGAGGATGCTCCCGGCCAGGTAGAGCATGCCCCCGGGGAAGAAATACCGGCTGAAAAACAGGCGCCTGCACCGGCAGAGATGGCTCCGGTGACTGACAAAAAGGCCAAGAAGAAACAGAAGGACAGGCCTGCCAGGATAATCAGCATGCCGGAACATGGGCCCTTAAAGGAGGCAATCGCCAGGAAAAAAAATGAGAGAACGCCTGCAAAAGCTCACGATGCCAGGATGCCGGCCGTCCCGGATATGGGCCCTCCGTATGATGAGGAGGGAGAAGAGAAAAGGCCCGTAAAAAAGAAAAAAGATAAAAAGAGAGGCGAGAAGGATAAAAAAGAGCTTGAAGCGGATGTGCATATCCGTCATAAAAAACTGGAGATATTTGAAAGGGCAGACCTTTACGAGGACCGCAAGCCGAGGGCGAAGGATAAAAAAGGGCAGAAGGGCGGAGAGGTTAAAAGGCTGAAACACACTGAGATTACAACCCCCAAGGCGATAAAAAGAAGAATCAAGATACAGGAAAGTGTGACTGTGGTTGAACTGGCAAAGGCTATGGGCGTCAAGGCCGTGGAACTGGTCAAGAAGCTGGTGGCACTCGGCGTCATGGCCAACCTCAACAATACCATAGATTTTGATACGGCTGTGCTTGCGGCTGATGAATTCGGCTATGAGCTTGAACTGGATCAGTTTGAAATGGAAAGCATTATCGAAGAGGTCAAGGACCGGCCTGAAGACCTGAAGGCCAGGCCGCCTGTTGTGACTATCATGGGCCATGTTGATCACGGCAAGACCTCTCTGCTGGACCGGATCAGGAGTTCCAATATAGCGGACGGCGAATCAGGCGGAATCACTCAGCATATAGGCGCCTATTATGTCAATGCAAAGGGAGGGGATATCGTATTCCTGGATACACCGGGCCATGAGGCATTTACTGCCATGAGGGCAAGGGGCGCGAAGGTAACAGATATAATAGTGCTTGTTGTAGCGGCTGATGACGGCGTCATGCCCCAGACAAGAGAGGCAGTTGACCATGCCCGCGCCGCGAATATACCTATTATTGTGGCAATCAACAAGATCGACAAACCGGCAGCCAATCCGGATAAGGTTATAAGGGAGCTTGCCGAACTGAATCTGGCCCCTGAAGAATGGGGAGGAACTACTATCTTCGGCAGGATATCCGCAAAAACAGGGGAGGGCATCGACGCCCTGATGGAATTGATTCTGCTTCAGGCCGAAATACTTGAGCTGAAGGCCAACCCCGACAAGCCGGCAAGGGGTACAATTATTGAGGCCAAGCTTGATAAGAACAAGGGTTCGGTCGCAACCGTGCTGATCAAGGAAGGCACCCTCAAGCCGAGCGATTTCTTCATCTGCGGAGGGAACTACGGCAAGGTTAGGGCTATGAATAACCACAGGGGGACCAGGATGATATCAGCCGGGCCTTCCATGCCCGTTGAGATCTACGGGATCTCCGGCGTGCCGATGGCAGGTGATGAGTTCATCGTCGTCAAGGACGAGAGGATAGCCAGGCAGATCGTCGATTACCGCCAGGTCAAGCAGAAGGAAAAAGAGCGTGCCAGGACTATTATTGTCAACCTTGAAGGCCTTTATGAAAAGATCAAGGAAGGGAAGATAAAGGAACTAAATATTATTTTAAAGACCGATGTACAGGGGTCCCTTGAGGCATTGTCCGAGGCGCTTGTCAAACTGGGGACAGAGGAAGTGAAGATAAGGATGATACACTCCTCCACCGGGGCGATAAAGGAATCTGATGTCATGCTGGCCTCTGCGTCGGGCGCAGTTATCATAGCATTCAGGGTGCGCGCGAATCCCAGGGTTAAAGAGGTTGCCGAGAAGGAGAATGTGGATATCAACTATTATGACGTAATCTATAATCTTATAGATGATATCCGCAAGGCCATGGCAGGGCTTCTTGAGCCGATCTCTAAAGAGATTGTAATAGGCAGGGCGGACATCAAGGAGATCTTTAACGTACCCAAAATAGGGACAGTGGCAGGCTGCTATGTGACCGACGGCCATATTGAGAGAAACGCCATGATCCGCCTCCTGAGAGATGATGTAGTTGTCTTTGACGGCAAGATGGCGTCCCTGAGAAGGTTCAAGGGTGATGTAAAGGATGTAGCTTCAGGATATGAATGCGGCATCGGGCTTGAAAACTTCCAGGATATCAAGCCGGGCGATGTCTTCGAGGTTTACAAGATTGAGCATATCAAGGCGGAGCTGTAGTTGATGGTCATAGGCGCCATGATTGTTGAGTTTCATATTCATGACAATCAGTCCCTGAAGGGAAAAAGAAAGATTGTAAAGAGCATGATCGGCAAGGTTAAAACCAGGTTTAATGTGGCGATCGCCGAGATCGGCTCAAACGACAAGTGGCAGACTATTGAACTTGGCATAAGCGCCGTGGGGAACGACAGGCGTTTTATAGATTCCTCCCTTGCCGGCGTCCTGAGTTTTCTGGATTCTCTGTATCTTGCTGAATTAATTAATTCGAAGATTGAGATTATCAATATATAAAAAGGCGCAGGGCTCATGGCGCATGGCGCAGGGTTTAAGGTAAGATGCAAAGATTGGAAGAACTTGATTGGATTTGAAATCTCAAATCTGAAATTTCAAATTTAGTTTATACAGGTTGGAGCAAGTAATGTTAGCCGGTAAAAGGGCCACCAGGGTAGGGGACGAGATATTAAAGTGCGCAGCCGGCCTTCTGATGCAGAAGGTCAAGGACCCAAGGGTTAACGGCATAACGCTTACAGGCGTGCATATCAGCGATGATTTGAAAAACGCCACCATATTTTTCAGCCTGATAGGCAATGAGGATAACGTAAAGCGTGCACAGGCCGGTCTGGACAGTGCCAAGGGCTTCATTAAAAGAGAGATAGGGCTTTGGATAAAATTGAGGAATGTTCCTGAGATAGTCTTTAAACATGACCCGACCCTTGAGGCCGGGAACCGGCTAGAGAAACTCTTTCATAAGATCAGGACAGAAGATCCCGGGGATGATGTTGAACAGCAGTGATGGAATTATCCTTGTGGATAAAAATGAAGGTGAAACATCCTATGATGTAGTAAGAAAGGCCAAGAGGGCGTTCAAAACGAAAAAAATCGGTCATGCGGGGACGCTGGACCCATTTGCAACCGGCCTGCTGATAATACTTCTTGGACAGGGCACCAAGCTTTCAGGCTATCTGATGTCAGGTGTAAAAAGTTATCACGCAACCATGACCCTTGGCATCGGCACCGACACCCTTGACAGGACCGGCAGGATCATCGGCACCACAGCCGTGCCTGATGTGGATCCGGAGGAAATCAGGTGCGCCGTTAAGGGGTTCACAGGCGATATCGAACAGACACCGCCTGCGTATTCAGCGATAAATATTAAAGGCCGGCGGGCCTATGATCTCGCGAGACAGGGCATAGCAGTTGATCTTCAAAAAAGGATGGTAAACATCCGCTCGATAGATGTTATATCCGTCGATCTGCCCGATATCACTTTTAAAGTAACATGTTCAAGCGGCACATATGTCAGGACCCTTGCCGCTGATATAGGGGAAAGGCTCGGTTCGGCAGGGCATCTGAAATCCCTGAGAAGGCTGTCGATCGGCGGCTTTGACGTAAGCAGCGCCCTGGATTCAAGGATGCTGGACGCCGGTATCGAAGACTTTGATCTGGCAGGGAGGATGATATCCCTGAAAGACGCGCTCCCTGATATGAAGGAATGTTCAATAAACCATGAGACAGCCAGAAAAGTCATTAACGGCATAAGGCCAGTCAGGGATGAGTTGGCTGCCGGAGGCGGGTCCATGGATGATTATGCGGGTTTTATTAAATTAACTGATGGATCATCCCTGGTTGCGGTAATTGAAGTTGACCATATGTCGCCGGACGATAAATCATGGCTGAAAAAAATCCGCGTGTTTACGTAATCCTGCCATGGCAGGACCGCATTAATTTGAACGCTGTCTGCGTAAGCCGATATGCCGCACAGGGCAGATAATATTATTAATTATTATTTTATAGGAGGTATTGAACGTGGTGTTAACTACCGAAGTAAAAAAAGAGATTATTGAGAAGTTTAAAGTGCATGGGAAGGATACCGGGTCATCTGAGGTGCAGATAGCCCTTTTGAGCAACAGAATCAATTATCTAACTGAGCACTTCAAGGTTCATAAGAAAGATCATCATTCAAGGAGAGGTCTTTTAAAGCTTGTAGGTCAGAGGAGAAAACTCCTCAATTACCTGAAAAAATCAAATTTACAAAAATATCAACAGATCATCAAGGAACTGGGCATCAGAAAGTAGAATCAGAATCAACGCAGCAGTTGTGTTGATTTACGGCTTTTATAACCGGATAGCCTGAAAAATCCTATGATCATGAAAGGATAAATACAATGATAAAAACATCTACGATAGAAATAAACGGCAGAAACTTGCATATCGAAACTGGTCGTATCGCAAAGCAGGCTAGTGGTTCGGTGGTTGTCACCTTTGGAGAGACGGTGATTCTCGTTACGGCCGTCTCATCGGAAGAGGAAAGGGAAGGAACAGATTTTCTTCCTCTTTCTGTCGAATACAAAGAGATGTCCTATGCAGGCGGAAGGTTCCCAGGAAACTATTTCCGCAGGGATATGGGGAGGCCGGGTGAAAGGGAGACGCTGACTTCGCGTCTCATTGACAGGCCTTTGCGTCCGCTATTCCCCGAGAATTATTATAATGAGATACAGATTATAGCGAACGTTCTGTCCTCGGACAGGCAGAATGAAGCCGATGTCCTGGCGATTCTCGGCGCCTCTGCCGCACTTGAGGTCTCGGACATACCCTTTAACGGTCCCGTAGCCGCAGTCAGGGTGGGGAGGATAAACGGTCAGTTTGTAATCAATCCAACGATCCTTGAACAGGAAGAGTGTGATATCAACCTGATTGTTGCAGGCACAAAGACCGCGGTAGTCATGGTGGAGGGCGGGGCAGAGTTTGTTTCCGAGGCGGATATGATTGATGCCGTGTTTTTCGGACATCAGGCCATGCAGCCCATGATAGACATGCAGGTTGAATTGAAGAGGGAGGCAGGAAAGCCCAAGAGGCAGATTCAGGCCCCGGTCAGAGATGATGAGATGGAAAGGAAGGCAATCGAGACGGCGACTCCCCTTATCAGGGATGCCATCACCACTTCAGACAAGGGCGATCGCAGGAACAAGAGGGACCTGGCGTTAAAATCGGCCATGGATGCGTTGGGAGAGGGGTATGCAGACAGGAAATCCAGGATAAAGGAGCTCATGGACGGCCTTGAAAAGAAGATGGTCCGGAAGATGATGCTTGAGGAGGGCAGGCGTATAGACGGCAGGTCATTCACAGAGGTCAGACCCATTGAATGCATGGTCGGAGTGCTGCCGAGGGTGCACGGTTCCGCAATTTTTACAAGGGGCGAGACGCAGGCCATGGTGCTGACCACACTGGGTACGGAGATGGATGAGCAAAGGATAGACACCATATACGGCAACATCTTCAGGAATTTCATACTGCACTATAATTTCCCCCCCTATTCGGTGGGAGAGGTTAAAAGACTCGCGGGACCCAGCAGAAGAGAGATAGGCCACGGAAACCTGGCCAGAAGGGCTCTTCTTCCTGTAATACCAGGCAAAGAGGATTTTCAGTACGCGGTTCGTGTGGTTTCGGAGATACTTGAATCAAACGGCTCTTCATCCATGGCGAGCGTGTGCGGGGGGTCCCTTTCGCTCATGGACGCTGGTGTCCCGATAAAGGCGGCAGTTGCCGGTGTCGCAATGGGTCTTGTGTCGGATGGCGAAAAGATGGTTGTCCTGACCGATATAATAGGTGATGAGGACCACTACGGCGATATGGACTTCAAGGTTACAGGCACAAAAGACGGCGTAACCGCACTCCAGATGGATATCAAGATCGACGGCGTAACAAGGGAGATAATGGAAAAGGCCCTTGCCCAGGCCAAGGATGGCAGGATACATATACTCAATATAATGAATCAGACCATATCCCAGTCGAGGAGCAAGGTCTCTGAATACGCCCCCATTATCGTCAAGCTGAAAATCAAGACGGAAAAGATAAAGCTTCTCATCGGCCCGGGCGGCAAGAATATCAAGGAGATAAGCGCGAAATCCGATTCCGCAATAAATGTTGATGATGAGGGAAATGTTACAGTTTCATCGCCTGATGAAGAGACCTCAAAATTGGCCCTTGGCATGATAAACGAGATTACCCAGGATGCCGAAATAGGCAAACTCTATAAGGGCAAGGTCAGGAAGATAATGGATTTCGGGGCCTTTGTGGAGATACTCCCCGGTACGGACGGGCTTATTCATATATCCCAGCTGGACAAGGAGAGGGTCGCCAAGGTCACGGACATACTCAACGAAGGCGATGAAGTGCTCGTCAAGGTCCTTGATATCGACAAAAACGGCAAGATATCGCTTTCCCGTAAGGCAGCTCTGGGCGAAAGTCTGAAATAAGATGTATCAAAAATCAGAACTGAAAAATGGAATCAGGATAATTACAGAAAAGCTCGATCACTACAGGTCGGTTTCACTCGGGATATGGGTCGGAGCAGGATCAAGGGATGAAGACTCCAGAACGAACGGCATATCCCATTTTATCGAACACATGATCTTCAAGGGGACCAGAAACCGAAGCAACCTCCAGATAGCAAAGGAGTTGGACGCTATAGGGGGACTTTCTAACGCCTTTACATCCAAGGAATACACCTGCTTCCATTCAAAGGTTCTTGATAAACATTTTCCGGCCCTCGCGGAAATAATGTCCGATATCTTTTTAAACTCACTATTTGATCCTGATCATATAGATAAGGAAAGGCAGGTCATTCTTCAGGAGATCAGCATGGTGGAAGATTCTCCTGAAGAACAGATCCATGAAATATTCAATGGTCTATACTGGAGCAATCATCCGCTGGGCATGTCTATTCTGGGCACCGACGAGACCGTAAGCGCCCTGGACAGGGATACACTCATTGACCATAAGAAAAGGTTTTACGCCCCATCGAGGATAATAATATCCGCTGCAGGAAATATCGATCATGAAAGAGTGGTTGAATTTTTCAGGCCCATCTTTGACTCGATAGAGCAAGGAGAGACTACGCCTTCATTAACCACTCCAAGGATTAATCAGGCTGTATCATGTCACTATAAATCCCTTGAACAGGTGCATATCTGTCTTGGCGGAAAGGCGCCTCATCTGCTTAATGACATGAGGTTTGCCGGAACTATATTCAACACCATCCTTGGCGGGAATATGAGTTCCAGGCTTTTCCAGGAGATCCGAGAAAAGAGAGGGCTTGCCTACTCCATCTATTCTTTCATTTCCGCTTATATCGACACGGGGATACTCGGAGTATGCGCCGGGACAGATCCCAGAGAGGTAAATAATACCCTTGATGTGATCAATATGGAAATAAAGAAGATCAAGAATGGAGATATAACAGAAACAGACCTGAACGAGGCCAAGGAACACCTCATCGGGGGGATACTGCTTGGTTCCGAGAATACGGATTCAAGGATGTTGCGTCTTGCTAAAAATGAATATCTCTTCAACAGGTATATCAATTATGAAGAGGTGGTGGCGTCCCTGGAGTGTGTTACTGTTGACGACGTAGTGACCTGTGCCAGGGAGGCATTTAATCCTGCCAATACATCACTGGCGACACTTGGCCCTTTTAAGGAAGAAGAAATGATTTTAAAGGAGCCCATGTTTGCAGTGTAAATGTAGATGGTTTAAGGTATAAGGTGCAAGGTATAAGGTTAAAACCGTAGTCTGCTTTCCCTGGGCCATGTGCCTTCAGTATCAAATCAGACCATTAATCACCTGTAGCATGAGGGAATTTCCAGTCATTCTGTGGCTCATTCGACAGGCTCATGATCCTGAGTCCAGTCGAAGGATTGACCGCAGAATCCATTCATGTATTCATAAGGACATGTATACGTAATTAGTTGAAAAATAAATTGATCAGGTGGATGATAATTGGAACGGATACCCATTCAAATCAAAAGACTTGAAAACAATCCCGACCTTCCGCTGCCGGCTTATGAGACTGAGGGCTCTTCCGGCATGGATATCAGGGCGGCCGTTGAGAAGCCCGCTGTATTGAATCCTGGTGAAGTAAAACTTATCCCTGCCGGGTTTGCCATGTCTATTCCTTCCGGGTACGAGGCGCAGATCAGGCCCAGGAGCGGGCTCGCTTTAAGGAACGGCATAGGCATGGTAAACAGCCCCGGAACAATTGACTCCGACTACAGGGGAGAGATCTCCGTTATAATGATAAACTGGGGACGGAGTCCTTTCACGATAAACAGGGGCGACAGGATAGCCCAGATGATTATTGGGAAGGTATACAGGGCTGATATTATCGATTCCGGTTCTCTGGATTCAACACGGCGCGGGTCGGGCGGATTCGGCCACAGCGGGATAGAATAAAAGAAAGGCGCAGGGCACAGGGCGCGGTGCACAAGGTAAAAACCGGAATAAATTTTCCCTTGCGCCTTGAGTCATGCGCCTTGAGCCTTCTTATTATACAAGAGTAACATTGCGGAACCATTAAGCCGATGGTTGGCAAAATTTACTGGAAAGGGGGCGCATGCGTTTTTCGATGCTTGCTTCAGGCAGCGGAGGCAATGCCTGTTATATTGAAACGGATAATTCCCGGATACTCATAGATGCGGGCTTGAGCTGCCGTGAGCTTGTAAGGCGTCTTGAAATCCTGGAGGTCAACCCTGTTCATCTGGACGCCCTTCTCATTACGCACGAGCATCAGGATCATATCAAGTCAGCAGGGCCGATATCACGCCGGTTTAACGTCCCAGTATATATGAATGAATCGACCAAGGAGAAGATGAATGGCGGCATGGGTAGAATCACGGGCCATGTTGCATTTAATACGGGGCGAGCCATAAAGGTGAAGGACATTGTCATAGAGACCTTCACCAAATGCCATGATGCGGCCGATCCTGTAGGGATTGTAGTTTCTTCAAACGGCTCAAGATTGGGGATAATCACAGACGTGGGGAGGAGCACAAGAGTGCTTGAGGACAGGCTAAGGGGATGCAGGGCACTGATAATCGAGTTCAACCACGACGAGGTAATGCTTGAACAGGGGCCTTATCCCCTGTATCTTAAAAGGAGGATCAGGGGACCAGAAGGACACCTTTCAAACCGGGAGGCCGGAGAACTGCTGAAGGCCCTTATGCATAAGGAACTGAGACATGTTGTCCTTGCCCATCTCAGTGAGAAAAACAATCTTCCTGAAAAGGCCATGTGTGCGGCAAGCGACATCCTGAAGGAGTGCGGGATGGAGGATATCGAGATATTGGTAAGCTGTCAGCACCAGCCCCTTCCCATGAGGGAGATATGAAATCAAGGCTCAGGGCGCAAGGCTCAAGGCGCAAGGGAAAACATCATATTCCTTCCTTGAGCCCTACGCCCTGTGCCTTACGCCTGTGATATAGAGACAGGAAACCTTGTTGAGCAACGACAACCATATTATTATCGAAAATCCAACCCTTAATGTGGCGCTCTATCAGCCCGAGATACCGGCCAACACCGGAAACATCGCGAGGCTGTGCGGGGCGGCTGAGATCAGGCTTCACCTTATCCACCCCCTTGGGTTCAGCATTGACGACAGGCAGCTGAAAAGGGCAGGCCTGGATTACTGGCATGAAATTGATGTGAGGCAGCATGAAAGCGTTGAGGCATTTTTAGATTCTGAAGAAGGGCTCGCGCCAAAACTTATAACATTCAGCAGCCATGCTGAACCTGATTATACAAAGGCATCCGTCAAGAGAGGGGATTATCTCCTATTCGGCAAAGAGAGCGTCGGGTTGCCGCCCAATATAAAAGAGAGATTTCCATGCTATCGGATTCCCATCCGGGGAAACGTGCGCAGCCTGAACCTATCCACTGCGATCGGCATCGTCACCTACCATTACCTGCATCAAATGGGGTGTTTTTGATTCGGCTGTGTTACCAATAATTACAATAGTTACAAATTAAACGCGATTTTTTGTAAGGAGCAAGTTCCATGCAACATCAGATACGATCAAGGGATTCTAAGTTGGTTCCCATTGGGAATTCCAAGGGAGTTCGCATACCCAAGGCGCTACTCCAAAAATATGGTATGAATGACTCCATTTTAATAGAAGAGACAGACAGGGGCCTCCTTCTGCGCAGTAAAGAGGAGGACAAGCTATCCTGGGAGGATACATAAAGGCCATGGCAAATGAAAAGGAAGACTGGGGCGATTTAGACGCGACGATTGCCGACGGTCTGGAGGTAATTAAACAAAGATTGAAAAAAAATTGATAGGTTATCAGATGCTAAGGCCGCTCAGTTACGAAAGATAATAACCGACATGTACGGAGAATAAATAAATCATAAATCCTGCCCTCAACTCTGACTTTTCGGAAATGACTGGATACCTCAGCCCCTTTTATGCAGTAAACTCTGTGAGCCGCCTGGTGCGTTTGAACTGTGCTTGCCGAAGTAGATCCGCATGCCGGGCTTGTCCTGGCATTTTATCATGCCATAATCAAAAACGACGGCGGATGCAGGGAGGGGGAGCTAATCACTTCCCTTTACCCGATTATGCTTTCAGTCGGAACTTCTTCATCTCTCGTTCAATATCTAAACCGTAGTAGGATTCTGAGCTAAACTCATATACCCACAGCCTCTTGATTTTCGGGTTTTTATAGTAGAAGTTCATTCCTGCAACCCAAGACCGCCAAACCTCTGGATAGATGTAACCTCTCTGGTAAAACATGTATTCTTCGCTGCACAAGTTAAAATAATCAAAGAGGATCATAATGTCGTCGTCTCCCAAACCAGTGTCACCTTTCCTGACGATGGCATTCAATTTCCCATTCATGCAATCATATCTGGCATTGAACTGGATTAGCAATTCTTTGATAAAGTGCGCTTCGTCTAGTGCTTGTTTCTGAATAAAGAAGAAGAAGGAGGCCAAACCCCCAATGACCGTGAGTAGGACTTTCCAGTCAGCACCGCGTAAGTAGAAGTATGGTGCTAGAATTATGACGACCAAAAGGACGCCTACCGCGATAGCAAAATAGTGCTTATGAATGATCCATTTTAATTTCGTATTCATATCTTTCAAGCATAAGTGATTCTATGGTTCCGGATATCATGTAATTTGTAATGATATCCGGAAAAAGTTAGAGAAGATACTATATGATTTCTGTTTAGATGTTTATTGATTGATTTGTTTTGTTCAGATTTTTTATTTTACCTCTTTAGCTGTTTTGAGCAATTGCCGATTGCTTCAATTAATCTTGAATTATATATAATCTATTGACAAATATTTTTCAATAATATTTGATATGAAATGCCTTATTACCTGTATTACGTACATAAAAAGGCGCGTTCTTGTCAACTGGAAGATGTTTTTAAGACCCAAAACAGGTTTTTGTACTTTTTCTGGAGGACACTATGAAAAGGCTCTCTGAATTTCTTCTTTCCGTTTCACACTCCGTCTTTGGCAGGATTTCCTGGCAGGCCCCTCCCTGGGCCCTTTCTATCCGTCGATTCAGGCAAAACAGGTCCCGGTCTTTTGACGTTATCCTGCTTTTGATTCTCTGTCTGGCGCTTGCAGGAATCGGGACATATCGGTATATAAAATCCCGTCCTCTGCCCGACTTAGTCATCCTCCAAGCGGCGCTTAATGAGATCAAGAGCCCATCGGAGGAAAAGGCGCCTCCCGAGTCCCTCTATATATCCTTTTTACGAGAGAGCCGGGGAGGTAATAATCCGGGTGTCTCTGCTGCAAAGCTGGATCTTGCCGGGAAGAAGCTCACTTCGGGAGTCACCATCACGCCTGCCATAGACGGCGTCTGGGAATGGGAAGAAGGCTCGAGGTTGAAATTCACGCCCACTGGGAGTTGGCCTGCGTCGCAGGACTACACGGTAGTCATATCCAGGGAAATACTTCAAAAAGGGCTCAAACTCAAAGGTTACAAAGTCAGTTTTTCCACCGCATCCTTTTCGGCCTCTTTTGAATCCAGCCCCTCTCTCTACACGGACCCGAGGGACCGGTCCGTCCATCAGATTACGGCGACTGCGGTCTTCACTCATGTGATTGATGAAAAGACCTTGAGGAATGGGATCTCTCTGGTTGCATCAGGAAAGGACACGGATACCCCAATAAATTTCAGCGTAACAATGGACAAGACCGAACGGCGGGCATACATCCTTTCCGACCCGATTGAAATCAAGGAATTTGAGCAGTTTGTGCAGGTCAAGCTCGGTAAAGCGATCCGGACAATTCAGGGAAATGCGGGACTTTCGGATACCCTCTCGGCCAAGCTTAGGATCCCGGACGTATCGACATTTTTTCGCGTCACTCAAGTTAAAAGCCTGATCATCCGAAACCAGAAGGAAGAGCCGGAGCAGACTCTCATGGTGGATTTTTCCGACTCGGTTTTGCGAAAAAACCTGGAAGGCGCCGTAACCGCCTGGCTGCTGCCCCTCAAGGATCAGGAAAAAGATGAAGAACACTATACCAGCGCGGCCCAGATCACTCCGGAAATCTTAAAGAAGTCCGCGCAATTGTCCCTGAAACTGGCCGAGACTTCAAACGGCTCTTCAGATGAGTTCGGACTTATATTCGATGCGCCGGAAAATCGCGACATCTATGTGGCAATTAACGCCGGAATCCGTTCGGAAAGCGGATTTGCACTGGCAGAGACATATAAGGCGCTCTTTTCCGCGCCGGCCTATCCCAAGGAGGCAAAGATCTTAGGGCAGGGCGGAATCATGGCTTCCTCGGGAAGCAAAAGCATATCCATTCTGACAAGGGGATTATCCGCCATCAAAATAAAAGTAAGAAGGCTTCTTCCAAAGCAGCTTCACCATCTGGTCACCCAGACGGGCGGAGACATTACGAGCCCTTATTTCCTATACGACTATTATTTCAACGAAACAAACATCAGCGAACCCTTTGAGAAAATACTTCCCCTTGCCCCCATGGATTCCAAAACGCCGGTATATTCGCGACTCGATTTTTCGGAGTTTCTGGATCCCTCCATGCAGAAGCCGGGTGTCTTTTTCATTGAGGTCCTGGGTCTGGATCCCACAACCAAGCAGGAAATTGACCTTCCCCGAGATAGATATAGAAGAGACACCGAACAGGTCCATAAACGGACTATCATTGTTACGGATCTTGCCATCCTCATGAAAAGCACCACCGACAAGGGGTGGGATATTTTTGTGGAATCGGTTGCTGCAGGTTCGCCGGCAGAGGCTGTTGATGTAATGATTGTGGCACGAAACGGTGAAACCCTTCAGACCGCCAGGACCGGCGCCGACGGCCATGTGGCCTTTCCTCCCCTGGGAGAGGCCGCGGATAAAGGACGGGAGCCGTCCTTCTGCATGGTCCAGAAAGGATCGGACATGACCTTCCTGCCGCTCAACAAACAGAAGCGGCAGTTGGATTTCTCCGGATTCGGCATTGGAGGGGTCAACACCCGGTATATGGAAAAAGACCAACTGAGTGCCTTCATGTTTTCAGACCGGGGCATCTATCGGCCCGGCGAAACAGTCCAGCTGGGCTTAATCATCCGCTCCAAGGGCTTTGCCATCCCTTCAGGGATTCCTTTGGCATTACACATTACGGATCCCATGGGTTCTCTCCTGGTAAAGAAGAATGTGACCGTGCCTGAAAGCGGATTTTTAGATTTTAAATTTTCCACAACCACCGCATCAGCCACCGGCCGGTACGAGGCCGACCTCTATCTGATATCGGAAAAAGATCATGCAGATCGGATAATAGGAGGAGTTTCCTTCAAGGTGGAGGACTTTGAGCCGGATAGAATGCGTATGACCAACACCCTTTCGGATAAAGCCAGGGGTTGGATGCTTCCGGAAAATCTCACCACCTCAGTGACACTTAATAATTTGTTTGGCGCTCCCGCCCAGAACCGAAAGGTGACCGGAAAAATCGTCCTACGGCCCATAGGCTTTCACTTTGACGGCTATCCTGGAGTCACCTTCACCGATCCCCTGCTGGATGAGGACAAACCGCTTAAGGAGATTAGCCAGGAGATCGAGCAGGCAAAGACCGATACTAACGGAAAGGCAACCATTGATCTCAATCTGATCAACTTCGAGAAAGGGACCTATCAGATGGTCCTCTCTCTGCAGGGCTTTGACGAGGGGGGGCAAAGGAGCGTGCGGGCGTCCAGCATGGCGCTTCTCTCTCCCATGCAGTACGTTGTGGGATACAAGGCGGATGGGGATCTTTCCTTTATCCGGAAAAACACTGAGCGGAAGATCACATTCATCGGAGTCGACCGGGAGCTTTCGTTGAAGGCTCTTGAAAATCTTATGATCCGGAAGATCAAGATCCTGACCATCTCAGTCCTGGTCAAGAACCAAAACGGTACTTACGGGTACCAGTCCTCCAAGAAAGAGGAGCAGGTTTGGGAGAGGCCTTTCGCCATCCCTGAATCGGGACAGGAGATCGCTCTTGAAACAGCTGAGGCCGGAGACTACGCCCTTGAAGTCCGGAATGGCTCCGGCACAGTGGTATGCCGGGCACTTTATACGGTGGCCGGAAAATCCAATATAACGGCTGAAATCGAAAAGGCCGCGGAACTCTCCCTCAAGCTGAGCAGTGAAAACATCATACAGGGCGGAGAACTCAAGTTTCAGGTTACCACTCCTTATCAGGGAACCGGTCTGATCACAATTGAAACCAACCGGGTCCATGCTTTTAAATGGTTCAAATCCGAGGGGCTCACATCCCTTCAGACCATTACGGTTCCCAAAAGTCTTGAGGGAAACGCCTACGTGTGCGTGGCCTTGATGAGATCCATCAATGATCCGGATATCTTCACCAGCCCCCTGAGTTATGCAACGGCCTCTTTTTCCATCGATCGAGAGAAAAGGCTGCTTATTCCGGAAATCAAGGTCCCGGAGAAAGTAATCCCCGGTGACAATATGGATATATCCTACCGGACGGATCGGCAGTGTAAAATTGTAGTGTTTGCCGTGGACGAGGGTATTCTTCAGTACGCTGCATACAAAACGCCTTTTCCCCTGGACCATTTCCTTCAGAAACTGGCACTGGAGGTTTCGACGTATCAGACGGCCGATCTCATACTGCCGGAATACAACCTTCTGGTCCAGAGGATGGGAATCGGCGGAGACACCGATGCGGCGGCCCTTCGCGCCAGGCATCTCAATCCCTTCGCCCGGAAGAACAACCAACCTGCAGTGTTCTGGTCCGGTATACTCGACTCGGGCCCGGAAGAGCAGACTATTTCATGGGAGATACCCGATACCTTCAACGGCGAAGTGAGAGTCATGGCCGTAGCCGCCGACAGCTTAGGGATGGGGTCGGCAGAAAAGAGCGTTATTGTGAGAGGCCCCTTTGTAATTAATCCAATGCTTCCTCTGGCTGTGACCCCGGGGGATTTATTCACCATGACTGTGGGAGTTGCCAATGTTTCCGAAGGCTCGGGCAAGGCCTTACCGGTTGTCCTTACGGTCGACCCGGGGAAAGGCTTCAGCATTGAGGGAGGTGCAGTTCAAAGGCTAACCATTGATGAAAACGGAGAAAGCAGTGTTGTTTTTAAAGTAAAGACCATAGGGGCGCCGGGGGAGACAACATTGCGCTTCAAAGCCCAATCCGGAGAAATCAAGGCCGGGACATCTGCCTCCGTCTCCATCCGGCCGCCAACCCCCATGATGACCACGTTGACCTCCGGTGTTGCCAATACCGGGAGTGTCAGCCTGACCATCCCGAGAAAAATCCTCCCGGAGAATTCGACACAGAAGGTGAGCCTGTCCGGTTCTCCCCTTGTCCTTGCAGCAGGGCTCGATACCTGGCTGAATGAATTCCCTTACGGGTGCACAGAGCAGCTTTTAAGCCGGGGATTTCCCGCCCTTGCCTATGCCGTTTACCCAGGGGACTCCTATACCAAGGAAAAGGCCGAGGAAAAGGTTCAGGCAACCGTTGCCATGCTTCGGGAGCGGCAGACGGCAGACGGCGGATTCGCCATGTGGCCAGGCGGCCACTCCAGCGATTTCGCCTCCCTTTACGGCCTTCATTTTTTGACCGACGCAAGACAGGCCGGATTTTCCGTGCCCATGGATATGCTTATTCAGGGAATATCCTATCTGCGGGATAGGGCCGGAGAAACGGCCACGGGCGCTGAGGCAAGACTGCGTGCCTACAGTATCTATCTGCTTACACGAAACGAGGTGGTCACATCCAATTTTCTGATCGATCTTGAGAAAGACCTGAGAGATGGTACAGCATGGAAAGAGGAGATTACTGCATCCTTTATGGCTGCAAGCTATCGCCTCTTGAAACAGGACAAACTGGCCAGGGCCTTGTTCGGGAAATTCAAGGCGTCCGAAACGGAATCGGATATTTTTTCTCTAGGCTCGGGGGCCGCAGATGGGATCAACTTGTATCTTACGGCCAAGCACTTCCCGGAGGAACTCTCAAAAATCGGGGAAGAGGCCATCACACAGATGATCAGACCGGTGCTGAATGGATCTTTCCATACCTTCGATGCGGCCTGGACCATTCTGGCCCTTTCGGCCTGGCCGACCGAGGAGACCACGGGATCTTTTACCGTCAGCCGGCGCACAGAAAAAGGGGAAAAGAAAACACTTCAGCTGAAAAACGATCCCTTTCCGAGCGCCGCAATTGAAACTACCGCAACCAGCCTTGACATCAAGGCAGGGCGCCGGGTCTTTTACACTCTCACTCAAAGCGGATTCGACCGGGATTTGCCTACGGTTGAGATCAAAGAGAGGCTTGAAATAATAAGAGAATTTAGACCTTCACCGGCAAAGGCGAATCTTTCCATTTCCTCGGGGGATGATATCACGGTGGTGCTCAAGATCAGGGCCGTCAATGGCCAGAATGTGAGAAATGTTGCGGTTACGGATATGTTTGCCGGGTGCTTCTCCCCGGATATTAAGTCTGTCCGGGAAAATGAAAATTTTATGGACTATATCGACGTGCGGGAGGACAGGGTTATCTTTTACGGCTCTTTTACTGATCAGATAACGGAACTGTCATATACTATGCGGGTGACTGCGCCAGGTGAATTCACTGCCCCTCCGGCTTTCGCCGAATCGTTATATGACAGCCGGATCAGGGCGAGGAGCCTACCTGGGACAATTAAAGTGGAAAAATAGAAGGTTCAAGGGTTCGAGGGGGAAGGAAGGATGAAGTGTTTTTATGGGAAGAAGTTCTTTTTTCCCTTTCTTGTTGCGGCAGTGTTGATGGGGTTTGCAGGTTCTGCGTTATACACCCTGGTCCCTGATCCAGGTCTTTATCCTGAACTCTCCCAATCTACGGCCATTTTTGATGCCAAGGACAGGCTGATCCGGTTGACTTTAAATTCTAAGGAAGAATACCGGCTTTTTATTCCGATCGCCGAAATTCCAAAGGACCTGATCGATGCGACCTTCCTTTATGAAGATAAGTTCTTTTACAGCCATCCGGGAGTAAATCCATGCTCCATAATAAGGGCGCTGTGGAATTCGATTGTACGCAAGGGAAGAGTGACCGGCGCATCCACGATCACCATGCAGACGGCCCGGATGCGCTTTTCCCTTAAAACCACCACCATTTCAGGAAAGATCATTCAGATCCTTCGCGCCATTCAATTGGAACGCCATTATTCCAAAGAGCGCATTCTGGAGGCCTATTTCAACCTGGCGCCCTACGGCAGGAATATAGAGGGTATCGGCGCGGCAAGCCTGATCTACTTTGGAAAAAAGCCCAAGAACCTTACCTTTCCTGAAATCCTGGCTCTAGTTGTGATCCCTCAGAATCCTTCCACCCGATGCCCTTCCGATCAAAGAGGGTATCTTATGATGGATCAGGCCCGGCAGAACCTCTTTAAAAAGTTTTCGACCCTGAATCCGTCATACGCAAAAAACGCAGGATTGATGTCTCTTTCCCTGATGTGCGGCTCTCCTGAAACCATTCCCTTCAAGGCACCGCATTTTGCGGATTTTGTCCGCTCGTATCAAACCATTCATCCCTCCGGGGCTGTCCGAACAACCCTGGATCTCGACCTGCAAAGCGGGATACAGGAGATCATTAAAAAACATGTCAGGAGAAGATCCGGTGACGGCATCCAGAACGCAGCCGCCCTCCTTCTCGACGCCAAAACCATGTCGATTCTCAGCATGGTGGGGTCGGTGGATTTTTTCAACGCTGCGATTTCAGGGCAGGTAAACGCAGCCACGGCCAAACGTTCTCCCGGCTCCGCCCTCAAGCCCTTTGTTTATGCCTTGGCCCTGGATCAGGGCTTGATTCATCCCATGACTCTTCTCAAGGACACACCCCTCAGGTATGGGGCCTATTCGCCTGAAAATTTCGACCGGACCTTCCAGGGGCCCCTTTCAGCTACCCAGGCTTTGATTCATAGCCGAAATGTCCCGGCCCTCACTTTGGCTGCCCGGCTTGAAAATCCCGATTTCTATGAATTTTTGAAGATGGCCGGTATCTCGAAAATGAAGGAAAGGGATTTTTACGGTCTTTCCCTGGTGCTGGGCGGAGGGGAAGTATCTATGATAGAAATGGCCGAACTTTATGCCATGCTCGCTAACGGAGGCGTCATGCGGAGTTCGCAATTCGGCGACGAGGGTTCCTCATCCGGGATTAGACTCCTTTCTCCGGAAGCCTGCTACCTGGTACTGGACATGCTCATGAAAAACCCTTCCCCTGATCAGGAATTTGCAGAAGAAAATAAAAATTCTATGGTCGCCTGGAAAACCGGGACATCTTGGGGATTCAGAGATGCATGGGCTGCAGGTGTGGCAAACGATTTAGTGCTGGTGGTCTGGGTGGGAGACTTCACAGGGGCCGGAAATCCTTCCTTTGTGGGCCGAGATGCAGCCGGTCCGATCTTCTTCGACATCCTCTCCTTTCTCAAATACCGCACCGGGGCTCTTCGTCATCCCGGACCAAACCTTGCTGAGCTGAACCTGGAAGAGATTACGGTCTGCGCCTTATCCGGAGCGCTTCCCAACCGGTATACCCCTAAAACTGTAAAAACATGGTTCATTCCCGGAGTTTCCCCCATTACAGTTTCCACCATTCATCGGGCCATTCCTATCGATGTCAAAACCGGGCTCAGGGCATGCCGATCAAATCCTCCTGCCACCCGCGATGAGGTGTTTGAATTCTGGCCTTCAGACATCAGCAAGATTTTTCATGCGGCTGGATTTTACAAACCCGAACCGCCGGCTTACATGGAAAACTGCGACATTGAAGTCAGGGATGACAGGGGAGAGTCACCCCAGATCATCTCACCTGACAGTACTGTGGCTTATATCCTGCGAAATACCGGAGCAGGGGGCGACCGCGTGCCCCTGGAGGCCACGGCGGAAAACGGTGTGAGAGTGGTCTACTGGTTTGCAGACGATGCCTATATCGGGCAAAGCAGGCCCAGCGACATCTTTCTGTGGGAGGCCAGGGCCGGGAAATGCCAGATCCGGGCTGTGGATGATAACGGCCGGTCTGTCATTAGGACCGTGACAGTCATGAGGGAGTGAGGTGCTATCCATTCATTCCTGAACCAGTCGAAAATCACAACTTCAGCGGGAAAGGTTCATTAAAAGCGTGTTCTTGTCAACTCAGCTATCAACTCAACCAATTCAAAAACTTGAGGCGAGAAGGTTACAGAGCTCTCTGCCGAATAACTCAATCTGCCACCTTCTCATTTCACCTAGCTCCTTAAGGCCGTCCGGGGAACACGGGTGCATCACAGCTACAGCCTCTATCAGCGCATTGGGGCATATGATCGAGGGATCAAGCCCTGATTCTTTACCGAACCTGTCTCTCCATTCTTTCAGGGCGTTGAT
>Ga0209287_10000172_pt1 | contig 42950 bp, 39 predicted proteins | sample PPLLak3cmMay2015_2_FD_187255 | JGI IMG/M metagenome (GOLD analysis project Ga0209287, IMG submission 187255) | Freshwater sediment microbial communities from Prairie Pothole Lake near Jamestown, North Dakota, USA - PPLs Lake P8 Core (1) Depth... | ecosystem: Environmental > Aquatic > Freshwater... | reverse complement strand
GACAGGTGAATAGTGGGACGGGTGCGTCGAATGGAACAAAAAGCCTGTCTCTTTCCAGTCTTGCTCCGTTGATGACGTATACGGTATGGGTGAATGCGACCGATCCAACTGGGAGTGGTCTGTACACTCAGGCATGGTATACGTTTTCAACGAAAATAAATCAACCCCCAATCTTTGGTACTCCAAGTCCTGCCAACGGTTCCATTGGCACACATTGCAATCTTATCTGGAGCATCTTCATCTTAGACCCTGAGGGAAATCCTTTCTCATGGACGATTCAATGTAGCAATGGACAAATGAATAGTGGGACGGGTGCGTCGAATGGAACAAAAAGCCTGTCTCTTTCCAGTCTTGCTCCGTTGACGACCTACACAATCTGGGTGAATGCGACCGATCCAACCGGGAGTAGTCTATACACAAGAAAATGGTTTACATTTACGACTGGTGTCAATCACCAGCCGGTCCTTGGTACTCCAAGTCCTGCCAACGGCACAATAGACACGCACTGCAACATCATCTGGAGCATCCCCATCGTAGATCCTGACGGGGACCCTTTCTCATGGACGATCCTCTGTAGTAATGGTCAAGAAAATAGTGAAACTGGTGCTTCAAATGGAACGAAAAGTTTGTCCCTCTCCAGCCTTACTCCATTAACGACCTATACGGTGTGGGTGAATGCGACTGACTTCATCGATGATTTGTATAGTAACGGATGGTATACGTTTACAACCGGAGTCAATCATCAACCGGAATTTGGGCTTCCTGATCCTGAAAACGGCTCTCTGAATAATCCATGGAGCTTTATCTGGAATATCCCCATCAGTGACCTTGAGGGGGACCAATTCTCATGGACGATTCAATGCAGTAACGGACAGGTGAATAGTGGGACGGGTGCGTCGAATGGGACGAAAAACCTGCCTCTTTCCAGCCTTGCACCCTTTATACAGTATACCGTATGGGTGAATGCGACAGATTATCTCGATGGCGATCTAACAACCCGGGCATGGTATACGTTTGTGACAGCTGCGGAAAATATCCCTCCAAACAAACCAGCGACACCATCAGGATGGGCGGAAGGGAGGATTCATGTCATCTACACATATAATACCACGACCACCGATGTGAACGAGGATCAAATCTATTATTTGTGGGACTGGGGTGACGGCTCAGACAGCGGTTGGGTTGGGCCATATGAATCCGGTGCCATAGCCTCTGAGAATCACTCGTGGTCAAAGAGAGGCGCCTATGAGATAAAAGTAAAGGCCAAGGACAACTACGGCAGTGAAAGCAACTGGTCTGATCCTCTACCAATTAGCATGCCATTCTCTAAGGACATTATTAGAGATCGATTCATGGAGTTCATCCAACTCTTCATCCGTTTCTTAAAAGGAGAATTTATCGGAATGAGACTTGTCGAGGTCTTAAGAACAGAGGGTTGGCTTCGATAGAGCATTAAGCAGAAAAAGAACTCCCTTCCGATCAGAGTTCTTCTTTTTTCTTTCGTATTGGCTTCGCATCTTCAACACTTTGCGATTGATTTAAAAAAGCATACTGACGACCAATAGTATAAATATATCCCCTGATATATTTTTTTGAGGTCAAATTTCTCATGAAAAAAAGTATAGCATTCCTTCTGGTCGTAAGCTTACTTCTTGGAACATGCCTGCCGATGAAGACCACAGCTTCCACTGAACAGTCATCTCTTCTAATTCTCGAGGCAAATAACAAAATGAATCAAACCAGCATCTCAGAGAAAAACTGGAATGTTACCATCATCCGTGATGCGTATGGTGTTCCTCATATTTTTGCAGCCACTCGCGAAGCACTCGCCTATGGCGTCGGATATGCAATTGCGCAGGATAGACTCTGGCAGGCGGATCTCTTCCGCAGAGAAGCGACCGGCCGGCTCAGCGAGCTTGGCATCGGGAATACCAGTGTTGATTTCTGGATGCGTGTGCACGGCTATACTCAAGAGGAGAACACCGAGCTTTTTTCCACGATTCAATCACCGTATAAAGAAATGATCATCGCGTACGCTGAGGGTATGAACCAATATATCGCAGAAGCGATTGCAAACCCGCAAGAAAAAATGCCGTACGAATATATTATTCGAGGTATCACCCCTGAACCATGGACTGTTGAGGATTCTGTTGCTATCGGTCAACTCATGGTCCGGCGATGGGGTGAGGGTGGGGGTATGGAGCTGACATTCACCCTCGTCCTTCAACAACTCATCCAGAGAAACGGGCTGCTCAACGGATGGAGAATATTCAATGACGCCTGCCCCCAAAGAGACCCAGGAGCCACTACCACTATTCAATCCAATGACACTAGCCCTCCATCTACAATAACGTTTTTTCCACCAATGCTTCCCTATATGAACCTACTCTATGATGCTTCCCAACACATTCTTTCTATGGATTCCCAAGAACAACAATTGTGCGAAGCCCAAGGACTCCTGTATCACTTTGGCAGCAACGGCTGGGTAGTCGCACCACAGAAATCAGAAACAGGAAACGCACTGTTGCTTGGCGGACCACAAATGGGTCATTCGATTCCTCAGATCGTCGTCGAAGTCGGCATGCATGGTGCGGGAATCAATGCAAGCGGCATGACCTTCCCAGGAGTCGGTCCCGCGATAGCAATCGGAGCAAACACCTATGGTGCCTGGACAACCACCTCAGGACTATCAGATGGGGTGGATACGTATATTGAGATTCTTCATCCATTTGATAAAACCCGATACCGTTTCAACGGTCACTGGTATCAGATGGAAAACCGTACTGAGATTATTTATGATCAAAACGGAACACCCATTGAATTTACTTGTTATCGCACCATCCATGGTCCTGTCCTGAACATCCTCTGGAAACCTTTCATCGGTGGAATAGCGATTTCCTCCCGGATGGCGTTCTGGAAACAAGAACATCATACCATCGAAGGTGTCATGAGTTTTCAGGAATGTACCAACATTACAGAATTTGAACAGGGTGTTAGTAAAATCGTCTCGTCCCATAACTGGTTCTGGGCAGATAGAAACGGTGACATCGGGTATTACCACTCCGGGTATTACCCACAACGACCAACCTTTGGATTTCTGCATCGACGCATCGATGACCGATTCCCCCTGCTGGGTACAGGCAAAGAAGAATGGCTCGGCATCGTTCCTTTCGAAGATCTCCCGCAACAACGCAACCCCCCATCTGGCTTTTTTGCCAACTGGAACAATAAACCCAAACGCAGCTGGGATCATGCGGAAGCCGAGGTCGGTCCTCTCTGGGGTGAAGGTCATATCGTCGTTCGCATCCAGGAACTCCTTGCAGCAGACCCAGCGATTTCCTACCAGGAGATGATTGATATCTGCCAGAATGTTGCTTACCATGATGCGTACGGGACGTATTTCAAACCATTTCTCCAAAACGCGATAAACTCAAGCAGCGAAATACCATCTGATGTGCGAGAGGCACTTGAGACATGGGACTGTTATCTTAATAACGATGACTCTGACGAGTTCTATGACGACCCAGGTTTAACTATTTTCCATGCATGGTACGACGCGTTATTCGAAAAAACCCTCCTTGATGAACTCAGCATCCTTGTCAAGGATTACTCCCATAGCTTGATGCTGCATATCCTCCAAGGTGATGCATCGAAACTTCATCTTCGCTATAAACAGTACTTAAATGATACCGTTGATGTTGTGATTCTCGATGCTCTGCAACAAGCAGTCCTTACCCTCGAAGACCAGTATCATACCACGAATGTATCACTATGGTTGACACCAATTGATATCGTTGATTTTTCTGAACTTGGAAGCCTGCAGTCACCTCTTATGCCATATATGAATCGTGGAACTTACAATCAAGTTATCGAGCTTCCGAGGTGGACGAAAGAAGCTCTTAGTTCGCCAAGGGGCGAAAATGTACTTCCGCCTGGTCAAAGCGGATTTGTAAATGCTCAAGGCGATCCATCTCCCTTCGCTTATGATCAACTACCGTTGTATATATCATGGATGTTCAAAGATATGCATATCATCGCAGACGACCTTCTACCAAAATAAAAACCAGAGAAAGCTACAAACAACCTGCCCTATCTATTTTTTTTTTATTTATTGGACTTTTGTAAATTGCACATTATTAAGCAGCAACATCCTGGTTTCTTCCTCAACAGCATAGCTAAACGAGACGGTCATAGATAGTCTCATATCCCCCGGGGTTCGCGTCCTATTTGACGGCCATGTTCCATTATATGGATTTGTTCCGTTTGGAGGCCATGTTCTATCTCCTGGTGGTTGTGTTCCGTTTGGTGGTACCGCCCCGCCTCCTGGGAACATAGTCATATTCGGCGATAGTGTTCCATTGAATTGTTCTCTATCTGGAAACCCGTTTCTGTCAGTCATTAGCGGTGTGAGCACTAAGGTATCATTGGTTGCTGTATAGGTATAATTCATCGTAAATGTCCTATTTTCACTTCTTAGAACCATCTCAGTGCGGTTTTTTATGAAGGATATTTGAGAGATCGTAGCGTTATTTTTTTCGTCGAACATGGGCATCTGCAGGGTTCCTCGCCATGTTCCAAGCAGGGTATTTACATTTTCGTTCGTAATTTGGTCCTCTATCTGATTTGAAGTACATCCACTTAGACCAACCATAGCAACTAAGACCATGCCATTGATAAAAATTAGTTGTATCTTTTTTGTTTTTTGACTCATCTCTTATTCACTCCTCATTGCTTCGACAACCTGTAGATTTGCGGCTTTTCGCGCGGGAATCAACCCAGATACGATTCCGATGATTGTAGAAAATGCTAAGGAAAACAGGATGAGTTCTGGAGTGACGATAGCGACAGAGGTACTCGTCCCCATCCTGCCCATCCCCATGATGTTGAACCCGATGCTGGAAATGACACCTACGACGATGAATCCGAGGAATATCCCAAGTAATCCTCCCATGAGACCAATGATACCTGATTCCGCAAGGAACATTTTCATAATCTCTGAGTTTCGTGTCCCAATGGATTTCAGGATACCGATGAGTCGTGTTCGTTCCATCACGGACATAAACATAGTATTTGCAATACCTATTGCTCCAACAAGAAGAGAAATCGCAGCTATACCTGTGAGGAAGAATGTTAACGTCGCCATGGTGCTTTGAATGGTCTGCAGCATGGATGTTGGTGAAGTGACGGTAAAATCTGCAGTGTCTGAAGTAACCATCCGTGAAGTGTATAACACCTGTTCAACATTTTCAATAATCTGGTCTATTGCATTCGTATCAGTGACTTTCACCTGGATTGAGGAATATTCGTTATTGTTGAGATCGGTCAGTATCTCGCGAGCTGCTTGTATTGTCATAAAAATGGTTCGATCATCTCCTCCGAAACTACCGGTACCGGATTCTTCTAGTATTCCTACGATCGTGAAAGTTTTTGATCCGACCCGAATCTGGGTGTCTACTGTCAGATTATAATCAAACATCCTATTCGTGATACCATTTCCAACAAGAATGCTTGTGGTTTCTCCTGGCTCAAGGAATCTGCCTGCCGCAAGTTCAGAGGTTGTCATCGTGTTCCACGCAGAAGGCTCGATACCCTCAACGGAGACGGTGACTGTTTGAGCGAGATACTGAACCATCGCCTGGTCAGAGATGATACCAGTCACTGATTTCACACCGTCCGCTGTGGAGATCGCAAGGAGATCTGTATCAGTAAGCGTTGGTGTCTCTGTGGTCGTTGTTGTCTGTGATGTCTGCCTTTGCATGCCTGGTGGACTCTCTCCCTCACCAGGTTGAAATCTGCCTTCGAAACCACTTTGTGGTCCACTCGCAAACGTTCGACCCACACTTATGGTCAGAACATCGGCGCCAAAGTTGGACATCTGTGATTCCATACTCTGAGACATCCCAGCTCCGATGGAAAGCATAGCGATGACCGCAGCAACCCCGACGATAATCCCAAGGATCGTTAGCCAGCTTCGTAAACCTCTATGGGTCAGACCATTCAGGGAGAGTTTCAAGATATTAGCAAATTTCATTCTTTTGGTCCTTTGTCTGATTTGAAGAGATGCGACAGTTTCTTCTTTCTGCCGAGTTGGATCACCGCGACGATGACAATGATTCCGACAACACCGATAGCGATGTAGGTCAGACTGTTGCTCAAATCTGATGTTTGTGATTGACTGGAAAAACCATTAGAGAATGTTCCGGAAGCCCCTTGTGTCGTCGTTCGAGACGAAAATCCACTCATAGAGCCTGAAGAAAGGTTCACTTGTTTTTGAATGGTCTGTCGTACTCCAAAGACGTCGGTGTACGCTATTTGAATAACTAACGCGTTGTTTCCCGTTCCAAAGAATGATTGATTCATGAACATATCTCGCCCGCCGGTGAAATTACCTCCAAAAGGTGGTGCGTTCATCTCTGATCTGTTAAACGAGGGGAACTGCATGGTTCTATTACTCGTGGTATTACTTGTTGTCGAAGTAATCGAAAATGATGCTAATGTGTAGTCCCCCGCATCAAGATTGCCTACACTGGTCGAAGACGTGCCACTTGTGGAATAGCCTGGTTGTTGAGGGATGGAGACGATTACCGATGATGCGGTGTTTGCTCCAGTATTGACAACAGCGAATGTTGTGGTGCTACTTGTTGATGTTTGCAACACAATATCAAAGGATGTTTTCCCACTGATCTGCAGACCGACGGTTGAATTCACGGTTTGTTTTTCTCCGGTCTGGTCATAATATTGTATCAGGACAGTGAGTGGATATACACCCGGGGATATACCTGAGCTTGCGATGACGACAACAGGGACCTCTGTGTAATTTTCAGCACCAATAGAGGGAATTGTTATCCTGTTATCTGCCCCAACAGGTAAGATGAGGCTGTTGGGATCTTCCCAGCTGAACTGGAGATTCTGCAGACTGACTCCACCAGTATTGCTGATGTTAAAAAGAATGGTAGTTGCTTGTCCGATTGAGATTTCTGTTGGATCGACTGATGTGATGTCAACAACTGTTGCATCTTGTACCTGTATGATTGCGGTCTGTCTTATTGAACCTGCGCCTCGTATCTCAAAAATTACTTGGTACAACCCTGGTGATGCGGTGCTTGGTATTTTAAATTCGTAAATGATGGAATAGGATTCACCGCTCTCTAAACTTCCAACATCGACGTCCCAGTTTCCTTGTGGAATGATGATGGTTGGGTCCCAGGAGGTTGCGGTGATATAAATGCTGTTGATTGCCGCCCCGGTGCTTCTGAGGTTCACCTGGATGTAGCCGTTTGTTCCTGGCGCGGCAATCTTTGGGTTCGTCGTAAACGTTACTTGAAGACCTGCCGCTGCGGCGCTATAACTGCCTATGGTATTGAAGAGGAGTAAGCAACTCAATACACTTAGTATCACATAGTTTTTTTTCTTCATGTTTTTAACCACCTGTTTTTATTTTTCCATCTACGATATGAATGATAGTTTCTGCATATTGTGCGATTTCTGGTTCGTGGGTAATTACGGTGACTGTCATTTTTTTCTCCTTCTGTAGCTGTAATAAAAAATTCATGATTTCCGCTTTTGTTTTCGTATCTAGGTTCCCTGTAAGTTCGTCTGCGAGAATGATCTCAGGATTGTTTGCTAACGCTCGTGCAATCGCAATGCGCTGCTGCTCCCCACCAGACATCTGGGATGGCAGATGATGTGCGCGATGTTCTAATCCAACCGCTTTTATCAGTTCGAGTGCTCTTTGTTGTCGTTCTTTTTTTTCTTTTTCAATAATGATCATAGGTAGCTCAATATTCTCCAATGCAGTCAAGGTAGGATGCAGGTTGAAAAATTGGAAGACGATGCCAATTTTTTTTCCTCGCAGACGGGCAAGGTCCGATTCTTTTAATGTTGAAACATCGACACCGTCCAGTAGCACTTTCCCCGAGGTTGGTATGTCCAGTGCACCAACCATGTGTAATAATGTTGATTTTCCGGATCCGCTCGGGCCCATGATGGCGACAAATTCACCTTTTTTTATTTTTAGACTCACTCCACGCAGAGCTGGTGTTTCGACACCATCCATTTTATAGATTTTTTTGACATCTTGCAGCTCAATGATCGGCGAAGTCATTTTTTTTCACCTTTTTTTGTCAATCTGGTTTTTGTCTCTTTTTCTAGTCTTCTCATTTGTTTTGTTCTGTTCCCTTGATTGACCTTCAAATCTATATATCGATTTTTCCCAATTCATTCCCAATTCCATTCCGAATTGGAGAAAACATCTACTTCTTCGGTCGAAAAACGTTTTGTGTAAATGTGTCAATACATGCCTTCCTCATAGTGACGTTCTTCGTGTCTATTTTTTAGTTTTTTAACTGATGAAAATTTGTTGATGAATTGTTTCGAGCTATACATTCTAGTTCATATGTTTTCATTTCTTTCCTCCTCTGTTTAATCTTGGTTTTTTTATGGCGTTTGAGTGATGCGTCGTTTAAAATGAAAGAGGGATGAGTTGTGCCAAGCGAGAAACACAAAGATGGAGGAGAGCAATAGGGAAGCTTGGCACAACCCATCGGGTTGGTTAATCAGCATTTGGCCGCTGTTTGAGTATCACTGGAATGTTCTGGATTTGGTCGTTCCGAAGGATTGTCATTGTTATTGTTTGGTTTGGTGTCGTATGTTCTTCGAGATAGGACATGAAGGTATCACCGTTGATGACACGGGTTCCGTCCACTGCGATGATGATGTCCCCTCCTATGATTATCCATTCATCGATGACTCGTACCTGCTCATTTCCACCTTGCACTCCTGCCTCGGCGGCTGCCCCCCCAGTTGTTACTTGTGTGATGAGCCAGCCGTAGGTGATATTGGTTCCTATGGTCTTGGCGATTTCATAGGTCATGTCTGTACCTGAAATTCCTACCCAGGGGTGTTGATTGTAAGACCCAGTGGTGATGAGCGACGCTATCTCCCGTAAAATCGTGTTGGATGGGACTGCAAAACCAAGGCCATTGGAATCTGATATGATCGCGGTGGTAATCCCAACGACTTCTCCTTCATAGTTTAGGAGTGGACCCCCTGAGTTTCCCGGGTTGATTGCAGCGCTTGTCTGTATGATGTTTGCGATAGGGAAACTTCCTGCGGTTGATTCTTGGATAGTTCTCCCAAGTTGACTGATAATCCCTGTTGTCATCGTTCCTCCTAATCCGAAGGGACTGCCGATCGCGATTACAGGATCACCAACTTCTAAGGTAGATGAACTGGTGATTTCCAAGGGTTGGAACTCATCAACGGGTGCATCAACAGATAAGACCGCTAAATCAGAGTACGCATCAGAGCCAATGACTATTGCAGGATATCCGTTTCCGTTCGAGAAAGTCACGGTGATATTTTCTGCTTCATCGACAACATGTTTGTTGGTGATGACTACTAGGTCATTGTCATATTCATAGACAAAACCAGATCCTTGAACTCCTGAATATTGTCTGCCGAAAAATGAATATTGAATGACGTATCCTGTGATGACGACAACGGAGTCCTTCACATCATTGTATAATTGGGCGAGGGACGTCGTGTTATAGTAATAGGTGATATTGTGTGTCTCCTCAAGATTCGTATTATTGTTAAGAATGCTTCTTTGTTGTTGGGATGATGTGGTTGTTGATGATGTTGCAAGAGAGTTGAGCGATCCACCAACGAAATAACCAGCGATAAACATGGTGCTTATGCTAATTGCTACAACCATGAGGATGTTTTTGTTTATTGATTTCTTTTTTGTTTCTAAACTCTGATTCATTCTTACTACCTCCGTGTTTTTTTTTCAAAGATTTTTACTCTATTTTTCTTTATATTTTTTCCTCCCAATTCGTTCCCAATTTCTGCCCAAATTTTATGAAAAAAATGGGTTGTGCCAGGTTTTATCGAAGGAGAAAGGAAAGATCATCCTTAGCTGGCACAACGTAGATTGTCCGAGGAGCAGGGGAGGTGAAAAAACGATGCGTGATTTTTCCTCGTCTCAACAGCCTCGTCACGGACCTGTTTTCTTTATTTATCTGACTCTTCAGGAGCTGTGCAATCTCGTGGACCACCATGTAGCCTCTGTCCGAATCCACCATGCCTACCCCTTATATCCCAACCGGTTCCTGTGGCGTTTTCCAAACCAAATTCGTCTTCAATGATATTGGTGATTTCATCCCAGCTGCAGCCTTCGTTTCTGAGTTCTTTCTGTCTGTTCAGGATGGTGAGTCGTTGTTCGGTTTGTGCAATTTCGTTATATAATCGTGTATCAAGCACCCCGAATTCATCGAGTTTCTCCTGGATCGCAGTTCTCATCTCTTCAGGGGTCGTGTTTTGTTCCCGTAGGCTTGTCATGAGCTCTTCGAGCATTGTCTGTTGTTCGTCAGTCAGCTCAGATCCAAATCCGAGTCCTATCATTCCATGATGGTCTCCAAATGGTGGTTGTAGGGACGCGTCGTGTGTTGTGCCATCGATTATGTCGTCAATGGTATCATCAGCCTGTCCTGTGGCAACGGCTGCTCCGATGGTTGCAATCAGCAAGCTGACGAGCAGCCCTCCGACCAATTTTTTGTGTGTCATTTTCATTTTTTTTGTCCTCTTTTTTTTTCTTACGTCTGCTATGTCAAGGAGATTTTATATTGATTTTTTACAAATTTATTCCGATTTCTACCCAAATCAATCCCAAATAGTAATCGTTGTTCGATAGCAAAAAAATTTTCTCATTGTTCTGATTTTGCAGCTTAAAAAAAAAAAAAGGAAAATTTAGAGGAATTTATGGACCGCTATTTCTTTGCTTACGGTGTCGCCATTGAAATCATAGGCGATGACTTTGATAACGTGTTTTCCAAAGGTCCGTTGTGACCAGGTCCAGTTGTAGGGCTGTTGGGTCAATGTCGCTTTCAAGACGTCATCGATGTAAAATTCTACTTTTTCAGCATCACCAGGTTCACCCCAACCTCCAGGGATGTACGCAGTTATATTGATAGAACCGATGATTCGTGGATTGGTCCATGGCATGACCCGTTGATTCTGCAGGTAAAGGGCATTGAGTGGTTTGTTTATCTCGACTTCAATGATTGAGCGTGTTAATGAGCAATTCAACCACACTGTTTGGTTTTCGATTGCATCATGTCGATACGGGTCGTAGTACTCATATCCCATCTCATGGATGTAGATGTATAGTTCCCCTGGTGCGATGGTGAGAGTGTAGAACCCTGAGGCATTCGTCTGTGTATCCTTTCCATAGCTAGAGCCGGTCTCGACTTCAAACCATTCGAACTCTATTCGTGCACCAATTAGAGGCTGGCCCGTCTCAATATCTGTGATGTACCCGCAGACGATTGCGTTTTCAACAGGACGTGGATATAATGAGACATTCATCCAGAGTGTCTCTGAATCATCAATTGAGAGTTCCTCGATATACTCTGAGAAATACCCTTCTTTTTCTATTTGCAGACTGATGCTTCCTGCTGCGACATTCATCTGGTAAAAACCGTTATTTTCTGTTGTTGTCTTGTTTTGATAATATTGTTGTTCAGTTCCTTCCCAGGAAAGACTTACGTTTGCCAACTCAAGAGGATTTGTTGTATCCTCATCAGTGATGAACCCGCAGACGACCGCGGTCTCCAGTGGACGTTCATACAGCGAGAGGTTCACCCACCGTGTCTCATTTTCCTGCATCTGGTACGGTCCGACCTGTCTGTCACAATACCCGTCTGCAGAGGCAGTCACCCGAAGGCGTATCGCTGGGGTATTTATGGAGAAAAATCCGGTAGTATTCGTCGTTGTCTGATTCTCATAATATTCATATTCATTAATTCGACCACGTACCGAGACAACAGCATTTTCTATTGAACTGTTTATTGCCGCATCTTTAATGTATCCACAGATAATCGAGGTTTCCGAGGATAACACCAGAGCTGTTTCGATAGTCTCCTCTGTTATCGTTTTCATCTGAACTGAATTAGCATTATTGATCGAACGAAGAGTTGATGCTGCGTTCATAAGAGGTAGTTCACCATCGTACCCATCATAGATGGTGGGATGTTGGCGGGGGCTGCGCGGCTCAGCGTACACAAACACTTCTTCAGCAGAGATAATACCATCACTATTTGTATCTGCATATCCGCGTAATCCATCAATGACATAAGGTCCAAAGCCACCAGAATAGGAAAGTTCATCTTCACAGGAAGCCATGAGTATCACACGTTTCTGACCACGGACATCTTCACCAAATCCTTTCACCCATTGCTCAGCAGCAAGGTCGTTTTCATATTGAGATGTCGCTGGTACACCTGTGAAGTTCCATTTCGGTGGATCGTTAAAACCACCGGCATAACAACTATCCACAATGAGACAGACCCCTTTTGACTCCAAACGATTCAACAACACGTTTAGTTCATCATCCCAAATAAAAAGACTCGGATACGCAAACCCCCAATAACTCACCAACGCCTCGTCAACCCCATCTGCCTCATCCGCGGGAGGGATATCAACATCGAGTGGAAACCCATGGGTGCTGAGGTAGACCAGGGAGATGTCATCTTTGCCTTCCATTCTATCGAGCCATCGAAGCCCTGCGATGATATTAACGACTGTCGCATCCTCACCCGTAATCACTTTAATATGATCCTCAGGCCACCAGTCAGATTGCAAAAGCTGTGCATGAAGATCATGTACTTCACGGATCATGTCTGGTCGGTCTTCTTCAGGGTTCTCTGCGTAGTCACCGACACCGACTAATAATGCCCAATATTCTGTATCATCTGCCATAGTGTCAATGAGATTTTCATTTGTATCATTAGATGGAACGCCTGCAGTCGACAGAACACCCATAAATGGTAGCAAACCAGAGCTGAGTAAAATGAAGACGACAGCGTAACTTTCCCGCTTCGTATGTAATTTATTATCCATATTAATACTCCCTTTCTTAAATAAAAATAACTAAAGAAGAGTATAAGTAATTTATTCCCAAATCGTTCCCAAATTTTAAGAAACATATTAAAGAAGAGCATGAATTCATTGTCAAAAGGCTCATGATATGGATTCTCTAAAAAACGTCCTGTATTGGCTTATCGCCAACTCCCTTGGTGGGTTCAATCGAGGCAGGATTCTTGAGGAAATTTTTAAGAAACCACAAAATGCAAATGAGCTGTCAAAAAACCTTGAAATTGAATATAAAACCATCCGGTATCATCTGAAGGTTTTAGAAGAAAATGGTATTCTTACCTCAGTAGGGGGCGGGTATGGAAAAACCTACTTCCCGACTGAGAACTTGGAAACCAATAAACAATATTTTGCAGAGATTTGGGATAAAATTGGGAAAAAATCAAATAAAGAATAGGTGACATAGAAAAGGGTGAATAGTATGAGTGAAGCTCCGATAAAGGAAGAAAAAATTCCAACTTACAATAAAAAATCATTAGGACTTCTGTTAGTGTTAGTTATCGGTGGTGTTGTCTTAGGGTTGATATTATCTAATATTTTTATCACAGAAGCAAATGATAGAATCCAGCATTTCAATGACGAATTTGGTGATTTTATCCCCCCGGGTATCCCAGATTTTCCTTTTAGAGTCACACCGCTTACTGCTGAGGAAGTGTTTCTTCCAACACTTGGTGTTATTGTCGTCTGCATCAGTATGTTCCTTTTAATCGGTCTAATCGCGGTGTATTTCAAGGTCTTTGTCAAAACGAAATCAAAGTACATCGCCGGGTTATTGTTCTTTTTAGTTCCGTTATTTGTTCAGTCTATTTTTTCAGTCTCTACCTTACGATCTTTATTTGTCACCTACGCGATTCCGTTTGGTCATGGTTTCCGTGAAAGTATTGGCTTTGGATGGGGTGGACTTGGTCAGATTATTGTGTTTGTATCGATATTTGAAAGTATCGGACTCAGTATCTTATTGTATCTCAGCAACGAATGATTGATACCGGAATCTGTTACACAAAATAAGAGAAAAATCGATTTCTAAGGCCTGTAGTTTTTTCCGATACCTTTAAGAAAACTTCCTTCTTACCCTGTTTTCGGAGGTATAATTATTATGAAACTAAGAAGTTATGGATTAGTAATCGCAAGTTTGTTGATTCTGCTTGGTTCGTGTTTCACGGCGGCAGCCACCAGTGTTTCAGATGGAACTGGTGATATTTGGCATTGGACGGGCTCTGGAACCGCATGGTCTTGGGTAGGAAATGTTGGGTCTAAACCGAACATCGACATCACTGAGGTTTCTTATGAAGTAAACGGTGATAAGATCACTTTGAAAATGGAAGTGGAAGGTTCTGTTCAAACTGCTGAGAAAATAGCTTATTATCTCTGGTATAATAGTACTGACAGCGTTTATATGATGTCCTATTCAAATGGGACCGATGCTGGTTTTGGAATGAAAACTGGGAGTATGAATTTTTCTTACGGAAATGTTACAGTTACTGGGGATACCCTTAGTGTTGTTCTTGATGTTGTTGGTGATACATCAAAAGTCGAACTTTGGGGAATGGCTGTCGAATACACCACCACATTTGGTGATCTGACAAATGAATGGTGGGGAGACTGGGTTCCTAATGAGAAATTCACTGATGCACCAACCGATGACACTGATGACACAGATGACGATGACGGGAACCTCGACGATAATGAATCAGGTTCTGGCTCCGATACCCCTGGCTTCGAACTCCCACTCGTTCTTACAGCGGTCGCAGTAGCATTCATAATCTTAAGAAAACGACGATAAACAGTCATTTTCTTTTTTTCTTTTTACAATTATTCTTTTAAACAGTGATTCATTCAGGAAAAGCTATGACCCAGGATACTTATCATTTCGAAACGATCTTTCGCTTACTCAAACAACAGATGGCAACGTATGGACAACCCATTGTCTCGAAAAAAAAACAAGACATCCCCGATACACCTTTTGTGACTTTGATTTCCTGTCTTTTAAGTCTCCGAACCAAAGATGAGGTCACCGCTGAGGCATCACGGCAATTACTCACGAAACATCATACTCCTAAAAAAATCGTACAATTGACAGAGAAACAAATTGAGACGATGATTTACCCCGTAGGATTCTATAAAACCAAGGCACGAAGAATCAAAGACATCTCAAAAACACTGCTTGAGAAATACCAGGGACAAGTACCGGACACGTTCGAAGAATTACTCAGCCTCAAAGGAGTCGGCAGGAAAACCGCAAACATCGTCATGGTCTACGGTCATAAGAAACATGGGTACCTCCCTATCGACACCCATTGCCATCGGATACCCAACAGACTAGGATGGATACAAACCAAAACACCTGAAGAAACCGAACAAACTCTGATAAAAATTCTCCCGCCCGAGTATTGGGATGATTTTAATGATTTGTTTGTCAGGTTCGGACAGACGATCTGTGTACCAATCTCGCCATTCTGCAGCAGATGTTCTCTTCAGAAATATTGTAAAAAATTTGGGATCTTGACAAGCAGATGATGACTTAGAATTTCTTCGCCTGGATAAATTTTTCAATTTCTGGTACAGTGATATTATTGTTCGTTGTCATAATATCCACGAGTTTATCTTTTTCCGCCCAATTCTGATAATATTTCTTCTGAACAGTACTCAATTTAAAGATAATACCTTTACTGTCCGCAAGCTGTTTCAACTGATGTTCAGTCAATTCGTTTAAGAGCTCTTTTTTGATCGACATGCGTAACCCATCCTACCATCCGATAAACAAGAACAGACATTTATCTGTTTCGTTTCAAGCACCATCGCATCATCATTACGAAGATGTTGAACCGATTAGTTTATTAATAGGAAACGCAATTCCAAACACACTAAGTGGAATGGGATGCTGGATGGAGAGAAAACAGTTATTTCTCCAGAGATGTTAAAACCTCTTATTATCAGGTCGCTTCGGAGAAGTAGCGTGCGGAAGAAGATAGCAGATTACCTGTTTGAGATCAGTCCAAGTGGCAGTTACACCTCAGAGATCGCGTACAATGTAAAAACCACGCCGACCAATGTTATTGGTGCGATTCGCGGGATGAATTCCCGGTATCGTGATGATGAATCGTTATTGAGTCTGAATTTAATAGAGCAAATCGAGGGAGGAAAGCATCGGGATATCAAGTTGTATCGAATCACCGATTTTGGCAAGGAAATCGTCGAAAGCCTCCGAGACAACAAAAAACGCTTCTAATCAATCTCTTTTTAGTCCCTTTTTTTCCAGCGAAACTGATAAAAAAAGGGGCTGCGTTATCCTCGTATTGGGAGTTGGATATCAAATGGTTGAAGTAAACATTAAAGAGCTCCTCTCCACGTATGAGACAAAAAACCTGACGGTCGCGACGGTCTGTTCGCATTCCAGCCTTCAGATTTTTCATGGTGCGAGAAAAGAAGGGTTTAAAACATTAGGCATCTCAGTTGGCGAAGTGAAGAAGTTCTACGACGCGTTTCCACTTGGAAAACCAGATGATTTTTTGATCGTTGACAACTACAGGGATATCGCGAAATACAGTGATGAGCTTCGACAAAAAAACGTTGTTGTCATCCCGCATGGATCGTTTGTCGAGTATCTCGGACCAAAGAATTTTCTGAACCTTCAAGTGCCCACATTCGGGAACCGCCATGTGCTCATGTGGGAGTCAGACCGTGAGAAAGAGCGCGTCTGGCTTGAGGGTGCCGGGATTACGATGCCAAAGGAGGTTAAAGACCCGCGGAACATTGAAAAACCAGTCATCGTAAAATACCATGGAGCCAAAGGCGGAAAAGGATTCTTCATCGCAAAAACATTCGCGGAGTTCTCCAAACGAGTGAAGCATGACAAACCATATACGATCCAGGAATTTGTGATGGGCACCAGGTATTATCTGCATTATTTTTACTCACCTATCCAAGATGATGCGTATAAGCTGACAAAAGGAAGCCTACAGCTGCTTTCCATGGACCGTCGCGATGAGACCACCATTGATGAGGTGCAACGCCTTGGCTCCATTGCAGAACTCGAAGAGCTAGGGATTCATCCCACGTTCGTGGTCACCGGCAACATTCCTATTGTCATGCGAGAGTCACTCTTACCCCAGGTCTTTAAAATGGGGGAAGCGGTCGTGGAAAAATCACTTGAGCTGTTCGGCGGCATTATCGGCCCCTTCTGCCTTGAAACAGTTGTCACAGAGGATTTGGAGTTTAAAGTCTTTGAAATCTCAGCACGCATCGTCGCAGGAACAAACCCGTATATCTCGGGATCTCCCTATTCTGAACTCATTCAACATGATCTTTCCACAGGCAGACGGATTGCACAAGAAATTCGATACGCAATCAAACAGAACCTACTTGAAGAAATTCTCAGTTGAGGCTTTGCTATGTTAACCTTGGTGCTCGCCGAATCAGAAGTTGAACTGATGCCTGATGAGCTCAGCCGTCATCCAGCGGTGATCGCCCATGCCAGACAAAGAAGAAAACAACCATTGCAGATCCTTCTGGATTCAAACTATCATCATGCCGCGATGACGCATCTGCCTGAAGGGAGACGACGAGGCCGTCCTGATATTGTCCATCTGTTTTTACTCACTGCACTTGAATCCATCGTGAATAAACAAAGTCAACTGAACATTCTTATCCACACCAGACACGATCAGGTGATCACGGTGGATCCCAAGACGCGGATCATGCGGAACTACGAACGGTTCCTTGGGCTTCTGGAACAACTCTTTGAGAACCGTGTCTTGCCGGATAAAAAACAACCATTCCTTTCGTTACGAGAGAATGTTTCTCTGAAACAAGTCATCGAAGAACAACATGCAGATCTTGTTGCCGTTCTTTCAATAGATGGAACACCAGTAGTACTCCCGCAGTATTTTACACAGCTAAAAAAACAGAACAAACATCATCTTCTCTGTGTTATTGGTGGATTTCCCTCAGGTGAGTTTCATGCGGATATGAACACCATCGCCAATGAGGTCATCTCTCTGTATCCAGATATGATTCCAGCTTGGACGGTGGCAAGTGAAATCCTTGTCAATTACGGGAACATGTGCCGGTGAAGCGACACCATGATGCCAATCTGCGCCCACATCCTGTTCTCCGCTTCATCGAAAATCACTGATTGTTTGCCATGGGCGACCTCTTTGGTCACTTCATAACCGTAATACGCAGGCAGACAGTGAAGGAAGATTGCATCTTTTTTTGCTGCACTCATCATGACCGCATCGATCGTATATCCTTTGAAATCCTTGATTCGTTTTACTTTTTCCGCTTCATCACCCATAGATACCCAGGTGTCAGTGGCAATAACATCAGCACCAGTTGTCGCACCCTTTACTTTATCTGTGATTTCAATAGTGACCCCGAATTTTTTTGCTGCTTCTACATAGTATTTCTCAGGCCAATATTGCTTTGGTGCGACGATCCGGGCGTTCATCCCAGCGATACCACATCCAAGTAAATAGGAATGCGCCATGTTGTTGTTCCCATCGCCAAGGTACACGAACTGCAGCCCCTTCAACTTCCCTTTGTGTTCCTGAATCGTCATCAGATCAGTAATCACCTGGCAAGGGTGCTCTTTGTTGTCCAGACCGTTGATGACTGGGATGGTCGCATGAGTTGCAAGCTCCTTCATTGCTTCATTGCTCTTCGCACGATACATAATCATATCAACATAACGGGAGAGCACTTTTGCGGTATCCTCAATGCTTTCTCCCCTTCCGAGTTGAATGTCATTACTAGAAAGAAAGATCGCATGACCACCAAGCAGTGTCATCCCGGTCTCAAATGAAACACGGGTCCTTGTACTGGGTTTTTCAAAAATCATCCCAAGGGTTTTTCTTTTCAAATGTTCGATACGTTTTCCTCGTTTTGATAGCTGTTTGAGTCGTATGCTGAGGGTAATGATATCAGTGAGGTCATCTTTCACATCAAGCATGGAGATAAGATCTCGTTTCATCGAACATGGGAATCGGTCTTCCTTTTTTAACATATCGGGTGGAAAGAAAGGCATTTATCTGTTGAAAAGATGTGGATAGCTCATGGGTGTAGACCTTGGAGAATTATTTACGAAGGAACCTTGCGGATTTGAGGATTTCAAAGACCGTATCGTGGCACTCGACGGCTATAACATCCTTCATCAGTTTCTCGCTAGTATACGGCAGCGTGATGGGACGCCACTGAAGGATTCACAAGGACGGATCACGTCGCATTTATCAGGACTGTTATATCGGACCGCAAACATGGTGGCAGCAAAGATCCGCCCCGTGTACGTGTTCGATGGAACTCCTCATCCTTTCAAAGCGCGGACCATCCAGCAACGACGAGAACGCAAAGAACAAGCAGAACGAGAATGGAAGGAAGCCCTTGAAAAAGGAGATTTGGAAAAAGCGAAATCAAAAGCACAACAAACCTCACGGGTGACTACTGAAATTGTCCAGCAGAGCGAACAACTTCTTGATGCACTTGGGATCCCCTACATTCAGGCGCCATCCGAGGGAGAAGCACAAGCCAGCTACATGGTTCGGAAAGGGGATGCCTTTGCGGCAGGATCACAAGATTTCGACTGTCTCTTATTTGGAGCACCTGTGTTAGTACGAAACCTGACGTCCTCCGAAAAAAGAAAACTCCCAAACAAACAAGCATATACCACAGTTCACCCAGAGCGAATCCGTCTTGAACCTGGTCTTCAAAAACTGGGGATCTCCCGGGAGCAACTCGTTGATATCGCCATTCTCATCGGCACTGATTTTAATGATGGTATCAAAGGATATGGTCCGAAAAAAAGCCTCAAGCTCCTTTTGGAAAAAGGAACCATTGAAAACGCTTTCAGTAGTATTCCTGAGGTTGAGAGGAATTTCACCTTTGATGAAATCGCTATTGTCAGAAAAATATTTCTTGAGCCGACCATCACGAAGGAGTATTCACTTCAATGGTCGAAGCCTGATCCGTCTGCAGTGATTCGTCTTCTCTGTGACGAACATCAGTTTTCCAAGGATCGTGTCATACCGCTTCTTGAAAATTTTTCGTCGTTGAATCAACTCACCAAACAAAAAAACCTGTTCGATTTTTAAGTAAGCGGCTGGATATGTTTTTTACTTTTTTCTCTTAACTTTCTCTTTCTTCTTGTGATATGTGATAAATACCAATGATTTTCTTGCGATTTTTTAAAAATTCCATCGTTTAGGTAGAAGAACGAACGTTTATTTTCCTTTTTTGACTCTTTCAATGGCTTTTATTGTGAAAGAAAAGTATATATAGGAAGTACGGAGTTAGCTATAAAATATAAATATCCTATTCCATCTATAGAGCATAGGGGGATACTATGAGAGAAAAAAACCTAAGAAAGTTAATCATTCTTTTTGTAGGCCTTTTTGTGACTGCAGCAAGCATACTACCAAGCATCGGTGGAAGCTCGCCAGAGACTCAAACCGTCAATACATCCAGTTCGAATGATGTTTCCATCACGGTCCAGCAAGTGGATGACATGACTCGTCTCCATTATACCATTGATGCGTTTACCATGACTCCCGTGGAGATCAATGACAAACAGTACGTTCTTTTAGCATTAGACAGTGAAGCTATCAGCTTGGTTGCAGGTGCACCCGCTCTTCCGTCCATTGCTCGCAGTATCATTATCCCAAATCAAGCGACGATGACGATCCGTGTCATTGGAACATCCTACGAAGAGTATGAAAACATCCTTATCGCACCTTCGAAAGGGAACCTGCTACGAACAGTGAACCCTGCGGATATTCCCTATGAGTTTGGTGATATCTACACTCAAAACACCTGGTATCCTTCAACTATCGCAGAACTCCAAGAACCATATTATCTCAGGGATTTCCGAGGCCAAGTTGTTAGAATTCACCCCTTCCAATACAACCCAGAACAAGCGACATTACGGTTCTACAACGATATTACTGTTGAAATCACTCCCTCGCAACAGATCACAACCAGCAACGATCCCCAATATCAATTGTCAGCGATTGACAGCGACTTCCTCGCTCTCTATAAACACCATTTCATTAACTTTAATTCCGCGAAGTATGACCCTGTCTCTGAACAGGGAAACATGCTGGTCATCACCTATGATTCTTTCTATGCCACGATGGTTCCGTTCGTCGAGTGGAAAAACCTGAAAGGAATCCCGACTGAAATGGTCAATGTTTCATCGATTGGGAATGCCGATGCGATAAAAACATTCATCACCGATTATTACAATACCAATGGACTCACCTTTGTTCTCCTTGTTGGTGACGTCGCGCAGGTACCCACATTATACCCAAGTTATGGCGCCTCAGACCCAAGTTATGGATATATCGTAGGATCTGATCATTATGCTGATCTCTTCGTTGGAAGATTCTCTGCAGAAAATGTCGCACAAGCCCAAACACAAGCAAATAGGACGATTACCTATGAAAGGGATCCTCAGATTGATGCTCAATGGTACGAGAAAGGTTTAGGTATCGCCTCAAGCCAAGGTGTTGGCGATGATAATGAATATGATTATGAGCATATCAGAAATATTCGAACCCTTCTTCTCAACTTCACCTACACACTTGTCGATGAGCTCTATGACGGAAGCCAAGGTGGTGGAGATGCTTCCGGGAACCCAACACCAGCGATGGTCGCTACATCATTAAACGAAGGGCGTAGCATCATCAACTACTGTGGTCATGGATCGATGACCTCATGGGGATCAAGTGGGTTTAGCAACACAAACGTATTTGCATTAACCAACGATAATATGCTCCCCTTCATCACATCAGTTGCTTGCAACAATGGGGAATTCAACAGTGGGACCTGTTTCGGAGAAGCCTGGTTACGAGCGACCCATAACGGTCAACCGATTGGGGCGATCGGGGCATATATGTCCTCCATTAGCCAAAGCTGGGATCCACCGATGGAAGCACAAGATGAATTCAATAATATCCTCATTGGGTTGTATCCCGAGAATCAAAAAACCACGTATGGCGCTCTCTGCTATAATGGTGCGATGTCGATGATTGATGATTACGGATCAGATGGTGTAACGGAAGCTGACGCATGGACCGTCTTTGGCGATCCATCAGTACAAGTCCGCACCGATATCCCCGCAACAATGGAGGTCATCTATGATGAGTTCATCCCCAATGGAGCTGAAACCTTTGAAGTCGACGTCGTTGACCTTCCAAACGCTCTGTGTGCAGTCTCCGCAGACGGTGCACTTCTCGGGAATGGATACACTGATCAAACAGGTCATGCGATCATCCAGTTCTTCACACCGATTGGTGTTGTTGGCGAAGTTCAACTGGTCGTCACCGGATTTAACGCAATACCGTACATGGCCATAATCATGGTTGGAGAACCAAACCTGCCCCCAGCGAAACCTGACAAACCAACAGGCAGAGCCACGGGTACGCCAGGGAACACCTACATGTATTCCAGTACAACAACAGACCCCGAAGGCGATGGTGTCTATTACCTATGGGATTGGGGGGACGGAAATTTCAGCGAATGGGTTGGTCCTTATGCTTCCGGTAACTCCGTATCGACCCAGAAATCCTGGACTGAGCAAGGGAATTATTCAGTCCGTGTGAAGGCAAAAGATTCTCACGGACATGAGAGTGACTGGTCAGACCCCTTAGACGTCGCGATGCCGTATAATCTTCCTTACTTCGTTAAACTCTTTAATCTGCTCGAAACACTCTTCCCACGTCTCTTCCATTTCTTTGAGAATTTCGCACAAATCTAACGAATCTGGTGTATTCATAGATATGTTGAGGGATACATACCCCTCAACCCACCTATATCAAAGTTCGGTTAAGAACTACATTGTTCCTTTCGAATATACAATTGAAATCGTATGATAGATTAGGGGGATTTACACAATAATGAAAAGAAATCAGGTACTATTAATCATAGTAATCATCGGTTTATTACTACCGATGGCATGTGTTAACGCCACAAATGGTGAACAACAGTATTCAACTTTTTCGTCATCATTTGCAATGATACGTCAACCAGCGGAATTCGAACCGATGCAGGGTGTAATTGTTCGTTATTCAACTAGTTCTGGTTTTGGAATCTCCTATGATATCATAAAAGAAATGGCAGAAGATGTCAATGTAGTGACAATTGTCGCAAGTACCTCTGAAAAAAACACGGTGCAGACTCAGTATCAAAACCATGGGATAGACATCAGTCATTGTTCTTATCTGATAGCTCCAACTGATACCTATTGGACACGGGATTATGGCCCCTGGTTCATCATTAATGAAGAAAGCGTACAAGGAGTCGTTGACTTCACCTATAACCGCCCACGGCCAAATGATGATCTAATCCCTACAGTATATGCGGACAACCAAAGCATCCCGGTTTACGACATGCCGCTGGTGGCTACTGGTGGGAACTACATGACCGATGGACAGGGAATCTCGATATCAACTACCTTGATTTGGGAAGAAAATCCAGGCTATTCCCATGCACAGATCAATCAGATGGTAAACCAATACCTTGGGATAACCACCTACCATGTTGTCCCTGATGTGAACGATGAATACATTAAACATATTGATTGTTGGGGGAAGTATCTTTCACCAGACACGATTTTGATTCGCGAAGTGCCGGCTAGTCATTCGCAATATGATGAGATCGAGGCAGCAGTCGATTATTTCGAATCTCAGATGAGTTGCTATGGAACACCGTATCATGTTGCGCGAGTCTATACGCCTAATGATCAGCCATATACCAATTCTCTTATTTTAAACAACAAAGTTTTAGTTCCCATCACAGGGAGCCAATGGGATGATGATGCAATTGTCTCATATCAGGCTGCGATGCCTGGATATGAAGTCTTAGGATTCACTGGATCGTGGGAATCAACAGACGCGCTTCATTGCAGAACTATGGGTATCACCGATCGATACATGCTCTATATCCAACATACCCCATTAACCGGGAATCAATCCAGTGAAACCGGCTATGATGTCCAAGCGAAGATTTATCCGTACAGCGAACAGAATCTCATCGCTGCCTCCACTGGATTATATTGGAGGGTGAATAATGGAAGCTGGAACTTCATTCAGATGACCTCGATGGGCGATGATTTTTATCACGCGGTCATTCCTCCGCAGGTCAATGGAACCATTGTGTCGTATTACGTCCATACGGAGGATGTATCAGGGCGCGAGGAGAACCATCCTTATATCGGTGCACCAGATGCCCATTCTTTCATTGCTAAGGGAGATGTTCAGCAGAATAATCCGCCGGAACAACCGCAGCGGCCATCTGGTAAAACTCCTGGAAATATCGGGTCGACTTATCTGTATTCAACAACCACGGCTGATTCAGATGGGGATCAGATCTATTATCTATGGGACTGGGGCGACGGCAATTTTAGCGATTGGCTTGGCCCGTACGGATCAGGGTTAATAGTCAGTGCTCAGCACGCATGGGACACCAAGGGAACGTATTCGATACGAGTGAAGGCAAAAGATCCGTCTGGTGCCGAAAGCAACTGGTCCGAGCCTCTTGCAGTCACCATGCCCCGTAACTTAGCAAACCTAATGTTTTTCTTTGAGAGCTTCGAACAACGATTTCCCCTTATTTACCTGTTTTTACAAGAAGCTTTCAACAGGTTTAGCATCTAAAAATGCTTCTTTTTTTTTATTTTTTTACGACTTTGTACTTATCGATGGGATCTAGTAATGCGAGTCGCTCGCCGTTATCCCATTGAACCCAAATCAGGGTTTCATCTGTTTCAAGTTCTATTTTTGTGACCGTTCCTTGAGCCCCTGGCTTCAACCGTGTCATTGAATCATTGATGAAGACAAGTTCAATTCGGTCACCGATACTTATCTTGTTTTTCATGTGTTATCCCCCTTATTTTATCGGATGCGGGTCGTGGGATTCGAACCCATGTTACAAGCGTGGGAAACTCTGTCCAACAGGAGAGACCCGCTCTATGAATTCTTCGTATATTACCAGATATTTAATGTTAAGAGACATCCAATGAATATGTAGAGTGTGGCAAGAGAATAGGAAAAGATAGATAAAAACTTATCTCGAATCTCTTTCGTGGAGGTTTTATGAAAAGTTACCCATTAAACATATTGATTGCTGCTGATTTTGTGTAAAAAACAAAAGACAATGGTCTTGTTATTAGCAAGTTTCTTGAAATAAAACTCCAGTAATATTTTTCATTCATTGATGCAGTAAGTAATGCCCATAGTCTTGGTATAGATGCGGGTAACGGGATTCGAACCCGTGTGACTAGCTTGGGAAGCTAATATCATAACCACTAGATCATACCCGCGGTGATTTTTTCATCAGGTTTCTTCTGTTTTTGTGAAACCATGAAATAACCATGGGGTTAAAATGATTTTTCATCGACAATACTGATAAACTGAGATTCAAATCCTCTGTGGGGATTTTACTCTGGCTCGGGGACCCCTAGCGAGGAATTAAAAAATCCTCATCTATTTTTCCTTTTTGATTTCGCCCAAAAAAACCATTATCATTGTGTTAAAACCGTATTTAACGTCAGTCGATTAGAAAAAAACGTGTTAAAAATGAAAACAAACCTTTAACCTGATCAATGCTTCCCCTCCATAAAATTCGAAGAATATGTTTTTAAGGAAGGAATTGATTTAATATTACATTACAGGGAGTGAAAGGCTATGAAAAAACAACTATTAATTATTGGAATCATTGTTTTGATCGTTAGTTTTGGATTGAGTGGATGTACAACAGTAAAACCTATTATAGAGGGCACGGGGACGATTGTCTATAATGATTTTGAAGGGGGATTTTATGGTATTGTTTCAGACGTTTACATCCCAGGATATCCGATTAATCAATTAGATCCGATTAATTTACCACAAGAATTTAGAGAGGAAGGTTTACGAGTCTTGTTTAAGGTTAGATTGAGACCTGATCTTATGAGTTTTCATATGTGGGGAATAATGGTTGAGATACTTGAAATATACAAAATATGACTAAAAACCGTGTCAATGCTTTCAAAGGGCTTGAAAATGAGGACCGTAGACGTTAAAAGACTCTCAGGTCTATATTCGTGGTCGTTTAGAACCCCTCGGAGTCTTATTGACTCTCTCATTTAAGAGATTAACTAATGTTCAACCGGCTATACGTTTATAAGGAAGAAAATATTCTAAATTAATTAGCACAGTGGAGGCAAAAGAATGAAAATGAACTTTAAAAGAAGACTATGGGTAATAGGAACATTCTTCTTATTCCTCGGAGCAAGTGCGACACTAGGTTTCAGCGCACGAATATGGTGGTTGGAAAACTTTGATTCATACGCCAATGGACAATTCCTCGATGGGGGGGCAGATGACGGCGGCTGGAAAGGGTGGGGTAACAACCCCAGTGTAGGTGCCTATGTCACGAATACACGTTCCCATACTAGTCCCAACTCCGTGGAAATCAATGGAACGGTCGACCTTGTGCATGAATATGAAGGATACACGTCTGGTTTGTTGCCTTATCGCTGCTTACAATACATCCCAGCGAACTTTTCAGGGGAGTCCTACTTCATTTTGTTCTCTGAATACGATGATAGCGGAAGTACAAATATCTGGGCGGTCCAACTTCGTTTCGACAGCGATCTTGATGTGGTCGAATCAGAATTCAACGGTGAACAAACACCACTCGTCTATGATACATGGGTAGAAATCAACTGCTGGATCGACCTTGACACCGACTGGCTTCAGATATGGTATAACGGAGTATTACTCGCACAGCATGCATGGACCGATACAATAGAAGGCACAGGCCAAGGAACCCTCAACGTCGCAGCCGTCGACCTCTATGCTAACGGTGCAACATCAGTCTATTACGACGACATGTTCTTTCCCTTTTGGCTGCCTCATTTCTACTGTGACGCGGGTGGACCATATACCGAGGAAGTTAACAAAACCGTCCAATTCAACGGATCCGTAACCGGCGGTACAGCCCCATATACCTGGGAATGGAAATTCGGCGACGGAGCCACTGCGACAGAACAGAACCCAACCCACACCTACACCGCCCCTGGAAACTACACAGTCATCCTGCGGGTCATGGATTGGTATTCATTCTGGGTGACAGACTATGCCACTGTAACTATCGTTACACCACAACAAGAACCAATACTTGAGGTTGGCGCAATCACCGGCGGATTCGGCGTGGAATCCTCCGTGAAGAACACTGGAGACGGGGCAGCAACCAACGTTAGTTGGACGATCATCCTTGATGGAAAACTGATCTTAATCGGTAAATTTACCAACGGGACTGTCGCAACTCTCGCACCCGCTGGCGAAGAAGTCCTCAAAGCAGGGTTCATCCTCGGTTTCGGCAAAATCAACATCGAAGTAAGTGCAACCTGCAATGAAGGAATCAATGCCAACATTACTGCGAAGGGCTTTGTCCTCGGGCCATTCGTACTTGGAGTGAAATAACACAATCCCCCTATCTTCTATGATAATTCTGTCATGGCAGAGACGGGTTTTAGTTAGCCCATCGAAAATACCGTTGAGCTCCTCGTCGCTTTTTTCGTGGTTCTTTCTTTGTTGATAACTGCTAGATCATACCCGCGTTTGAACAGTTTACTATCTTGTTTCGCAGGACCATGAAATAACCAGGGGGTTAAAAGGATTTTTCATATCCTTTTTTTACATCCAGAAACCGAAAAACTTATAAAGTTATAACGTTATAACATATAATATGGTAGAAGTATTCGAAGCAAGATTACGGAAAATAGGGAACTCACTTGGCATCCTGGTGCCATCACATATCCTCGAAGGACTCGGTTTTCACAAAGGAGACGTCATTCAGGTCGCAATACCGCCTTCTGAAACACTCAAAAGAAACGAACTTCTTTTAGAATTAACCGGTGTTGATAAAAAGAAAACAACCTTTAAAAGAGAAAAAGAGGATCGATACTAATGTTCTTAGACACCTCCGTTATCATAGAAATCTTCAGAAACGACAAAAACTCAAAAAAATTCCAGGACCTCTACATGTACATCAAAGACGAGCCTCTCTTCATATCAACAATTCAAATAGGAGAACTGGCTGATTGGTGTCTAAAAAACAATATCGACCCAGAAAAACGCATCACCAAGCTTAAACAGATACTAAACGTGATACCTCTAAATGAAAAGATATGCTATGCTGCGGCTCAATTAAAGTACGCCATACGAAAAAAAGGAGTGTCAAAATTCGGGCTTCTTGATGGCATTGTTCTAGCAAGTGCTCGATCAATCAATCAACGTTTGTTAACGACAGATACTGATTTTAGGACACTAAGTGATGCGATTATTATTTGATAAAAGGAAAAAAGAAAGAGTCCGTAGAAAATATCGCTGAGAGTCTTGTCGATTTTCTTGTAGAAAAACTCAGAGAAAAAGTTCGTCTCAAAACCGCTAGATCATACCCGCAGGATATATGATACTGGTCAAACCAGATGATACTTGTACTTTTAAATATCTCGCACTTCAATAGATATCTCTATTCTTTTAGAAAAAACATCGTTTTTTTACATATCATTATTTACGAGAGAACCGAGCCTTGATTCTTTTCATAAAAAACGTAAACAACAAGAGAACAAACGATACAATCAACAAATAAAAACTGATGCCAGGGCCCCAAGTACAAAGTACTGCTGTCTGCGTAGATTGTCCAGGGATAGTGACATCAAGAGTACCACTCCCCATGAAACTGCCGACACCGACTTGCGTCAACTGGCTTAACGCATAATAAAAAACAACCAACGTGAGAAGTATCACAATGATACTGAGGACTGATATGATCAGGGTTATTTTCCGCAGTTTCTTCTCCGTTATGAGACCGATGAAGATCAAGAGACAGGCAACACCCACTAGCATGGATAAGAGCCCTAATACCATCGTAACTTCACCAGGGACAGCACTGATTTCTCCCCCGGTCGCATTCGATGATTTCGTCAAGGTGATTAATTTCGGGGGAATGACCATGGTGTTGGTCGTTGTAGATACTGTACCGCTTTCGCCGCTTAACACCCACCAAGGAGACACCAGTGCAATGATAAGTAGACTAATAGTGATGAGTTTTACACCAGTAACCAACTGGCGTTTCCACACGAGAAACCCTATCGAACCTATCAAGAAAAGAAGACCCAGATAGAGAATCACAATGTGAAGAAGAGAACCTTGCGAAGTGATGATATCCATTTTTTTATCTCCCCGCACCTGTATCTGTTGCTGCGCGATATTTTCGTTATTCGCACGAATCAGGAGTTCGTAATCCCCTGGTGGTATCAATGCAATTGTAGTCCCATTCTCCTGTATAACAGTTGATTCTGTTTTTCCACTTCTCTGAAGCGAAATCTCGCCACTTAAAAGCCGATCTGCATAAGAGTTAAAGACCGATAGATTAAGAGCAAACTCTGCAGGAAACATCACCGTAAGCGTTGTTGCATGTTCAAGACTAACATCTTGCTCCAGTCGAAATGATTTATAACTCAAACTCAGATGATAGGATGCCGGAAGAAGATTCCTGAAACCATACGTTCCTTCGTCCAGGGTTTCCCCTCGGATCGTGGTCGCAGCAGCCATCTCACCACTGACAAGGGTAGGATTCACATCCACTGCGGGAGCAAAACCCCACGTGTCTGTGACCGTCAGGGAAAGACCGTACCGCTCAAGGGAAAATGATTTTTTCATATCGATGATTCGACGCAGACTGTTCAACTTTACCTGTTCCTCGCCTATTAAAAACCCTTGATAGAATATCTTCAAATGATACGGTTTGAGAGAATAACATGGAGCAAAGAGGCATGCGTGTCCCTCGGAATCTGTCGCTGCTTCTGCGATGGTCACGTTGTCGATCTGCAGGTCACATCTTGCGTTCTCTACCGCTCGATTCTCCTGATCGGTTAACGTAATGGCGATGTCACCCTGCGGTCGACATCTTATTCTGACAGTAGTGTCTTTTTCTAGATTAACAATGGCAAAACCAATGTACTGACGCTCTTTTGCAAATCTGGGGTTCTCCCGAAAGATTTTAACAAGATATCCTCCTGGATCAAGGTCCGGGAATCGAATCTTCTTAAATAAGGAAAGGTTTTTCCAATCAAAAATCCCAAGAACCATCTGGAGTTTCTCCCGAAGATTTTTTCCAGTCATGTTCAACGAAATCGACCCAAGGGAAAGACGACCAACAGAACCTGACGAACGAAAATTATTCTGCTGGTAAAGTTCAGCGTAGATATATGACACGTTTTTACCTAATGCCGCAGAAAACAATGATCCTAACGGGACCGATCGAGCAAAATGAGCAAAAACCGTTAGTGTATATCGTTCGTTTTGTTCTTCCCCCTCAGTGACATTTCCCCGGAACACTGGTATATTTTTAATCAAACTTTGATAAAACGTGGATTCTTCATCGATTCTCGTGTATCCACCGGTTTCAACAGTCAAAAACACCACTTTATACTGATAAATCTTTCCTTGGTCCAGTGTCGTCTGATGGTTTCCGTTTTCATAGGCGTTTCGTGTGAGATACAAATTTCCTGTGTCTGCTTCAAGTCCTGGTAATTTGATGTTCTGCTTCGCAAATACTTTGATTTGAACGCCATCTTCTGGCCCATCGGTAATTCCTGTGGTCGAATCAAAAATGATCCCATGGACTTTTCCTGAGGTTGCATCACCGAGACAGACCCATCCCTTCGAACCCAGGTCCACGTCGTCCTGGGTAGAGAGCACTAGCTCCCGTTCGGTGCTCTCAGGATTCTGAGGTACAGAGTAATCTTGGACCGTGTTTTCTTCTGTAAAAACATAAACGGTTGGTAGTATTTCTCCTACGTTCATTTTCTCTATCGATGCACTCCGGGATTTAATAGAAGTAATCCCTCCATACACACCATCTAATATCGACGGTTCATCGATGGTGACTGATTTGAGAATCTCATGATGGGCGTCAATCAATATTCTTTTCGCATTCGTTGGACTATAATAATACGTATAAATGTTATCTGATCGAATATCACCGCGAGGGGCAATGCATTCCAATCTCACCCGAACCATCAGGTTTCCCTCCACCAGCACGGTTTTTGTTATCTCCGTGGACCACGCAGTCCCCACATAATCAGGTTCCCCTGGTACACCATAACGGAAATCAAAATTTCCACACTGATCCAAATTAAAGGTTTCAACGGAGGTGGAATTCGGTTTGAATTTGAGGGCGTAAAGGCCGATGGGATTGCCAAGCAGCTGACCTCGCTGTACCACCGCATAAATGACGAATCCGTCCTGCCTGATGCCGTAATAATCAAAATCTATTTTTTGACCAGGGATCGGTTCATAAAAATAATGGGTATCCTCAATGGTCAAATGTTTAGGGTAATTTGCGAAATCCGTTTCTTTCGAATCATACAGAACATAATATTTTTCCTTTCCAGTTGCTCCTTCAGGGATTAAGAAAACAAGGCTGCATGATTTGATATGCGTTTCATCAGAGGATTCAATGTCATAGATTTGTGATTCTATTTCCTGTAGACCGGTCCCGTCGTCAACCCCAACACGAATCGAATGGATCGTCTCGTTTGTCCCCCAACAGGGATTATCAAACGTAACCCGCAGATCGATCGGTTGGTACTTCGCGATTTCTTTGCTCGTATCAAGAGGAACCGTGATTTCTTGTTTGTATGGTAAGGTATCGATATTTGTTTCAAGGTACTCCTCAGCAGATATCACAGGGGTTGCAACAGAACAAAGGAGCAGCAAAGCGACTGCTATCCAGAGATACTCCCGTTGCATTGTCGATGCCATAAACATATAATAGTATTATCATTTATTTATATAAATATTCTTTTTAAGAAAAATCTGAAGAAAAAGACCTATCTTCGGAGGAAATATCAGAAATAAAAGGACCAGGACTCTCTTTTTTTTTCAAGGCCGAGGCGGGTCTAAGGAGTAACCACTGTATCAGATTTTGTTAAAATCGACACGATTTCAGCCATATCGACGATCCGACCGACGACAATTTTCTTTTCGATTTCAAAAAAACCAATACAGGTTTGACAAGCGACAAGATCTACCCCTGCTTTGGCAAGCCCAGTCAATGCATCCAGCACCGATGATTTATCCGTAAGTAAGCGCACCGCTGAGTTATAAAAAATAATCGTATCTGGTTTTTTGGCAGACGCCCAGAGCTTACGCAAAAACGATCCCGTCATAGTCTTCCCTAACTCATCACTTCCTCTGCCAAGCGATTCACTATGTAAAATCACCGTTGTTTTCGTCATGGTTCTACCTCAAGGATTTACTAGTAAAACATGTGGAGAGCTTAAACCTTCTGCGTGCCACAAACTTTTAGTTCCCGGCCTTCATATCGTGCGTAAAGAATTATGAAAAAAACAAGATTGATTGTAATTATGATTCTTCTTCTTTTATATCTCTTTTCTTTTCTCCTTCCACCTACAATGAGTGAAGATGTCACAACACAAACGATCTATGTCGGTGGAAATGGAGCAGGGAATTTTACACGCATACAGGATGCTTTAGATAACATAACTGTTGACGGTACTGTGTATGTTTTCCCTGGGACCTATCATGAGACCTTGAGAATTACTCAACCGATCCATCTCCTTGGAAAGGATACAAAAGGCACGATTATTGATGGCGATAATGAAAATTACGTTGTCACCCTTGTGGCAGATAACGTTACTCTTTCTGGTTTTACGATTACCCATAGTAAAATGATGTTCCCTTTTGCCGGCGTGTACGTCACCTCAAATCATAACACGATTTCACAGAATATCCTAACCGATAATTTCTATGGGATGCAACTAGGCTACTCAGCAAGTTATAACCTTATTATCAATAACACAATTCATCACAATGGACGCTGCGGGATTTATTTTAACCATGCATCCTTCAACACCCTCAGAGGAAATATCGTTTTTGATCATCCGGTGAATGGATTTGGATTATATGAGTTTTCAAATAACAATCGTATCATGAATAACACATTTTCTGATAACCGAGACACTGGTGTGAACATCCGTGAATCATACGATAACATAATAACTAACAACATCTTCGTCCAAGGTCATATCGCGCTTCACAAACCGCCTCCGGAGTATCATACGGTTGAACACGACAATCTCTTTACCGATAACGTCGTCTCCCTCGAGGAAGAACGGGATGCGTTTGTTGTGACCGTCGTAGTATTCGACATCTCAGTTTTTATTGTCTTTCTCGTGTTCAGAAAAGTATCAAGATAATACAACGATTTTTCACGCCTCACTAAAGACCTTTTTTATAAAAGAACACGGCCCCAACCATGATGAAGACAGAGAGCACAAGTAACAGAAGAACATAGACAAGGGTATATGCGATATACCGGTCGATCAGAAGAATGAACAGCGAATACCCAATAAGAAAAGCAATGCCAACAAATCCAAAAAGACGAGCGGATGATCTCTTTTGCAGCAGTTTAATACATGCGATAATCAGCAAGACCCCTGAAAGAAACAAGGCCAATGCCAATACGAATGAGTTGATGACATACCTCATCGAGTAGGTCCAGATAACTCCTTGATAGGTAGTATATAGGCAAACCATTGAGGCAAATAACGATACACTCCCGATAGCGAGGTACAGGGAATACAGCAGCACTGTTTTTTTATCCGCGAGAAATTCACTCACCTGATTTGGCACCTGATCTTTCTTCATCATCGCTCTCCAATAGGATTTGATGTGTAAGTAAATACGTCATCGTATTTGAGGATATAAATGATGTATTCTTCGACCGGTGGATAAGATTTTTTAAATCAGAGAGTGTATCGATGTCGCTCCAGACCGGTAAAAAGCCTACAGAACGATGTGCCTGTTTTATTTTCATCAATGTCTCCTGAAATACCAAAGGAGTACTCCAGTGAATTTCTTCAAACACACTTGCGGTAAAGGCCGTTTTTCGAAACCCAATGAGATAGTACCCACCATCACTTGTGGGACCGAGTACGACATCCTTGGTTTGCAGGATGGTGAACGCTTGTTTGATGGAATCTTCCGGAATGTCTGGACTGTCACTTCCTATAAGAATAACATTCTGAAATCCTTTTGTAAACACATCTGTAAAACTGTGTTTCATCCGTTCTCCAAGGTCTCTGCCTTTTTGAGGGAGAAACAGGAGGTTCGATCCAAGCCAACTCTGAAATTTACCCTGTGCATCTGGTGGATGAAAACAGATGAAGAACGGCAGATCAATTTTTTCGACCGTTGTCAACGTATCCTGTACAAAACATCGATACATCTCTAGAACAATGTCTTCGTCAAGATCTCTGGAGAGTCTGAGTTTCACTTTTTCTTTTTCAGGATATTTTATGAAAAGTAGGATGCAGGTATCTTTGTTCTTTGTCATCGTGATTACTCCTCTGTCTCTGTCGCTTGGAGTGCTTCTTCAAAGAGTTGGAGAACATCGATGATTTCGATATCGGTATATGTTTTTTTTAACTCTTCAAAGCAGGTCAGACAGTTACATGCCAGGGTCGGTGCTTTGTTTTTCACTGCTGCAAGGTACTTGGTCCGACGTAACGCATTACTCGGATCGCTGTCGTGGTTCCATTGGTAACAGCAGCTGGATGGTTGATCTCGGGGTGGATTAGCTAGTTCACCGAAACGCGCTACTGCGTCACGAGCTGCTTTTCCCTGTGGTGATTGTACATTAAACCGGCAGGAATCATGGACTATTATCTTCCCCCTGATTTTTTTGGCAGGGAACTTGTCCTGATATCGTACGAGGTATTGTGCGACGCTGAGGACTTCAATATCCAATTTATACGTTTTTTTAATCAACTCGACTGCTTCAAAACATTCAGCACACGCAGTGAGAATTATCTTAGGGCCACAGGTTTTGATTTTCTCATAGAGCAGTTCACGACAACCGTCAGCCTGGTCGAATTCTCCCTGTAACAGGTGTGGTGCACCACAACAGGTAGTCACCCCACCAAGGACATTATAGGAACAACCGATATGATTCAGTAACCGACGTGTTTGACGTATCGTCTTTGTTGAATAGATGTAGCAACCTGGATAGAAGAGCACGTCCGCGTTCTTTTCCGGTTTTGACTCCATGAAGCAGGCTAGGTCTCTGTTCGTGAATTTTTTTAATCTGATATACAGACGCTGGATGATTCTTTTCAACCCAGTTTTTTTTGGTCCTTTTATGAGAAGATACCGCTTGTAGCCCCAGGGTTTTTTCCTTATGAGTTTATATTTGATGTACCGCGTCATGTGGTCTCTGCGGATGTCTCTGGGGCAGACGGGAACACATTGTCCGCATTGCATGCAGTGAAACGCGAATTCCTTAATGTTCAAAGGGACGTTTTGTCCGTCTTGTGATGCCACATTAAGGTCATGGATGGAGAACGTATCCTTCGTCACAGGACAAATGTCCATGCATCGGTTACATTCAATACAACGTTCGATATATTCAGAGACCTTGTTTTGTAGCAATGTTTTCGTTGGGACTGATTCTTTGTCTTTTTCGGTCTGTCCATTCATAGGAGTTACAAACCTTTTTTCCAGGATTCTATTCCCTCTTTTTTCCTTGTTGTAGATGATTTTTTCTTTTTTCATTGAGTTTTCGTCGTGAGTACCAGACTATCAACCCAAGAGCTATTATTGTACTAATTAAAACACCAATTAATTCCCAGGGGATGCGTCCTTGGGTGAGTCCTTGGGTAAGAGCATCGGTGCCGACAACGACGATAATTGTTCCAGGCAGCATGCAGAGCCATGACCAAAATACATAAGTCTTAAATGAGACTTTAGTCAGACCAAAACCATAATTGAGTAACGTGAAGGGAAATAACGGTATTAATCTTGTTAAACCAACGATCATCATGCCTTGTTCTTCGGTCAGTTCATCCAGTCGTTTCATGGTCTTGTTTTTCGACAGCCAATGAGCGACTGTATCTCGAGCAAAATACCGTGCGATTAGGAAACAAATACTTGCACCAACCGTCGATGAGATACTGATGAGGATCACTCCAACCAAGGAACCAAAAAGGCCACCAGCGATCACACCGAAAATTGTCCCCGGGATGGTCGCAATCACTGATCCAAGATAAATAAAGAAAAACACGATCGGTCCCCAGAAACCCTGTGATTGGATCCACTGTTGTAACTCCTCGATGTCCTGTCCGAATCCATAGAGATTCATGACAAGAAAGACAGTGACAATAACAATGATGAGGACGACCGGTTTCCACCAGTCTTTCGACCGTGGAGTATTATTGTTTTCGTTCATATCTTACGAGTTTTCCTTTCATTAGACAAGAGCGCCTCCACAGGAGGACCCATGACCTGCGGTACATCCGAAACAATGGTCTGCGGTTACTATTTTTCGCATGGCTAATACCGAAGGGTCAAATTGCGTAATGTGTCGAGGTACGTTCGGAGCGACCGACAGACCCGCAGCCAGGTTAAAATCACAGTCGTAGAGAGTACCGTCCCATCCGATATTGATCTGGTGACGGCACATCAATGATGGGATCGTCTCGGGGTTAAATGATTCTTTCAATACTCTCATATATTCTGGTTTTTTCCCCTGTAAAACAGTAAGGAATCGTCCCAGTGGCATATTCGTCAGTGTAATAAGTCTTGTGAACTGGATGTGGAAATGTTCCGAAAGAAATGTTCGGTAGTCGTTTTCAAGGGTTTTTTGCTCTGGTGGTAATACTGGTTCAAGGGGGTTGAACACTAGCGTGAGTGGATGCTTTGGTATTGTCCCATAGCCTATTTTATTTAACATTTGGAGTGCTTCAATGCTTTTTTCAAACACGCCGTTCCCACGTTGCAACCGTACATCCTCTTCAAGGTAACAGGGGAGTGATGCGACGAGCTCTATTCCTAATTCTTTATAGAGGCTTGGGAAGTGTGTATACTGAGGGTCTAAAAGGATAGTCAGATTCGTTCGTAGTTGAACCCGATGATGTTGTTTTACAAGGTTTCTCAGGAATTTTTCTAGATGCGGATGCATCTCTGGTGCACCCCCGGTGATATCAATTAAGGCAGGTGAGAGTTTTGCAGTCACTGCTAAGATTGCTTGCATGGTCTGCCAGCTCATCTGTTCTGTCCGCTTTGGTGATGCGTCCACATGGCAATGCGCGCAGGTTTGATTGCAGATTAAACCAAGATTTACCTGAATGGTACCTAGGTCAAGGCAGTGTAATGGCTGGCGGGTTGCATCAAAAATTTGTTGCTCGAACTCAGTGTTCTTCTTTGTCTTCATATTCAAGTTCCTCAGTGGAGAATTGTGTGATGGGAATTCTCAAGCTGTATTTATCGATTTTGATTTGGCATCGTTTTTTCTCCTTATTTTTTTTCTAAACTTTCTGCCAGGGATAGAATCGTGCAAGTTTCTCTGCAGGCACCCCACACCAATATAAAATGATGATAATGTTATCTCGTAACAACGTGTAGAAAGTGCCTTCTTGATGCCAACGACGATCAGAGGTGAAGACCGAGGCTGATAGGATGATAATCTGTCCTTTCTTTTTCTTAATACGTCGCATCAACTCAACATCTTCCATCAAAGGAATGTCTGCGTATCCACCAATGGCTTCAAAGAAGGGTTTACGTAGAAAGATCACTTGGTCTCCGTATGGTGCTCGAGAGATCTGTGAACGGAGCGTCGAGTATGCGGCGATCATTTTTAGAAGCCATGTTTGCGGGTGGATGCGTAACGTAAACGCCCCTCCGACATAGCGTTTATTCTCTAAAGCAGAACGTATCAAAGAAAGCGCATCGGGTGGAAGGAAGGTGTCCGCATGAAGAAACACCAGGACGTTCCCTGTCGCATGGGCTGCGCCTTCGTTCATCTGGCGACCTCGCCCCTGCGGGCATGTGTATTTTTTCACGGCTTCATCAGAGATTACTTGAAGAGTGTCTTGCGTTTTACTCCCATCGACGACGATGATTTCAAAAGACTCGTCATGCTCTAATTGTCGTAGCGAATCAAGCAGTGTGTTAATGATTGTTGGTTCATGCAGCACAGGAATGATGATCGAAAACGTGCAGTTGCCAAACACGCTGTTCCCTTAGACTGACTCGAGGACCTTCAGAAGATATCGGTAGAATTTATCGACGGTGCTGATATGCAGCTGCTCCTCTGGTGAATGCGGGTTCTTCAACGTTGGCCCGATGGAGACCATATCCATACCAGGGAATTTTTCACCAATGATACCACATTCAAGGCCAGCGTGGATCGCCTCTATCTTCGGCTCAGTTTTGAACATGTCTTTGAATGTCTTTTTTGAAAGGGCAAGGATCTTTGATTGAAGGTCAGGTTTCCAACCAGGATACGGCGTCCCCTCAGTCACCTTTGCTCCAGACAGAGACGCGATCGCTTTGATTCGGTCTCTCATGTCTTGAAGCGCTGATTTCATAGGAGATCGTGAGCTCATCCCGATGACAATCGTATTTTCTTTTACAGAAATTGTGGCAAGATTAGTCGAGGTGTTGACCAATGTCTTGATATCGTAATTCATTTGATGCACACCATGAGGTAGCCCATGTAAGAGGTTCAGCAGTTTTATCTGTGAGGAATTCTCCATTGCTGTCTTGGGTGCTTCACAGGATGACACGTCGACTTTGAAGTTCGGATCGATTGGTTTTATTTCGTCATAGATTTCTTTTTCTTCTGCCTTGACTGCAGAGATAAAGGCATTTTTGTTTTTCGTATCAAGAATTACTTTCGCGTAGGCTTCTCGGGGGATGGCATTATGCTTGTCTCCTCCTTTTATATCGACGATGAAGAACTCATGTTTCTGAGATGCCTTCCATAGCAGGCGTGTCAGGATTTTTATGGCATTGCCTCGTTGTTCGTGGATATCAACCCCGGAATGACCCCCGCGGAGACCTGAGACGTTCACCATGAGCGGTTCATTTCCCCGAGGTGCTTGCATCTTTATGGGTAGCTCAATGGAAGAATCGCCTCCGCCAGCGCATCCGACAGTGATTACCCCGAAATCCTCGCTATCGAGATTGAGCATGATCTTCCCAGTCAGCATGTCCGATTTCATGGCAAACGCGCCAGTCAGACCAGTTTCTTCATCTACCGTGTATAACGCCTCGAGAGGCCCATGTCGTACCTTTGAATCCTCAAGGATGGCAAGGCTTATCGCAAGACCGATCCCGTTGTCTGCTCCAAGCGTCGTTCCATTCGCAGTAAGCAGATCCCCTGTGATTTTCAGCTGAATCGGGTCTTTAGAAAAATCAAATATCACATCACTGTTCTTTTCACAGACCATGTCCATATGGCCTTGCAGGATGACGGTTGGTGTGTTTTGCATCCCTGCGGTCGCCGGTTTGAGAATCACGACGTTACCTACCTGATCTACTTTTATTTTCAGTCCCTGTTTCTTTCCAAAATTCACAATGTAGTCTCTGATTTTTTCCTCATGTTTTGAGCATCGTGGGATTTTCCTAATTTCATCAAAATGTTTCCATACAAGTTTTGGTTCTAAATTCTCAATACTTGGCATACGCTGCCTCCCTTGTTGTACGGACTGGTAACATCATAACCCATAAAAAAGGTTTGCCAACAGAAAACAGGACGGCTGTTTCAAAGAGTGTATAAATGAATGTTTTTCGTAAAGAGCAAAAAACCATAGATTTCAAAGCGTTTCTTTCTTTAAATACGGCAAACCCGACCTTTCGCTTACTTCAACTGTAAATCCCTCTGGAAAGACAGCAGGAGTTCCGCTTTTTGGTTTTCTTTTACTGAAAAAATAGATGATTTGGTTTTTTCCATTTTTCAGTCGAACCAGCTTTGAATGTAAGGTATACAGACCATAGGTATATTCTCGTATGATCTCAGAGGGAACGATAGCCATGGAACTCTTTCCGAAGTATCGTTTCACCGGTGACATGAAAAGATACATAAGCAATATAACAAAAAGGACCAAGAAGAGAAAACCAATGATTTTTTCACCAGTCATAAGGATATACACAATCACTCTGAATATCGACCATGAGAGAAACACTACGGCAAAGATTCGTGCCCAATTTTTTCTTTTGATAAAACCATAGGGGATGATACCAAGCGAGAGCATCACGAACAACACATCATTCCACATCAGGATTGAATCCATAGAAAATGAGAGAAACTGTCTGAGATACCCATTCATAAAGAGTAGGTTATTAACCAGGGTGAATAAGTACACCACATCAAGCCCAATGATGAATATGATGAATACGACAATCCCAATTGGGTATTCTTTCCTCTCCATCATTACTACCCTGAAATACAACAGGAAGACTTATATTTTTCCACTACAATCAAATTACAGGGCCTCCTCCAAAATAACCCTTGTTTGACAAAAACCATCGTATAATCTTCAAACACAGTGATAATTTATATAATCCACTCCGACAGACAATATTATTTTTTAAAAGAGAAACATAAATTGTTTTGTGCAAGTATATAAACCCCTTGTTGATGTGTCGGTTGGGAGTTCAAAACAAAGATTATTATATTTTAAATCATTGCAATGAAATCATGAAAGAATTTATATCTAAGGATTTCCAAGTTCCAGAGTTACTTGAGACAGATAGACTTCGCCTCAGAATGCTGACGGTTAATGATGTCGTGAAAGATTATGATGCGGTAATGACTAGTATTAAACATTTGCAAAAAACGAAACCTTTAGGTCCAAGTCATAAATGGCCAACAAAAGAGTTAACTTTTGAACAAGATTTGATTGACCTTGGATGGCATCAAAAAGAGTTCCAAAGAAGAACATCGTTTGCTTATACGGTCATGAGTGTAGATGAAAAAGAATGTTTGGGTTGTATTTATATTGACCCTGCCTCAAACTCACAATATGATGCTGAAATAGTCATGTGGATTCGAGAAAGTGAGGTGACAACTGGGTTAGATGAACATCTTTTTAAAACTGTGAAGCATTGGATACAAAACAAATGGCCCTTTAAGAAACCAGGTTATCCAGGGAGAGAGATAGACTGGGAAACATGGAATTCTTTGAAATGAAGTTATTGTTCAATATAGATAATTTTACTGTGATGGTCAATATATATGTTTTGAAACAAAGAATTGTGCCGAGGAAGGGATTTGAACCCATGATTACCAGTTAAATTCTAAACAGGGGATAATAATTACTACTGTAAAAACTGTCAATTTCAGAGGTTTTTCAAATCATCCCTGGGATGTAATAGGGTTCTTTCGCTGGATGCCAATCAAGATTTAACGGCTTTGCACACAAATGGGGGGGATTTATGTGCAGAATAAAAATATTTACGTTCATGTTGACATGATGTTTAATTTAATAGGATGGGTTCAAATCGTTAAAAATGATATCTTTAAATACCATGACCGGACAAGCATTGACATAGTTTCAATGAATGATTCCAATCGCCAACCATTTCCTTTTCATTTGCTCTTCTTCAGACAATTCATTTTAAACAATTTCAGATGGTATCAATGATTTTCTTGGTAGAAAATCAAAGTCAAACCAAGGTATTGTTGTTCCCTCGCCGGGAATTCCCATTGATGGTATGAATATTGAACAATGTATTATTTTTGGGATTTCATATGGTCCCGCCCAGTAATTTCTTATAAAAAGATTTCGTGTCAAAAAACCTATACTTACATAAGATAGATTTCCTCCAAGAAAATTATTATTTTTTATTACACAATAATAGGAATCATACAATCCGATATCCTGAGAACAAGAAAAAGTATTACTAAAAACTTTACTATGACTACTTTCACTTAAATAAACTCCAATTTTTGCATGGATGATATTCCTGAATATAAAGTAATTGCCATTTTGCCTGCAGTCAATTCCGGTGTCAACATTTTTAATTATATTATTATAAAAGAAATTATCAGATGTTTGATAACATTCAATTCCAGTGGGTATATTTTTCAATTCACTACCTATGATATTATTAGAAATAATGTTGTTATCTGTTTTTTGGATGGCTATGGCTACTCCACCATAAATATTGGAGGAACTGCGATAAATTGAAAAATTTTTAATTTGAACAGAATCTGAACGAATAATAAGACCATGATAGTTTGCACCAAAATCAATTTTTGTAAGATATTTATTTTCTCCTTCAAGGGTTATTGGTTTTTCAATTTCAATAAATCCTCTATGATACGTCCCCATAAAGACATAAACTGTATCCCCGGGATTCGCTGCTGTGATGCCATCAGTAATAAACTGAAATGGATGTTCAATACTCCCATCCCATGGACCTTCAGTATTATCATCATCCACATAAATGGTATTCCCTCTGGATGAGGATTGAGGTTTATCTATATTCTGTGCAATCGCTGGACTGATACAGGTTCCAACGAACAAGAGAATGATTCCAACCGCTAACCATTTGCTTTTCATCAATATTCCTCCACTTATTAGAAAAATAAACAATCCCTGGTTATTTAAATCTTTGTCAGAAGGAAAAATTATGCAGGGGAAGGGATTTGAACCCCTGGAACCAATTTTATCATTGATTAAACTGTTGGAAACACATTGCCCTAATGAAAACTCCTTTCCATAGGACCTTTTATCGTGTAATACATCAACTTTGGTTTAAATGAGGATTTACGCGGTACAAAAAGTTCGTCAACGAAGCGGTGGACATATACATAAAGTTATACAAATCGAGGATTATTCTATATAAATTGACTCTGCTTTTCAACAGCAATATCTTGTTTCAAAAATAATCCTATCTGTCGTAAGGAATTAATTTATATAATCCTGCGTCGTTTACCAGGAAAACGGAGGCAACAGCATATGGATTGGGGTATGAAAAATCGACTTTCCAGAATCATTAAACCAAAAGACGGCCGCACCGTGATGCTCGCGGTCGATCATGGGTACTTCATGGGTCCTACATCAGGCCTTGAACAACTGAATTGCATGGTAGATCCTTTGCTACCATACACCGACACCTTAATGCTGACACGGGGTGCACTTCGAAACTACATCAACCCCACCATCG
>Ga0209287_10000171_pt1 | contig 43296 bp, 34 predicted proteins | sample PPLLak3cmMay2015_2_FD_187255 | JGI IMG/M metagenome (GOLD analysis project Ga0209287, IMG submission 187255) | Freshwater sediment microbial communities from Prairie Pothole Lake near Jamestown, North Dakota, USA - PPLs Lake P8 Core (1) Depth... | ecosystem: Environmental > Aquatic > Freshwater... | reverse complement strand
CGAGATTTCTCTGGGATTCGCTCCGGGAGATCTGGAATGCGGCAGCTACGGCGGTCAGGTGACGATTCAGTCGAACGATCCGGACACTCCGGAATGGGTGGTTCCGGTGACGATGAACGTGGTGGCGGTTCCGACCTGCATGTGCGGAGACGCCGACAACAACGAGCTTTACAATATTCTTGATATCACCTATCTGATAACTTACAAGTTCAAGAGCGGACCGGCTCCGGAACATCCGGAATGTGCGGACATCGACGGCGAACCGGGGATCAACGTTCTAGATATTGTCTATCTGGTGAATAACAAGTATAAGAGCGGTCCCGACCCGATCTGCGATTAGGCCGGGCGAGTTAACACGAAGAGAGGCATGACATATAAATAGACCGGGGGGACAGCCCGATAAGGCTGTCCCTCTTTATTGAACGCTCCGAGGTAATTATGAAAACATTCGCCAAAGTTCTGCTTGCATTGAATCTGATATTGCTTTTATCGGCAGGTATCACGGTGTTTGCCGACGAAATCGATACCAAAAACGAACTTCCCATCGGTCTTACCGCGGAAGAATTAACCCGGCTGCATGAAATCGGGATCGACCATGTTACAACCCTGCCGCCGGATCCCGGCGACATTCGGTGCCCGGCTGAATGGGAACCGTCGGAAGGAGTTATCATCCGCTATCCGCTGGGCTTATCTTACAGCGTAATCGCCGAAATGTCGGAAGACCTGATTGTCTATTGCCTGGTGTCGAGTTCGTACTATTCCAGCGCCAACAGCAATTTCACCTCGCAGGGCGTCAATATGGCCAACGTGCAATTCATAATTACCAATACCGATTCGTACTGGACCCGCGACTACGGCCCCTGGTTTATCTTTTCCGGACCCGGCGAATTCGGCGTTGTCGATCATATTTATAACCGGCCCCGTCCCAACGATGATGCCGTCCCGAGTGTTATCGGAAATCTTTGGAGTATACCCATTTACGGTATGAACCTTAAGACCGCCGGCGGCAATCACATGTCCAACGGTTGCGGCACCTCCATATCCACCGATTTGATATACACTGAAAATCCCGGTCTTAGTCAATATAAGGTGGATTCCATCATAAATGCCTATCTCGGTAACGATTATGTCGTCGTTGATGACGCTCTCGGTGAGTACATTGAGCATATCGATTGCTGGGGGAAATTCCTCGCGCCCGAAATCATCATGATCCTGGAACTGGCAACCTCCAATCCGCAGCACGATGAACTCGACGATGCCGCGGATTATTTCGCTTCGTTGACCGGCCCGTACGGGAGACCGTACACGGTCGTCAGAGTTTACAGCCCCGGAGGTAATGCCGCTTATACCAATTCGACCATTCTGAATAAGAAAGTATTCGTTCCTATTTCCGGAAGCGCCTACTATGACAACCTGGCTCTTGCCGCCTATCAGGCCGCCATGCCGGGTTATGAAGTCCTCGGCTTTACCGGAAGCTGGGAAAACACCGACGCTCTTCATTGCCGCACCATGGGAGTCCCCGACCGCGGGATGCTTTATATCAGCCATATACCCCAGTTCATATCGGGAGATAATCAGAACGATTATGAAATCAAGGCCCGCATCGTCGACAATTCCGAAACCGGACTTTTCGACGATTCCCTGAAAATATTTTACAGCATCGACGACGGCGCATCATACGATTTCGCCATGATGTCAATGTTTGCCGCCCCGGACAGTTTCGCCGGTTATATTCCGGTCCAGCCGTACGGGACCACAGTTAAATACTATCTTCAGGCCGGCGACAATTCCGGAAGGGTTGAATCCCATCCCTACATCGGTGCCCCGATGGCCCATGAGTTGTACATAAATATGCCCCCGCAAATATCCTCGGATGATTCGCTTGTTTGCGAAGTCAAACACCTCTTCGCCTTCCAGCCTGCAATCTTCGACGAGGACAATACCGAATGGTCCATTGTGTATGAAAACTACCCCGGATGGATGCAGGTCCTCAATGATACCCTTCGCGGAACCGCTCCGCCCGACGTCCAGACCGTCTATTTCGATGCGGCGGTATCCGATCCGTATGTGACCACCACTCAAAATGTTAAGTTGTTGCTTTATCTCTGCGGTGATGTAAACCTTGACAATGAGGTGAATATTCTCGATATTGTAGAGATAATAGATTTCAAGTTCAGGAACGGTCAAGCCCCGGCGATCTATCAATCCGCCGATGTTAACAGTACCGGTACTATCGATGTTTTGGACATTGTTGCACTTGTTAATAATAAATTCAAAGGTGGTCCCACACCCGATTGCCCATAATAGCCTCAGGGAGGTTACATGCTGAAAAAAACCGCGCTCATGATTTTGGCAGGGATATTTGTCTCTGCCGCACTCGCCTATGCCGCACTTCCGGAAGATTACACACCGTCGATTTCTCCGCGGCAGGTAGATAATCAAACCTATATCACTTCGGTTGATATCCTGATGTTCGTAACCAATCACGGCAACTTCGGAAGAGACCTCAGCGGCGTGTTCGGTTACGATTACGGCACATTTTACCCATTTACAACCATCGACGCTATTCAAGACGGCTCTCTTACCTCGTCCGTGCTGTACGCCGCCGGTTTATGGCTCGGAGGAAAAGTAAATAACGAAATCAGAGTTGCCGTTGCCGAATACTCGGATGAATACACGCCGGGCACATTTGAAGATTGCGGGATGGAATCTCCTGACTTCAGGGTCTTAACATTGTATTCGGACAGCCTGGAGGGAAATGGCAGCTATGATTATTACTTGTGGCCTTCGAATATCGGAGCTCCGGTAGATGTCAATGGAAAGCCCCTTATAATCGGCGATGAAATGGTCTGGACGGTATTCAGTGATTGTAATCCATCTCAGCATACCAATAATTCCGGCGAGACGAACCCGCTCGGCGTCGAGGTTCAAATGACCGGATGGACCATTAAGAACCGAAGCTACCTCGACCGAACCATATTCCTTAAATATAAAATTTACAACAAGGGAGAAAATGCAATCAATGATTTTTATATGGGCTTATGGTTTGATTCCGATCTCGGCGGAGCCTATGACGATTTGATTGGCTGCGATACGCTAAAAAATATTTTTTATACTTATAACGGAGATAATGACGACACCCAATTCGGTTCTACAACGCCCGCCTTCGGAGTCAAGGTCCTCGCCGGGCCGGTTATCCCTTCGGCGAATGATACCGCTTTCTTCGATGGTATCCCGATTCCGGGATATACCAATATCGGACTTACCGCTTTCAGCGGTTATGTCAACGGCACGGATCCTGATAATTATATAGAAACCTATAATTATATGCAGGGATTGAATCGAGACGGAACGCCTTTTTCAAATGGCACCAAATTCATGTTTCCCGGCAATCCCGTCACGGGGATTGGAGATCTTGACAGCGCCCCTATGGATAAACGTATGATGGGAAATTTCGGACCGATACCCGAATTCGCTCCCGGAGACAGCCAGTTTGTCATGATCGCCATTACAGTCGGACAGGGGGCAGATAACCTATCATCGATAACTGCCATGCGGGACAATTTCTCTTCCCTGGTGTCAAACGGCCTTGCCGACGATTTCCCCTTTGACCCAACGGCATACCTCGTTGCGGATACTCTGTATGCTTATATGGCAAACGCCGTTAATCCCGTTGTAAAAACTCTTTATTTCGGAAATTTCGAAAATACTACCGCCGCCGAAGTTGTCAGCAATGGAAATATCACGATTAACGGAGATATAACGCCGCTCAGTGCCGAGGTCGTCCCTGCGCCTTTCGGCGGATTCACCGGCTATGTGGTTAAAGCCGAAATCGATGTCCGCGACTTGATTGAAGTCTACGAACCGCTCTGGGATATCACCGAACAAACATTTTCGGTTGGATTCGCTGCAGCGCCGTTAAATCCTCCTCCCCCCGGCATCACCGGGACCGTCATCATGAAGGGGCATATTTCCGGAGATGTCAATCTCGACGGAACCCTGAATGTCCTGGATATCCTGTATTTGATTCAGCATAAATTCCACGATGGTCCTGCTCCGAGGATGTTCGCCACCGCCGATGTTAACGTCGACGGCGTTATTAATGTCCTCGATATCATTGCCATGGTGAATTATATGTACAAGAACGGTGCTCCGTTACAGCATCCGTAAAGATAATTTGAATCAATCAAAAAAGGGACAGCCCGCTCGGCTGTCCCTTTTTATTGAGTTACTTTGCTATTAATTTCCCCAGCAATTCCGGATCATACTCGATCGGAATCATCCAATCCGATGAGGTTCCCAGCCGTCTCTGTTTACGCCGGAAATTCAAACCCCACTCGTCACCTTCTTTTATCATGGCATTAAGTTGAGCAAGCGGGACCGCCGCCTCGACACTCCAGAACCCCTCGCCGCGAGCGGTTTTGACTTCGTATTTCCCATCCCACTCCCGAATCGATTCCATTTCACCATTCTCATTCCGGAATATCGCCTGATCGAACACAGCCCCGTTCGGATTTATGTATATTTGATAGACCGTATCCTTCCCCGGATAAAAGAAATACCCGACACAATCCTCGCCGTAAATAGCCCCGTCATGTTCGGTTATTGCGGCCATAATCGAATCGGGACGGGATTCCTTGCAGTACGCTCCCAGGTACAGATTCTTATCGTCATACGAGAAATAAAAATCGACCCCATCGGTCGTCGCGGGTCCGCCGTCCGGAGAAAAGAACTTACTGACCGGTTCTGCCCATTCTCCCTCGCCGATCTTCCCGTCGATTTTCGGTTTCTTTTCAGCCCTCACGCAAAAGGCCGTCCGTTGAACCGCCAGGCCCTTTTGAGTCGATGTGTATTTTCCGACCGCATAGGGGTAATTGAGCGATGCCTCCGGAGCGGGGTATAACGGTGCATCCATCATCACCCTGAAATTCACCGTCGTGGAATCAAGCGGTGGAATCGTCACCGCCATACGGCTCGGTTCGATCGTCCATCCGGAAGGAACATCCCAGACCAGCGTATCGCTCAAGGTTTCTTCGCTGTTCGGATTCCAGATTCGGGCAGATACCATCCCCCCCAACGGTTTAAGCTCATTATCGACCAGTAACGGTGATGCAAAAGAAATTACCTGCGACCCCTTAACATAGGCGAATTCATTCTCAGCTGCCGAAACCTCGTCCCAGGCCCGGACCGCCTGATACAATATGGGGGCGATATGTATACCTTCTCCGTCCACAGTCACCCAGGCAAAATGAAACTTGATTCCGGTCAGTCCGGTTTCGGTATCTCCGCCGGAACTCCCGACCGCGGTATACTTGATTCCGTCATACAATCCGGAGAAATAGGTATGAAAATGCCCCGAAAATACCGCATCGACTCCGTACTTAACGAATATGTCGTGCAGACTATCCGGCTTGCCATACGCAAGAGTCTTCGACCAGAACGGCTTATGGAAAAAAACCATCGTGTAAAGGACATCTTGGTTCTTTGTGAGATCGTCAACCAGCCAATCAAGCTGTTCTTTGTCGAAATCTTCGACCTTCTCGATCCGGCTGTTATCCATAATGATGAAATGAACTCCGCGGCGCGTGAACGAATATACCGGCTCGCCGCAGTATCGCCGATAAAGTTCAAGCATCTCATCCATGGTTATATCGTGATTGCCCGGTGTCCGATAGATGGGCCTCGATAACCCCTGCAGCAGTGAATCATACTCATTCCATTCCGAAATGAGGACCATAGTATCGGCGGTATACCCTTCGATCATGTCACCGACATTCATCACGAAGTCGGGACGCATCCGCTCCACTTCCTTTACGACTTGCCCGTAAATCCCCGGGACATGCCCTCCGGTGCGATCGCCGAGAATTGCAAAACGCATTGGGAATTCCTTTAAATTATCTTCCTGTGCAGAAGCAGATATAACCCCTGTGGCAAGAAATAATACCAGGAATAATGATAACTTTCCGATAACGCCTGGAAAACGCATGACGGCCTCCCTGAATAAATTCATCTAAGATTTAATCACCCTGCCCCGATTTGGTCGGGCCTTATATATAGCCAATATCACTGAAAAAATAAATAAAATAATCCCCGCCAGACTATTTCGGCCTTTACCTGACCCCTCCGCCGTATATATCTTTATAAGAAGTTGTTGCCCATGAATAAGTTGAGCTCCAATAAAATAAAGCAGGTCGCCGAAAATCTCGGCGCGGCCGCCGTCGGGATTGCCCCGGCCGGCCCGGTCAACCGTAAGGATCAATTCATGGAATGGCTCAACCGCGGTTACCACGCCGATATGGATTACCTCCGCAAATACCGGGACCAGCGCTTCGATCCCCGGAATCTTCTTCCCGGAGCCGAATCGATTATTGTTGTCGGCGTAAACTACTATAACGAGCCTCCGAAAAATCAATCGCCGCCGCTCTTCAAAGTCGCCCGTTTCGCCTGGGGGGAAGACTATCACCGCATCCTGAGAAAACTGCTGAAAAAACTGCGCCGCACCCTGATTGATGAAAACGCCTCGCTGCAGGGAAGAATCTGCGTCGATACCGCCCCCTTTATGGACAAATATTGGGCGGAACAGGCAGGAATCGGCTGGCAGGGAAAACACACCAACCTCATTTCACGCAAATTCGGAAACTGGTTGTCCCTGGGAAGCCTTATCATCGATGCCGAGGTCGACAAATACGACAATCCCCACAAGGACTACTGCGGAACCTGCACCCGCTGTCTGGAAGCCTGCCCGACCTCGGCCCTGCCGGAACCATACGTCCTCGATGCCAACCTCTGTATCGGGTACTGGACGGTGGAAACAAGAGAAGAAAAAATACCGGAAAAAATCTCTGAAAAACTTAACGATTATATCTTCGGCTGTGATATCTGCCTTTCGGCCTGCCCATATAATCGCGGCCAGCGCCCGACCGAAATCGAAGAACTGCGGCGAACTGAAAAAGTCGCCGAAATCGAAAGCGGCAGCGCCGCCTCTCTTGATGATGCCGGTTTCGATTCCCAATATTCCAGAACCATGTTCAACCGCCGGGGACTGGCCGGTCTTAAGCGAACGCTGAAAGCCCTGACCGGAAAATAAAATTCGGTCGTTTTCCACATTTTCATTCCAAATAGCGCATTCCATCCGTATCAATAATGGAGTATTTTAGTGCTCTATTGATCCTGGCATTCTTACCTGGCGACCGTCAAATAACGATCATTCACATTCACGGGCAATGTCGGACAGTTATGTCTTGTCGTCATGGCTGTTCTCATTGGCCCTGAACAGGAGGTAAGATGAAAACCGCAAGAAACTTAACGGCCTTGGTGCTGCTTTTGCTTACGCTGGGACTCGCAACCTATATCCAGGCCCAGCCCGGGACCATCGTCGACGTTGACATCAGCGGATTCGCGTTCGCCCCGCAAAATATAACCGTCGAAATCGGGACCACCGTCCGCTGGACCAACCAGGATGCCATGGCGCATACTTCCACGTCCGATGACGGCCTGTGGGATTCGGGACTTCTCGCCAACGGTGAGCAATTCATGCAGACATTTCTCGCGACCGGAGTCTTCGACTACCATTGTACGCCCCACCCTTCGATGACCGGGACTATCACGGTGGAATCGACCGGCCCGGAAACCTTGATCGATATCACCGGTTTATCCTTCCCCGCCAATACCATAGTCGAAATCGGCACCGTCGTTACCTGGAAGAATTCCCACATCGTGCCCCATACTTCAACTTCAAACGACGGAGTCTGGGATTCGGGAACATTGAACAATGGGGATACCTTCTCATTTCTATTTACCGCCACCGGAAGTTACCCATACACCTGCCTGTTCCATACGGCGACCATGAACGGTGTCATCACCGTCAATTCCACCGGTCCGGCAACATCGGTCGACATCCCCGGTCTCTCCTTCAATCCTCAGGACATAACGATTGAGATGAATACCGTCGTTACCTGGACCAATTCACATGCTGTCACTCACACTACCACCTCAGATGATGGCGTCTGGGACAGCGGCAACATGGGCCTCGGCGACGATTTTTCGTTCCTTTTCATCACTCCCGGATTTTTCCCGTACCATTGTACTATTCATCCTATGATGACCGGTTCGGTCACGGTGAATCCTCCGCCTCCGTCTATTGTCTGCGGTGACCTGGATAACAACGGCGATGTCAATGTTCTCGATATTGTATTTTATGTGAACTGGAAATTCAAAGGGGGACCGGCTCCGGGCAACCTCGATGCTGCCGACGTAAACAACGATGCCGCCCATAACGTTCTGGATATCGTTGCCATGGTGAATTTCAAATTCAAGTCGGGTCCGGCGCTCACTTGCCCGTAAAAGAACTTTTTCTGAGAATCAAAAGGGGCGGCCGACCGTCCCTTTATTTTTTTTTGATATTATCTTACATCCGGAGTAAACAAACTCAGGGCCTTTTCGGAATATTCCTCGCCCTTCCTGCCCAAATCGGTATTTCCGCTCATCTGAAAAAGAGTCGTAAAATGCATCCCCGCGAATACCCAGAGACGGTGATTGTCCGGCGCTTCTCGTAATAAATCGTCGACAAGCACCGCCGATTCCGTAATCATGCCGACCTGAGCCAATAGCTGCGTCAAAGTTATTTTTGCGGTCAGATTATCCGGATATGCCTTGGCAATGTCCGTCATGGCAAAAATCGCGGAATCCAATTTCCCCTGCACCCGGTAAGCCACCGCCTTTTCGAAAGGGCTCATCTGACGCAGGGTATCCGGAAAACGATGCAGCCTGACCGTAAAATCCCGAACCACAAAGTCCGCAAGTCCGAGCGACCTGGATAGTGCGGGGAAATCCTGCACCGCCCTTGTCCAGTTGGGACGATCGGTAATTGAATGGGTTATCGGGAATCTCTCGAGTAGGTCGGCCTGGATATCGGCCAGGCCGAAATGATATATCACCGCCTTGAGATCATTATCGATAGTGAAAACCGGAGCGTACGGTCCGGTCAGGACGGCATCGGCGGGCAAAAGTTCCCCGATTTCCCGGCTGATATCTTTCAGGTTGTACTGCGGGACCGACATGCCCTTATAGATAAGACTACCCTGGTACCAAATGGCGCAAATTAAGAGAATTGCCGGGATTGTTCCCAAATACCACCCCCGAATCTCCCGTTCCGATTTTCTCAACAGCCACCAAATTCCCGCCGTTATAACCACCGCAATCCCAAGGACCGGCAACATCGCGGCCAGTCCATCGATGTACTTATCAAGCCGGGGTTGGAATACCAGATAACTGCCGATAATCAAAAACCATATTATCCCGGTAGTCGCAAGCGGCGTCATTATCCGGTCCGGCCAGCGCAGAGCTACGCGCTTTTCAAACATGGCGTCAAGGGCATATGCCCCGAGATATAAAAGGGGAGGAAAGAGAAATATGGTATACCTAAGCGGCCGATAGTTGAACGGCATCAATCCCATAATGCCGGTTAAAACCCAGACGGTACAGAAAATGAGAGGCAATTGCGGTTTCAAATCTTCCCGTCTCTTTCGAAGCGAAAGGATAAAGAGAACGGTCCCGATTCCGCCGAGTATGACCAGAAACGGCGACAAATCCCAGAACCCGCTGTCGGTGCCGTAGGTTACGAACTTCAAAAAGAAAGCCTTAATCGAATCGAATCCCTGCGGAGGCCCGTACATGCCGAACGTCTGTTCCAGGTAGTACTCTTTCATGACCGACAGCGAGCCTCCGAAAAACAATAACACATACAGCCCAATCCCCGCCGCCAATCCGGCAAGCATCAGCGATATCGATTTTATCGATTCGCGGCCATCCTTGAAAATCAGGTAGCCCCCCGCCGGAACAACCAGCATGAATGCGAACAGTTTTCCGGCCAACGCCGCCAGCGCGATCAAAATTCCTGTACCCAGAAGCCCATACCACTTATCACCGAATCGCATCAGGACATAGAAGCACAATCCGCTCAGAAAAATGACTCCGGTTTCCAGAAACGGCATTCTTCCGTAGAAAAACAACGTACTGCTAAGGGACACAAGCAACCCCGCGATAAGAACCTCGGAAATCGGCCGGGTCTTCCGCATTCCCAAAAGGAAAAACAGCAGTCCCCCCAGTGTCAGTAATATCCCGGTCAGGTTGGCGACCGCTTTGGAAACTCCGAATATCGAGAAAAACACGTACGATGCGGCGGAAACCGCGGAATACTTGAAAATATCCCAGCGATGCCAGTCAAACGGATCCCAGTCATCATAGAGTACGGCGTTGCGGGCGAAATAGGTCAAATGATACGGATCGGTCAGATGATCGGTGCTGTAACCTTTATAAAAATAAGGAGGATCCAGGTCGATTTTGAAAAAACGCCCCGCGATCAGGGCCAGAATTGCAATGATAATAATATATCGAACCGCTTTGGGCACGCTTTTACCTGTCCAGTTTGTTTATCGAAAGCCTAATGTACTACATCCAGGAGCCGGCTCCAGCGCACCCGGTCGAAAAAATGCACCACGTTATAGACGAACAGCCGCGGCACCGACAGAGGGTCCTTTACCACCGCTTCCGGCGCCTTTGGATCCGGCGCCCATGACCAGTGGATGAGCATCGCCTCTCCCAGTATCAAATCGTCTTTGACCGGACCCCAATAACGCGAATCGGAAGAATTGTCCCTATTATCTCCCATCATGAAATAGCATCCCTTGGGAACGACATAAGGCCCCCAGTTGTCGCGGCTGCTTTCACGAACGGCCGGACGCGGAATAACTCTGTCGTCGGTGAACTTTGAAAGCGGAGGATTGGGATATACCTTCTCATCCACATACAGAACTTTCTCGATCACCTCCACCTTCTGCCCCTCGGTGGCCACGCACCGTTTGATATAATTCGTAACGCCGTCGCCCGGCCACTTGAAAATCACGACATCCCCCTGTTGCGGCTTGTCGAAGGCCGGCAGCCTCCAGTTGAAAAACGGGACCCTGGCGCCGTAGATAAATTTGTTGGCAATCAGAAAATCGCCGATCAAAAGCGTGTCTTCCATGGAAGACGACGGAATTTTATATGCTTCTACTATTGACGTCTTTATTATGACGGCCAGGACAACGGCAATCAATATCGATTTGACATTATCCCATACCGAGTCCAAAAAATCCTTTGCCATTAATTCATCCTATGTTCAAATCCGTTTTTGGAATTTTGGAATATAAGAACTTAATTGACGATATTCAAGAGTCTTTCCCACCTGACCCGTTCGGGAAAGTGAACGATATTATACAAAAACAGCTTCGGCACCGATAAAGGATCGGCCGGATTCACCTCGACAGCATTTCTATCCTCCCCCCACGACCAGTGAATTATCTCGGGCCGCCCGATGATCAAATCTTTATGAACCGGTCCCCAGAAACGGGAATCATAGGAATTATCCCGATTGTCTCCCATCATGAAATAGCAGTCCTTAGGAACAACAAACGGCCCCCAGTTGTCGCGTGAATCACCATTCTCCCGGCTCCTCGGAATCATCCTGCCGTCGATATGTTTCGCATCTTTGGCATCCGGAATCGGCTCCCCGTCGACGAATAACTGCTTATCCTTAATTTCAACGGTCTGTCCGCCGACCGCCACGCACCGTTTGACATACGGAGTCGTTTTATCGCCGGGCCACCGGAATATCACGACATCCCCCGGCTTGATTTCCGTAATGGCCGGAAGTCGGTAATCTATAAAAGGGAGCCTCGCACCGTATACGAATTTATTGGCAATCACGAAATCTCCGATCAAGAGCGTATCCTCCATGGAACCCGAAGGAATCTTATAAGCCTGTCCGACCGAAGTCATGATGACGACAACCAGGAGAATCGTCCCCCCGTAAAATTTGACATTCTCCCAGAATAAATTGGCAAGATCCGATCCGCCCTGTTTTTCCTCTTTTTCACTCATTGGACTATCTCGTAAGATCGTTGAATGTGATCAATATGACCAGAAGCAGAATAAAGGCAATCCCGATCTGCTGGAATACCATCCGCACCTTCAATGACAGCGGCGACCCCTTGAACTTCTCCGCGATCAAAAACATGATATGCCCGCCGTCCAGGACCGGAATCGGCAGAATATTCAGCACTGCCAGATTAACGGATAACAACGCCATGAACTCCAGTAATATATCGAAACCGGCCCGAGCCGTGGCGCCGGCCAGTTGCGCGATAAAAATAGGCCCGCCGACATCTTTCGCCTTCGACGCCCCCGAGAAAAATCCTCCGATAAATTCGAAAGTCTTCACGACATAGAAAATGGTCTGGTTGAATCCTTCACCGATCGAAGTAAAGACCCCCAGGGGCTGATAAACCGCTTTTGAACCGACTCCGATTACTCCGACCGCAACCGAGTCCCCTTCACGAGTTACCGCCATGCTCTTCATGGTAACCAGCGTGTCGCGGAATTCCCGCTCCCCACGCATCCAGGTCACGACAATCGGCTCCTCGACCTTTCCCCGGATAACTTCTGCCATCTGAGTGAACGACGTAATCGAGGTCCCGTCAATTTCGATTATATTGTCTCCATCCTGAATCCCCGCTTGTGCCGCCGGTGAATCCTCGGAAACTTTGCCGATAAAGACCTTCTCGACTTCCTTTCCCCTGAAGAAAAACAGCCCGGCCAGAATGGTTACCGCAAGGACAAAATTCATGAACGGCCCGGCAAATATAACCAGAAATCTCTTCCAGACCGGCTTCGACATGAATTCCCACGGAGCTCCGCTCATCTCTTCATCCGGGTTCTCCCCGGCCATCTTGACAAAGCCTCCCAGTGGAATGACCCCGATGGCGTATTCGGTATCCCCCCATTTTCTTGAAAAAATACTCGGAGGAAATCCCAGTGAAAATTTCTCAACTTTGATTCCCGACCGCTTCGCCACGATAAAGTGACCCAATTCATGAATGAATATCAAAACCCCTAATACGAAAATTGTCGCGAGTATTGTCGTCAGCATAATTATATCAATCCCTCTGTGGTTTTACGTCCCCAGGTATCTGCTTCCATTATATCGTCATACGTCGGATTTTCAACCCTGTTGTGCCTGTCCATTACTTTTATAACAATCTCAGGTATTCTTTGGAACCCGATTTTTTCGTTTAAAAACGCCGCTACGGCAATTTCATTGGCGGCATTTAACACCGCCGGAACCGTGCCCCCTTCTTCGGCAGCCCTGTATGCAGCCCCCATAAGAGGGAATTTCTCAAAGTCCGGTTTCTCAAAAGTCAGCTTGTTTATACTACCAAAATCGGCTTGTCCGAAAGCAGATTTACATCGTTCCGGATAAAAAAAGGAATAAGCGATCGGAAGCCGCATATCGGGATTGGATAGCTGTGCAATAATTGAGCTGTCCGTAAACTCCACCATCGAATGAATTATCGACTGGGGATGAATCACCACCTCGATCTGAGCCGGAGGAACCCCGAACAACTGAACCGCCTCGATAACTTCCAGCCCCTTATTCATCATGGTGGCGGAATCGACCGTTATTTTCGGCCCCATCTTCCAGGTCGGGTGATTGAGGGCATCCGTTTTGGTTATCGCTGCGAATTTCTCCCGCGGCCAATCCCGAAACGGCCCCCCTGAAGCGGTCAGGATTATCTTTCTGACTTCATTCGGTTTCCCGGCCAGCATAGCCTGAAAAATCGCCGAATGTTCCGAATCCACCGGAATCAACTCCCCGCCCGAAGTATCAATCAGGTCATTGATCAAATCTCCGCCGATTACCATCGACTCTTTGTTAGCCAGCGCCAGGCGTTTTGAAGCCCTAAGCGCCGCCACCGAGGCCTGCAATCCCGCCGCCCCCACGATTCCGTTAAGCACAATATCGGCGTCCGGATGCCCCGCCAGAAAGGTAATACCGCTGTCGAACGGGAGTAGCTGCGTCTTTATCGAAGCCGCCTGCTTGTGAAGCTCGTCAAAAGCGGACTTATCGGTGAGGGTTACGAATTCGGGCTTATACTTCTCGATTTGCTTAAGAAACAGCTCTCTGTTGGAGTGAGCGGACAATCCCAGGACCTCAAGCCGATCGCCATGCTGGTCGATTACTTCCAGCGCCGAACGCCCGATCGACCCCGTCGATCCCAGAATTACGACTTTTTTCTTCATTAAATAAAAACGGGAGCCGGCTTTTTCCGGCCCCCGTTTAAAATAATTTATTCTTTCGGAGCTTGCGGCGCCGCTTTATCCTTTTCGGTGAGAATAGTCATCTTGCGGATGAATACCGGCTCTTTCGGCTTGCTCTTTTCACCGCCGAGCGATCCGGATACCTCGACCTTCCCGATTTTACGAAGCGCCTCATATCCGTCCATCAACTGGCCGAATACGGTATATTTGCCATCGAGGAACGGAGCGTCCGCAAGACAAATGAAAAACTGGCACGAAGCCGAATTGGGATCCTGAGCCCGCGCCATCGAAAGTATCCCCTCTTTATGCTTGATATCTGAAAACTCCGCCTGGAGATAATAGCCGGCGTTACCGGTTCCATTCCCCTTGGGATCTCCCCCCTGGATCATGAAACCGTCGATAATGCGATGAAAAACCAGTCCGTCATAGAATCCTTCCCGGATGCGGGAAAGCATGCTGTCGGCGTGTCCCGGAGCGACATCCCGGAATAGTTCCAGCTTCAGGGTTCCGAAATCGGTATCGATCGCTATTTCCGGATTATCGGCATTTCGCTTGGTGTAGGTTGTGCCCATCTTCGTGTCTTTTCCTTTCTCGGAGCCTTCCTTCACAGCGTCGCCTAACACCGACCCTGCCAGAAGGAGTATTGCCATTAATACTGCCGGGACAAACTTCATGATTTTTCCTTTCCTCTCATTCGCATCGTTTTCAAATCGTTTTGCAATATAGATTTTATACGCGCGGGTGTCAATTTGGAAAAAACTTTCTCAGTGGGCCTTTTCGCCCGGGCGATTCGCCTTACAACCGGAACGTAATCTATTAAATTCCCCAAACTTATCTGACCATATTTGAACCCGTCTATCCGTAATTATTTTAATCGATCGCTCAATTTACCAAAACCATTCTGCTCAGGGAGTCATCATGAAGACTTTAATATGCGCTCTTTTGGTTATCCTTACAGCCCTGGCTGCCTTCCCTCCAATCGCTGCCGGAGGCGCCTCGTTCGGGCTGTCTGCCAAAAATTGCGGGATTAAATTCGGAGATGCCCCGGTCGTCAACGGCATCCGCCTGAATTTCCTCGATAAGGATATCCGCATGGTCAACGGCATGAATGTTACCTTCTGGATTCCCAAACCCGACCCGGAAAACCGGTACACCACCAACGGACTCTCGGTTGGAGTACTTCAGGCCGGAGCCCCCCACCAGAACGGGCTGTCCATCGGAGCGATCCTCACTCGCGGCAATGTCAGCGGGATCGGCCTGGCCGGAGCCGCCGTCATGTGCGACAGATTGCGAGGCATTGCCGCCGGAGGACTCGCGGTCACCGGAACGGACATCCGCGGCGTGATAGCATCCTCTGTCCTGGTTAAAGCCAAAAGAATCGTGGGCTGGAGCACGACTTCGTTCCTGGTCGGAGCCGATACCCTCTCCGGAGTCTTCTCTTCCGGATGCGCCGTCTGGGGCCAGGAAATGAAAGGAATCATGACCGCCGGAGTCGTCGTCAGCGCCAGGAATATGACCGGCTTCTCGGCCTCGACCGTCTGCCTCACCAAAGAACATTTTACCGGTTTTTCGATTGCCGCGGTCAATATCGCCGGAGAATTATCCGGAGTGCAGCTCGGCTTGATTAATATCGCCAAAAATAATCCGGCTCCCTTTAAGGTGCTTCCCTTTATAAATCTGAATTTATCCCGGCATTCGTAAACGGCTTTTGTGTCACTTATTTGATTTTCTCCAGTGAATCCGGAAGAGTATTAACGAAAACCCTGATTTCATCCCTTACCCGGCGATAATGCCCTAGCGCTTCTTCTTCGTTCTTTGCCTCTTTCGCCAGTCGCGGAGGATCATCGAACCCACGGTGCACTACCCTGGCCTTTCCCGGAAAAATCGGGCAAGTCTCGGCGGCATGATCGCAAACGGTTATGACAAAATCGAACGGGATATCAAGCAGGTCCTGCACATTCTTGGATTTATGATGGGATATATCGATTCCCGCCTCCGTCATAACCTTTACGGCATTGGGATTCAGACCATGAATCTCGATTCCCGCGGAGTATGGTTCGATAATGTCCCCCTTAAGATGCCTGGCCCACCCTTCGGCCATCTGCGACCGGCAGGAATTCCCGGTACAGAGAAACAGAATGCGGATTTTCTTACTCATAGGATAAATTCATGTATAATGGTTTCCTCCGCTTCGTCCGGAATGTTTATGAGTCTTCCCCTTGTCCATTCAATTACCGTATCCGGAATAGCTCCCAATATAAAACTGTCGACCACGATTACCTCTGAAAGCGGAAGGGAGTTCGCCAATGGCAAGGCCTCTTGATAGCGTTTTTCATCACGGTCGGATTCTTGAGGTTCGAACCAGTTATGCGCAACCCCTTCCTTTACGAATAAGCCAAGACTGAGGTGCGGAGTGTATTTATCTGGGTCCGCACCTGCCAAAATACCCGTATGAAACTCTTTATATAGTTTTTTAAACTCGGCCTGCCCCCTTTGTAGCCCAAGCAATAACCAATGATTGGGTCTCATATCGAGCCCGCCCAGCTGAATTTCGAATGGTTTCCAGTTGCTGAGAACATTTTGAATATGATCTATCAACCGTTGTTTGCCGATTCGTTCATGTGTCGGGAAAACAACTGCAATATGAGGCTCAAAATACGGAGCTGTCGGATCGTACCTGTCTCTTACCTCCCTGATTGCTTCAGCTGATTCCTGACCGAGCTGCGGATAGAAACTCAAACAATAGTACATAGGCTTCCCCCAAAACCAAGATTACCGCCGGAAATCAGTTTTCGTGATTCGTGGCAGTTGTCTTCAGCCCCGATATATCCAGGCTCGTGACATAATCCGCCAGATTATCCTCGCGAGGAATGTTATCTTTGATTTTAACGTACAATGGATCCTTCCCTTCCTCCATCCCCTTCATATAATTCGACTTCGGATTCAGCCTGATCTCAGTCAACCCGGCTTCTTCCATCATGCGACGGGTTTCCTCGACCAGCACCGCTCCGGCGACACAGCCCACCAGGGCCTGGACATCCTGACGGATTTTATCCGGCAGAGGTTTCAGCAGGGCCAGATCCGAAATGACAACCCTCCCCCCCGGCTTCAAAACTCGCGCGATTTCTTTCCAAACCTGCTCCTTGTACGGCGAAAGATTGATGACACAATTCGAAATCACCACGTCAATACTGGCGTCGGCGACCGGAAGATGCTCTATCTCCCCCAGCCGAAATTCGACATTGTTCAGCCCGGTCCTTTCGCGGTACACTTCCGCATTTCGCCTTGCTTTCGATATCATTTCCGGAGTCATATCGACTCCAATCGCTCGTCCTTCTTTGCCGACCTTCGGGCCCGCCACAAAAATATCCATCCCTCCGCCGGATCCGAGATCGAGGACCACCTCCCCCGGTTTCAACGATGCAATCGCCGTCGGATTGCCGCACGATAATCCCATGTTGGCCTCATCCGGAAGCGCCGCAATGTCGGCATCGGTATACCCGATATTTTTAATCATGGTCCCTTCCGACCCGCAGCATCCCCCGCCGCAGCCGCAGCTTCCTTTAACCGCGATTTCGGCGTAACCTTCACGCACCTGCTCCCTGATTTTATCCTGCTCTATTGACATATATCTATCCTTTCGTTCGATCAAACCGTTTCGCGCCTGCGTTCGCAAAGCGCCTGCGGCTCGATTCTGATAATTCTTTTCAATCGCATATAATCGCTTCTTATTTCGGGTTGACTTGAAAGCGTTTTCTTGAGCCAATCGATCGTCTGCCTGATTTCGGCTGGAGCCGTTTTATCCGGCAGGCTGTAATAATTCCATTTTCCGCTTTTGCGGGTCTCCACCAGCCGGGCCTGCTTAAGGATATAGAGATGCTTGGAGACCGTCGAAGGAGCCAGCTCGAATATCTCAAGTATTTGGCAGACACAGAGTTCCCCGTCGAATAACAGCGCCAGGATCCTCAGGCGGGTTTCATCGGCCAGGGCCTTGGTGATATCCACGATTTCTCTCATTATCTCATTTCCTCATACTCCACAATTCGCCATCTATCGAATTATACGCAGGTATCCGAAAAAGTTCAATATTATTTTTAACTAAATTGGAGGCCTTAAGTCGGTCTAATCTTTAATATATAATTGGAGGAAATTCAAATCATCTCCCCCCTCACCACCAGTGCGGGGCGTTATTCTCGAACGTAAATATCCGCTCCTCACCATCGGAATCGACCCCTTTCATCCAGTACAATCCCCCCGATGGCACCTTCTCGAACCGGACCTCATTCTGCACCGCGACCGCGGTCCCGGATGATTTCCATTCCCCGTCCCAGTAAAACAACTCGTACTCTGTCCCGTCCACCAGTTCCGCCGGCTCCACCCCGTCGGTGGAAATATCCCGGTACACCTTGGTGGTTGAATTCATGACTATATCCGTGGTACCATTCTGATCGGCCCGGAGCATCGTTTTCTGTCCGACACTGTCGAGGATAAACGGCGCCCCCCACGGGATAATTTCTTTATTCAGGTAAAGTGCCGGAAGATACGCCACCCCGATCCCCATATCGTGAAATTCCGCGATATTTTGTGCGCTCCTTCCCCATGCAATCGCCCGCCATTCCCCGGAATTGAACACGCACAGGTACGCGATATCGACCGAATCCGGCAGCACCTCTTTCAATTTCACCAGTACATTCGACACCGGGACGTACGCCGCCGTCACATCGATATAACTTTTCCCCGCCAGCCACCCGGGAATTTCTTCCTGCTTGCGCTCCAGGAACACCAGGTCGTCATGCTGCTGCGCATACATCTTGCGATAGGCCTTGGCTAAACGATATCTGAGATTGTACTTCCCCGGATTCGCCTCCGCCCCCATGAACGGCAGCACCGTACCGTCCGGCAAAACCAGCGCGTTCCAGGCATGGTTATTCCCGGAATTGGCCCAGTGCGGAGTGTAATCCGAGGTCACTGCCAGCCCGTTCGCCCGCATGGCGTAAGTGGCAAGGTTGGTCATGTCTTCGCAGCGCCCCATCCCGTATTCGAGCATCTCCGTCAACCCTTCATCGGTGGGATGAAAATAGAACCTCCGGTCGAATGTGAACCACGACATGACATCGTCATTGATGAGCGCCGCCGCTTCGATCGCCGATGTGCTGTCGGCCATTTTGTCGGTTAAATCCCTGTACCTGTTATGAAAGTACGAGCGCCAGTCGCTGAGCGGTTCGTTGCTCCCCCGGTACGGCAAAATATAATTGCAAAGCTGCTCGAAAGTGTAATCTTTCGCCCACGGCCTCTCATGCCATACCCTGAAGGCATATTCTATCTGTTCGATTAGAAATTCGGCCTTAATGGTCTTAATATCATCGATTCTTTTATCCCGCTTGAAATCGACCGTGCCGTGTACTTTTTCCAAAGAATCCACCGCCGCCAGAAGCGTATCGAAATCATCGAACCCGACCGCCTCGAATGGAATGGTATTATCGAGCGTATCTTTCAAAACGTAAGTCACGTAGCAATGATCGTCCATATTGCCGATGAGGAATTCCGCCGCTCGCAGCTTCAGCGCATCCCCTTCCGCCGCATAGTGTTCCAGGACCGTTTCCAGCTCCGCGCGGTTTTCCATGGATTCGTCCAGAACCTTTAAAACTTCTTCCGGATATTCCGCCGCAATGGCAGAAAGCGAAAAGAAGCAAAAAGCAGATATTACATAAATGACTTTATTGATCAAATACTTGCCCATGCCAAACCCCTTCATCATCCAATATTGGATTCAATAAAGGAGATTATAATTATAAAATCAATACCAACAGATTTATGGATTGGCGCTTTAGTGGTGTTTTTGATGGTTATGTTTTCCCTCGTGGTGTTCATGAACTACTGCATGTCCCCTTCCCCGGCCTATCAACCACCGATTGACCGGAAACGCCGCCGCCCCGGCCAAAATCAGCGATATCAATAGGCTGCCCCAAAACAGGAATGAAGCAAGTCCGGCATCCATTGCCCCGGGAATAATAACCATGATAAGATTATCGACAATTTCCATAATCACAATCGATGCCGTATCGGCAGCAAGAGCAAGCCGTAACGCTTGCCCGAAATCGATTCCGGCCCGGAATAACGGAATGAGGGTTAATGAATAGCCGAAGATAAATGCCAGTACAATCGATATGGCAACCGTTTGCCAGTTATCCAAACCCGCTCCGCTGCCAACCACCATCCCCAGAACTTCTCCGATAGAACAACCCGTTAAGCAATGCACCGTCGCCATAAACGACGTTTTATTCAAGGATTCCGTATTGCATCTCACCTTTCGATTTTCCTTCGCTTTCAATTGATGCATATATCAGGCAATACGCAGACATGCAGGCGGGTGCGTGCAGATTTGCAGCTTCCGGAAAGGGCCCATTGATTTCCCGTCCGCGGAACCTAATAAAAAGCGGTGAAAGGAACCCGTCCTGTCACCGCTCGAAAAGTTTCTCCAACAGAATTATTCTGGCGAATTGCTCCTAATTCTTCACCGTCTCCTTAACCGCCGCACCGACCACTCCAATATTGAACTTCGCCCCTTCGTTCAATGTCACCTGGTCCTTGTGCAGGATGGCTCCGGCAATACCGCCTACCACCGCTCCGGCCGCCGCCCCCTTGGCCGCTGTCTCGGTCTTGTCCCCTTTCTTACCGAGGATCCCGCCGAGCACCGCTCCGGCTACCGCGCCGACTCCGGCGTCCTTGGCAATCGTGGTCCCCTGTCCTCCGGGACGAAGATAACCGTCTCCCTCTTTATTGAGGAGATACCCCTCCATCGGGATTCCTTTTTCTCCCGGAACCATCAGCGTCGTGAATTTCAGCTTGATATAGGCCTTTTCATCTTCGGCTTTGCCGTCGTTGATATCGGCCACGACCCCTTCCAGCACCGTCCCGGCCGGAAGACTCAGCGTTACTCCTTCTTCTCCAGACTCCAGAAAATTCGCCCGGAACGGATCGCCGATTTTATTTTCGCCGGTGGATATTTTGGTCAGCATCTCAACCTTGAGAATCGCTTCCGCCGGAATAATCGTTTCTCTCACGATTTCCGGCTGCTTCGGCTTCGGCTCTTCTTTCGGCTTCGGTTTCGGCTGTTCTTTCGGCTGCTGGACTTCCGGCTTTTTTACTTCTTCCTTCGGAGTTTCCGCCACCGCCGCAGAAGTATCCATCAGCATCTGGTCGCCGGTGTCCTCCGGCAAAGTCGCCGATTCATCGGTCTGTTCCGCCTCTCCCGAATCCTTGCCGCCGCAGCCGTACAGCGCAAGGCAGGAAACCAGTCCAAGCACGAGGATTAAAAGGCTGAAGATTCTAATGGTGTTCGTTTTTTTCATAAATTCCCCCAAAAGCTTTTAATTTGTGATACTTGTTTTCCATTTCGCGAATAATTTTACGTTTCACAAATCTATTTTACAAGTAAATAAGCAATGAGGCTAAAAATAGAATTTCCCGGCCCTATGAATTACCCGAAAGAATTTGACTTTCCTCCCGATTTGGCTTTAATTAGCCAATCGGGCGAAAATATGCCCAAAAAGCATTTCGCGCCGGCAAAATTGAAACTGATGGGGCAGTAGCTCAGTTGGGAGAGCATCACGTTCGCAACGTGAGGGTCGGCGGTTCGAGCCCGCTCTGCTCCATTTTATAATATTTGGCGTTTTGGTGTGCTAGATGGGGAGTTAGCGGTGCCCTGTAGCCCGGAATCCGCTATACCGGGGTCGAATTCCCACCGGAGGACTCGACCGTTTTTTGCTCGGAAACGATAAGCGGTGTCGATAATTGGGTCCTGTACAATTCTGTCGCGCTTAACCCCGCCAGGACCGGAAGGTAGCAACGGTAGGCGATGTTCAGGATGTGTTGCGGGGTTGCCTGGTTGGAGCTGGCTGTCGCGGAAGTCTTGAAGCGGAGGTTCAACGGTGGGTGCACGCCGTAATTAAGCTATGTCCTATAAAGTTTTAGCCAGGAAATACCGGCCCCAGCAGTTCGATGATGTCGTGGCCCAAAACCATGTCACCCGCACCCTGAAAAACGCCCTGAAATCGGGCCGAACCTCCTCCGGTTACCTCTTCACCGGCCCCCGCGGAACCGGCAAAACCACCACCGCCCGCATTCTGGCCAAGGCCATGAACTGCCTCGAGGGCCCGACCCCCACCCCCTGCGACAAATGCCCCTCCTGTACCGAAATCATCGCCGGGTCGTCACTAGATGTTCTCGAAATCGACGCCGCTTCCAATACCGGAGTCGACGATATCCGTACCCTCCGCGAAAACGTCCGCTATCTTCCGGCGACTGGCAAGAAGCGCATTTATATCATCGATGAAGTCCACCGCCTCTCTGGATCTGCCTTTGACGCCCTCTTGAAAACGCTCGAAGAACCCCCGGAACATGTCGTCTTCATCCTGGCTACCACCGAACCGCACAAGGTCCCGGAAACCATTCGTTCCCGCACCCAGCGCCACGACTTCCGCCGGGTATCCGCCGAGGAACTGAAAAAGCATCTGCGCAATATCGCCGATACCGAAAAGATAAATATCAACGACGACGCTCTCTATATCCTGGCCCGTAAAGCCGACGGCTCGGTGCGCGATTCCATGTCCCTATTGGATCAACTCTCTGCTTTCACCGAAGAAACCATCTCGGTCGGCCATGTCAATGAAGCCCTGGGCCTGATCGACCGGCAGTTCTATTTCGATTATGTCGAAGCGGTCGCAGCCAAAAACAGCTCAGCCTCCCTTGAAATGATAAAAAAACTGATCGACTCTGGGATCGACCTCGGAGAATTCTGCGTCGGCCTGGTCGACCATTTCCGCAATCTGTTGATTTTGAATAATACCGAAAACCCTGCGAATCTGCTCGAATTATCCGAATCCGAAATGACCTCGTTCCAAAACCAGAAAGATCATTTCACCACTGGCGATCTTTTACGCATGATAAAAGTCATTTCCGATACCTCGCGCGATCTGAAATTCGGCCTCGATCCCCGGCTCCTTCTGGAAACGGCAACCCTGCGGCTGACCAAAATGGAAACCACGGTCTCCTTCGAAGAAATCCTGGCGCACCTGTCCGACCCGGAAAACAGCCCGGCTCCTTCGATAAATAATGCGTCAGCTCCGCCACCGTCGACCGACCTCTTCGGAACGACTCCCAAACCGAAACTGGAATATCCAGCCCCCTCTTTTTCTCAGGCAACACCTCCGCCGGAACGGCCCAAACCTGAAACGTTCGCGGAACCGGCCCCGGGAGAAGTTAGAAGGATTAATCTGCCGATCGTGCAGACCTCATGGAATAAATTTATCGATTACCTGAAAACCAAAAACCAGATGCTGGCGGCGCACCTGTCGATGGTGGAAATCCGCGAAGTCAAAGATAATGTCATCGTGGCGGTCTTTTATAATAACGGCGGGACCTCAAAGCAGATCGTCGAAAAGCCGGACTACATGAGTAAAATTATTGCTGAACTGAAAGAGTTCTATAAAACGAATATCGGAATCCGGTTCCAGGTTGACATGGCCAAAAAAGCGGACATTCCGGCCCGCCAGGAACGTAAAATAGAAAAAGTGAACACCGAGGAAATCCTCGAAAAAAACGGTAAATTGAAAAAGCTGGTCGAGAAATTCGACGGTGAAATTATCGGCGTTCGTGATAATGAAGAATCATAAAATAAAGGAAGGCACAGGATGATGGGCAAAGGCGGCTTGGGCAATATGATGAAGCAATTCCAGAAAATGCAGGCACGGATGGAAGAAATCCAGGCCGAACTGGAAAAAACCAGAATCGAAGGAACCGCCGGCGGCGGCATGGTTAAGGCCACCGTCAATGGCAAACAGGAACTGCTTGAAATCAAAATCGATCCCGAAGTGGTCGACCCCGAAGATATCGAAATGCTGCAGGATTTAATCGTCGCCGCCGTCAACCAGGCCCGTCAGAAGGCCCAGGAACTGCAGGCGGAACAGATGAGCGAGTTGACCGGAGGATTGAATATCCCCGGGATGAATCTTCCCTTCTAAACGAATATGTTTAAATCCTCAGAAGCGGTCGAACGGCTGATAAACCTCTTTTCGCGGCTTCCCGGAATCGGACGAAAGTCCGCGGGAAGGCTGGCTTTTCATATCCTGAAAATCCCCCGCGAAGAGGCTTTCGATCTTGCCGATGCTATCCGAGAGATTAAAGAGAAGGTCGGTTTCTGCTCCATCTGCAATAACATCTCGGAAAACGACCCCTGTCATATCTGCTCCGATGACGAACGCTCCCGTGATATTATCTGCGTTATCGAAGAAGCGGTCGACCTGGCCGCCCTCGAAAAGAGCCAGAATTTCAACGGGCTGTACCATGTCCTCGGAGGAAGAATTTCCCCGCTCGACGGCATCGGCCCCGATGACCTGAAGATAAAAGAATTATTAAGCCGATTGAGCGATGATGTCAAAGAAATCGTCATCGCCACCAATCCCAATGTCGAGGGAGAAGCCACCGCCCTGTACCTGGCCAAGCTCATCAAGCCGCTGGGAATAAAAATCACTCGCATCGCGCGAGGGCTTCCGGTCGGAGGAGATCTCGAATACGCCGACGGCATGACCCTCTCGCGGGCACTCGAAGGACGGCAGGAAATTAGAGTCGATTCCGATGAACAATAGCAGTAAATACTCCGCAGGGGCATTCACCCCTTTGAATCTCGCTTTCATAGCTCTGGTGTTTGTTTCCTACATTGTCTTTATAATCGGAGGGTTCACTGAAAACGGCAACTGGGGGATCAATCAGCTTTCTTTTTTCCCCGTTCTAATTAAAATCTTATGGCTGATACTGGCGTCGGTATTTTCTATCTTCCTGTTTATCGAACCCCCCCGGCACTATTTCTCCGACTGGCTCTCCCCCTGGCTCTGGGGAGACCGGAAAAAAATCGGGCGAATTGGCCTCATAATCATCGCCATGATAGTTTTTGCCGTCCTCCGCTACACCGCTCACCTGTATGATGACAGCTACATTCTGATCGGCAACTTCGCCCAGCGGACCAGGCCGGTTTTCGATCCGGCATCCTACGGTGCCAACCTGATCCCGTGGGTATTTTTTAAACTTATTGCGCTAATAATATCGGACAAGGTCACCGCCGCCATGCTGGCTTATCAATTGGTATCCGTCCTGTCCGGCGGCGCCTTTATTTATTTTTCCGTTCTTTTGTCTGAAATACTTTTCGACGACAATCACCGCCGCCTCTCTTTCGGATTCCTGCTCTTGCTATCGGGAATTATCCTGTACTTTTTCGGGATGATTGCTAACCACCCGCTGGTGTTGCCACTTTTTGCACTGGCGGCTTACTATCTGGTCTGCTTTATCAGGACTTCCGGCAAAAAATACCTGCTCTATCTCTGGTTATCCTGTATTGTCGGGATTATCATACATTTTCAATTCATCGTGATTCTTCCCGGGGTTATTTTTCTGACGGCAGTCAGTCTGGTTCCCCGTAAAACCCCTCGCCACTTTCCCGCCTTCGCCGCGTCCATATTTTTAATCGCCCTGTTCACGGCCATATACTATATCCGGGCGAGCGGTAATCTGCTTCTGGAATCCAATACCCTGTTTATCAGTGGCAAATCTCCCGAAATCGACTACGGCCTGTTAGACATGCGCCATATCATCGATATATTCAACATCCGCTTCATGCTGGTCCCGCTGACTCCCCCCTTTATCCTTGCCATCATACTGGGGCTGTTCAGGCTCTGGAAAGATAAGCTGTACGTATCGTTACTTATAATGACCATCGCAGGCGCTGTTTATCTGTTCATCCTCGATCCCCAAAACGGCATGGCCCGCGATTTCACTTCCTATGGTTTTCTCCTTACCCCGATGATTTTCCTGGGAGCCTACGCGGTCCTGAAACTGGCCGACACCGAGAAGGTCTCACTCAACACTATGATGGCCCTCTGCCCTGCAGCCTTCCTGCTGATTCTGCCGACCGTGATCGTTCACCTGACCCCTTCTCTGACCGAGGCCACGCTCGACCGTTTCATCGAACATAACGAATACAAGACCGAAAGCTACTACTATGCTAAACGGGATTATTATTACGCCAAAGGGGAACCCGAAACCGCTTCACGCATCGAACGAGCTATCGTGGCCAAGGCCCCCGGGGCGCTGGAATCGCAGCTGGTTAACGACCTGTTCGCCCAGGAACGCTACCAGGATTCGTACAACTACGCCGAATTGCTGGTCGACAAATATCCTTATGATTATCGTTATCGCATGCAGAAGGGACTCTTGCTCAAGCATTATAAGAAGTTCGCCGAAGCCGAAAATATGTACCTCTCGGCGCTGGAGCTGAAACCCTCCGCTCCGGAACCTTATCACTGGCTAACCGAATTGTACCGCGAGCAGGGCCTCGAACACAAAATTCGACCCGTCCTGAAAAACGGGCTTGAGGTCGATCCCGAAAACTCGCAGCTATTGACCGATTTAATGGGACATTATTTCCGCAACGGGAATTACGAAGAATCCGACAGCGTCGGCGGTATTATTCTTGGTATCGACCCGGATAACATTTATCCTTATATGTACCGGGGACTCATCGCGGAACACTACGGACAATACACGCGGGCGATGGAAAATTACAATAAATTCATCGATACCGATAAAGAACTTCCCGAAATACCGATTATCATGCGGCGCATGAACGACATCGTCCTGAAACAGCGCGACGGGCTTCCGATAAATTAACGCTGCGACAGGGATATCCCGTCGTCCACCTTGGGGACTTTCCCTCCGAACACCGCGGTACTGAAATAGGCCGTGATTACCTTCTTCTCGGGATTATAGTATTCCTCGCTGGGATCGAAAGTATAAACGTACTTAGCCTTTAACTGGTTGGTGGCATAATCGTACAAACCGATTTCGTTTTTATCGATCATCAACCCGTACCGATATCCCTGAAAACTGGTCTTCCCTTTATACTGCTCGTCGAATAAATACGATTTCTTGTTTTCCAGATCCTTCGATTTTCCGAACAGAAAATGGTACGAACCGACCATGCTGTCCGGGACAAACAGCTTTACCTGGAACCAGTCTTTCGAGGCATACAGCATCAGGTTGTCTTCGGTCAGCAGGACATTTTTATTGATTTTTTGCCCCGGAAAGATCTTTCCCCCCATATCGGGACGGACCGCCATGTATTCCATGAATTCCTTCTCGACACCGTCCCAGGCCATCCCCAATTTCTCCGTAATCGCGGTCTTAACGAAGTCGGAAGTTACGGTATCGCGGAATAATGTCCCTCCTGACAGGCTTTTATAAAATTCCAGGAAATTCTCCATGCCGAGACGAGTGATGATATACTCGGTCAGACAGGCATCGACCGGATAAGTGATGTCGGCCATGATGGCTTCGTCGAAATCTTTCTGCACCAGAACCGAATCGATTTCGGTCAAATCGTTATTGAGAATATACCGTCCGAAATCGGTGATGACCGCCGACGAACGCTGCCATCTCCCCCCCAGATAAATCGAAAAACCCTCATCGAACAGCGGAATGGGAAAAAGAGGCAGTTTCTGCAGCCGAAAATTTATCAACTGCTTCGCGACCAGGTGAAAATCCGGGAAATCTACGCTGAAGATAGCATCCGCAGCCGGATCGAAATGCCCCCGCCCGGCAACCCCCGATATCTTTTCCTGCTCGGCATCGGTCGAACAAAGATAGTATTCTATCTTTTGCTGTTTCAGCAAATCCATGCGTTCTTTCGGTATATTCAGCTTTTCGGCCAGCTGCTCCACGAACATATCGAGGCTTTCAGCTCCGGGGAGATTAAAGAAATCGGTTTTCCTTGAACTTATGTAAAAACGGAAATATTTCGTCTCGGTCTGTGCCCAGCCTGAGCAGTACACATCCTGCCCGTAGAAAAACCAGAGATCCTGCCCCAGCAGACGGGCGAAATAATTATGCATAATTTCGCGGCCGTCAACCGTCGCCGCAAATTTCAACATGTAAACATTGCTGTCGAGCGTCGCCCGTCCCTTCAACCCCGGATACCGCTCCTGAGAAATCCTCTTGATGCTGTTCATTATCGGGGACGAACAATCCGCCTTGAGCGGAATGCCCTCATACTCGATCCCCAGCCGCTCCGAGCGGAATAGCGCCGACGGTTCCCAGAAGGCTCGGGCCGATTCGTAATTCCCCGAAAGCATCAGGTCATAATAATAATCCATCATTTCGAGAACTTTGGTTTCTATCTGTCCCTGCGCGATTGGCGCAGCCGATAATATCAGTGCCAGACCCAAAATCAGGGATACAACCCGCCGCTGTTTATTCATTCCTCAAGGCCTCCGGATATTCCTGTTAACGATTCGATTCAAACTAATATACAACCGTACTCCCGAAAAGTCCAATCGCCAATAAAAAAGCCCGCCACTCTTAAGACGGGCTTTGAGGTCGCGTATGTATCTCACTAAAAGACTAGGCTTGCCGAAAATCTGTGGACCGAATTCAGCCGCCCGAAATCCACCCAGGCGTAATCGAGCGAAAGGTCGGTTTCACCCGTTATCCGCGTGATGAATCCGCCGCCGAATCCCAGTCCTTCTTCTTCGTAATTCAGTTTGTAACCGCCCCTCAGGAAATAATGGTCCTTCCAGGCCAGTTCCGCCCCCAGCGCTCCCTGCTGCAAATTGTCGTTGGGATGCTTGGCTTCGACCGACATCAGCAGCTTCATGTCCTCGCCGAACATAAAATCGTAAGCCGCTCCGATTCGAAATATCAGCGGAAGGTCGTACGGCTCCGATTTAAGACGGCTGTTGAACGGATCCTGGTTCGGATTCGACGGATCCGGTTCGTACGAAACATCGAGATCGGGACCGTCGAACTTCATCTCCGGACCCATATTGGAAATGTTCATCCCGATTCGCAGCGAATTGATCCCGGTATACATCAGGGTGCCGAAATCGAACGCGAAGCCGTAGGCCCGCTCGTTGTAGATTTTCTCCCCGATTATTTTGAACGACGCCCCGAACGAAAACTGCGCCGTCAAATCCCTGGCATATCCGACCTGCAGGGCATAGGACGAGGCGCTGTAGGTTTCCCCGGTCCCGTCCGGTTCCTCGACCGTCGTAATTTCCTGGTCGTCCATGGAAAGAATCGTCGCCGATACCCCGAACACCCCGAGATCGTTTATCCGCTTGGTGTACGAAAGGTAGTTCAATTTCACATCCAGCAGATAATCGATATAGGTAAAGGCCAGTTCGTTCGAAATAATTTTGGTCATACCGGCGGGGTTCCAGTACATCGAGTAGGCGTCGTTGACCACCGCCACCGAAGCCTCACCCATTGCATGATACCGGGCCCCGACGCCGATCTTCAGAAACTGCGCGCCGGTGCTCCCCGCTTTCGAAAATTCATCGGCCGACGCCGTAACGCCTATCAGGGCGACAGCCAGAACCAGGCAAATCTTTTTCATCATGGCTTCATCCCCCTATCTTATCACGGCAAATCTGCCGAGGCGGTTTCCGTATTCCGATTCGATATGGTAAAAGTAAATTCCCGGAGCGATACCCATCCCATTTTCAGAAAGCAGATCCCAATCCGCCGTCCCCGTCCCGTCATTGTGGTCCAGAGAACGAACCAGGTCTCCGCTCAAAGTATAAATGCGGACCGTGCAGGCATCCGGCAAATGGATGAACTGCAGCTTACGCTCGTATTTGCTGTTTTCCCATTCGGCGTGCACGATATATGGATTGGGAACCACCTTTATATTGGCCAGCTCCGCGCTGGCGGTCCCGGCATTGACCCCGGATACCCTGAAGGTATAAATATCTTCGGAACCGTTGACCGGGGCTCCTTCAATCGCAAAAACATCACCCTCCGCGGCGGATGCCGTACCGGCGTCGAAACGGACTATCCACGAATGGCTGTACGGGAATCCCTCAGGATGCGGACTGCCGTCATACGGGATATTCACGATGACCACGAAATCCGTGGCCGGATCCCAGACTCCGTCGACATTCTGATCGCCTATCTCGGCGACCACCTGGACCGAGTCCGCCATATTCCAGACTTCGAACGGCACCGTCATCGGAGTAACATCGTTCCACCACCAGTACGCCGTGGAGGTCAGACCGAACCGGATTTCATAAGGAGCCCGGAAATGACGGTCCGATCCCCGCGGATAGCCGGCGGCGTCTCCCATCGGGCCATAGAAGGTCGAAACGCCGATGGTCGTATCTCCGGCCGTGGCGAAACCGGTTTGACCCATATCGCGCGGTACCCGGTCGCCGTTGCGAACCACGACCCTGATACCTTCGCCGACTTCATAAAAACCGTAATCCCCCTCCTGGCGCGTCTGATCGGCCAGAACGGTATCTCCGGTAGTGTTATTTATTAAATGCCAGTAAGTCTGATCCTCCGTCTCGGAGAAAACCACGCTGTATTCCTCTCCCTCGATTAAGGTATTGTCGAAGGGAATTACATACACGGCGCCGTCCGAGGTATCGCCGGCCTGTGCCGTGTGTAAGATCGTCGACTGCATCGAATATGCACCGGCAGGGTCGGTCCGGGGTATTGCCCTGACCGTATTGACGTCGCTGAGCGGCGACCCGAATCCGTTCTGAAGCGGCCCAATCGGGACAGTGGAATCTCCGGCATCGAAAGAGACCAGGCAATACCAGTACTCCATGCCGTTGGTTAGGTTGGAATCGATGTAAGTATGCTGAATGGGATCCCCCGGATTATCCACCTGGAATGCCGCTACCGGGATATAGTCTTTATCGAGGCAGGAATTCGCGGAAATGGTTTTTTCGAACCCCCAGGTATATCCCTGGTTGGTCGAACGATATAATTTATAGCCGCGGAAATCCGCCGCCCCCTGCATCGGATCAATATCGACTTCCGAGGTATCGTTCCAGCTCAGATAGACCTTCTTGTCTCCCGCCGTCATTTTCAGAGTCGGAGCGGTCGGCGGCTGCGGTCCCACGAAATAATTGTCATATAATGTTTGAGCGATTTGCGCGTTATCGTTAAACTCCTCTAGGTCCTGTCCCGCAATCAGGGCGAAAACCACCCGGACCGTCTTGCCTGCCGTCAGATCGATCCCCTTGGTGCATTGCAGGTAGTACTGATCGGTCGGAGGCAGCGTTTCGTCATACTGCTCGGAATTGATGAGAGCATGTCTCAGGGAATCGTCGGCCTCGGCCACCAGTTCCCATTGCCCAGTCCGGAACGCGGTCATCCCGATACTGTCAGGAGTCTCGAGGTATTTCGTCCCCATGAAACCGGTCTGCACCATCGGTCCCCATCCCGGATCGTATCCGTCTTCATCGTACGTCCAGGCCAGGTTTTCGGTGGAATCGGATCCGACCAGGTCGCCCAGCCGTCCGTTTTCGCCGGAACCGTCGGGACCTCCGATATCGAAATCGCAATAAAGCGCAAAGGCGAAGTCGTTATAATCTTCGGTCGAAGTATTGGTGATTTCCAGGACACAGAATATGATGTCCTCATTATAGCAATAATTCCACTGGTACATCGTCTGCGACATTTCCAGTCCCAGGCTCCTCCCCGCTTCGCCATCCTCGAACCTGTAAAACGATTGCTGCAGCGATGTCGGCCCGCCGGGAAGGAATGAATCGACCGCCGTCGAAAATACCTGGTTGTAGGTCCAGGTTCCGCTTTCGGCGTCCCAAACCCTCCAGCCGCTGGCCGGATTTCCCAGGCCCAGTCCAACCGTATCCGCCGGATCGTAATCGAACGTCGTGGTATCGGTCGAAAGTCGAATATCATAAGAATTGGTCCCCGACAACAGCGACGGCAATGGACGGAAATCCTCTTCGCTGTCGAAGATGATGGTATCGCCTGAGGGAGTAATCGCTCCCATCCAGTACTTCATCGCACCAATATAATTGTGTCCGGAATTCTTCGGCCATTCTCCCGAGGGAAGATCGTAATAATACCAGCCCCCTATAATACCGTAATTATCGACCGTGGTCCTGATATTCCCCTTATCGTGAATTATCTGGTCGACGACCTCCGGCGACGGCGTCGCCGACTGCATCGAAGCCGGGAAAACCGGGATAGCTGACACCAGTATTAGAAGAGCTATCGAACCTGCCAGAATCTTTTTCATATTTCTTATTTTCATCTCACACCTCGTTAGAAATTGAATTCCATTCCGACCCTGAAAGTCCGAGGCGCGGAAAAGTTTTGCGGATCTTTGGCCAGTAATCTGTAATATCTATTGACATCTTCTGCGGTGTACGGACCTTCACCGTCCGGGTCGGCGGTCTGGTCATAGTACCTTCCGTCATAATCCGGACGGCCGGTATTGGTGTAAACCGACACCACGTTCCTGCGGTTGAACAGGTTTTCAACCTCGACAAAGAACGACATGAACAGGCTCTTCGACCGCCCCAGGTGGAAATCTTTGTTGAACCGCATGTCCACCGTATACTTGGCCGGCATCCTGGCTTCGTTTACTCCGCCGGTGTGGTTGCCGGAATTGTCCGTGACCGTATACGGAAGACCCGAACCGTACTTACTGATGACATTCAGACCCCAATTGCCGGGGACCGGAATCCCGAAAAATTCACCCTTCCATTCCGCCGGAGTCCGGTAACTCAAGGTCAGAGTCGCGGTGTGGCGTTGATCGAATGAAAGCGGGTATTCCTTCACCGGAAGATTCGAAATCGGATCGTTGGGATCCTGAACATCCGGATCGGTAATATAAACATAATAGCCTTCCGTCGCCGACGAGGAGTTCCCTTTCGCGATCATGTAGCTGTATACCAGAGAGCCGGAAAAATTCCCGGTCGCGATCTTCTCGATGGTCAGGTCTGCCCCTTTGACCGAACCGTAGTCTTCGTTGACGTACTGAGTAACGGGATTCAGTCCGTGGAATCCTATCCGCCGCGTGGCCAGAAGATTCTTGATATCCTTGTAATATACCGTCATATCGAGACGAATGTCATCGTCGAGCATATGATTCAGCCCCAGCTCATACGCGATCGTCTGTTCCGGTTTCAGATCGGGATTCCCGATCAAAGGATACCCGGTGTTTAAATTGGCGTCCAGGTTCGTATACATCAGAGAAAAATTCGGTATCTGGTAGAAGTAACCGTAGTTGAACCGAATCACGGTGTTCTCCGCGATCGGGTGCGAAATCCCCAGACGCGGCGAGAAATGCGACTTGGACTTGGAACTGATCATGGAATAATCGACCGTATCCAGCACGTTCGGCCAGTAATTCACTTCCGAATTCAGGTAATCCCATCGTATCCCGATGTTCACGATGAAATTCTTCATCTCAATCTTATCCTGCACATAGAACATGCCGTAAACCGGCTTCTGCGAATACTTTTCGCCGTACGGCTCCAGGTTGTAGAATTGCTTGTCGTCCCAGAACAATTCGTACTTGCGGTACTCGCCCCCCACCCTCAGCTGATTGTATTTGTTGAATTGACTGGAATATTGCAGCGTGAAGCCGTCATACGAAGTCGACCGCTTGTGATAATAGGGATCGAAATCGTCGCCGTAAGTATATCCGGTGTAGAAATATTCCGAGGCGCTGTTGTAATTGTCGTCGTCAATCGTACCATTATATACGCCGTTGCTGTCTACCGAATATCCCGGCCACTGATCCCAGTAAACGTCGAACAGGCTGTCCGGGGCTACCTTTCGTTCGGTATGGAACCGGTTGTAAGAGAAATTGATGAACGTGTTCCGGCTGTACTGGTAATCCCCTTTCAACCCATAGAGGTACGCCTTTCCTTCATGACGTCCCAGGCCGTCCAGGTTGTAATCATACGACCTGGAATTCACGTTCACATGCTCGTAGATCTGGCCCTCGGTGTAATAATAAGTCCCGCTGGCGGTCAGTTTCAGGTTCGGGGTCGGCATGAATCGCAGCTTCCCGGTCTGCGTCCACGCGGTCTGCTCGTTGTGAGGCAGATACCCGTCGTCGCGAAGTATTTCCCCGGCATAGAAAAAAGTCGGGTTCATTCTTCCGCCCAGCGGTATGGGACCGGATAAATTGTAGCTCAAGCCGCGGATATCGGTCCGGGTCAGCGAAGCGTACTCTCCCTTATGCACATTATATGGATAGGTAGCCCCTTCATACACTTTCACTTTCCCGTGATAACTGCGGCCCCCTTCTTTGGATACCGCCGTCACGATACCCGACAGGGCCTCGCCGTACTCCGCCGGGAATCCTCCCGAGGTCAGGTTGACCTCTTCGATCGCGTCAGGCGAAATGCGCAGGCCGGCCCGCCCGACGAACGGATCCTGAATCGAAAACCCGTCGTAGAAATAGGTTACTTCCCCTCCGCGGCCGCCGCGAACGTGCAGGTTGCTGTTCCGATCGACCACCGTCCCCGCCATATTCGATATGATGTTCTGCACCGAAAGTGCATTGGGGATCAATGCGATTTGCTCGGATGTAACCGTGGTTCGCGAGGCCGTCAGATCCTTCTGGATCGGCGGCTGCTCGGCATAAACCTTGATTTTGCTTTTCAGGGGAATTTCTACCTGTTCGATGGTAAAATCGACCGGAGTGGTCAGGTCGAGCAGAACTCTTACGTTCTCCTTCTCGACCGAGGCATAGCCCACCACCGAAACCGTCAGCGAATATGTCCCCGCGGGAAGATTGATAATGTAATACTCACCGTCGGGATCGGTCTGGGTTGCTATATCTGTTCCAACCACGCGTATGGTTGCGCCCGGGATCGGTTCTCCGGTCTCTTCGTTTTCCACGACCCCGGCGATTTTTCCGGAAGTGCTGGCCAGTAGCATTACCGGTACTAATATAACGGCAATGCTCAAAGCCAGGCTTCGTACTATAAAGTACTGCTTACGGGAATACAAGGGGCGCCTCCGTATGCAATTGGCTTATTTTCGTTTCAATTAAGATTGCCTTTAATGTTATTTCGAAAAAGGGCATCTCTTTCCTGCTGAAATCAATCATCCCAATTATCGACCTCTTTTATAATATCTTAAGTGTCCGGCCGGTTTTAAATGCCCGTCACGAATTCCCGAACTCGACCCTGCTGTTTGCGGATGATTCAATTTGAAACGCCGGCCCGATCGACAGAAAGGTTATTATCTGCCAAAAAACTCCGGCGCCGAACGTCGCGGATATCAAGTTTCGGGACAGTCTCCCGATATCCATAACTATACCAACGTCAAAGGGGATTTGGTCGGCTTTTGACAGGGTTTTTTACAGGAGGACTGCTTCCTCTGAACAGGATTTTCGACATCAGCCGCATTAAGTGGATTGCTATATCTATTTGTCTGGCTGCAGGAATATGTGTTTCGGCTGAAAATTCGTCGGCCCAGAATCTCAATCTCGCCGTCGTCTATTCCGACAGCCTGACCTCCACCATTCGCACCTTGAAGGGTATCGAAGGTACCATTAGTCTAAAATACCCCGGCGCCGTTTTCAAGGAATACCTCCTTACCTCCTCACAAAAAACCATCGACGACAAAATGGCCGAATTGAAAGCCGACAATCCCAGGCTTATCCTCACCATCGGGACCTTCGCCACCAAAGAAGTGGCCGACAAAATCAAAGATAAGCCGATTATTTTCTCCGCCGTCCTTAACCCGGAAACTTCCGGCTTCGTAAAATCCCTGCAGCACCCCGGAAGCAACATCACCGGAGCCTCGCTCGATATCCCGCCGGAAATCCAGTTCAAGTATTTCAAGAAAGTTATTACCAATATAGATCGCCTGGGCGTGCTTTATACCGAAGAAACCGCGAATCTAATCCCCCCGGCCAAAGCCGTGGCCCAATCCATCGGCCTGGAATTGATCGCCGTGAAAATCGATTCCGAAAAAGATATCCCCGAAGCCCTCGAACAGCTGAACCAGAAAGCCGACGGTCTCTGGTCAATTGCCGACCGAAAGATATTTTCCCCCCGCTCCACCCGCTACATTCTCCTTAACGCCCTGCGTAACGGAAAACCCTTTATGGGATTCTCACGTCATCTGGTGGAATCGGGAGCCCTTTTTGCCCTTGATTTCGATTACAAGGATATCGGCCGCCAGGCCGGAAAAATCGCCCTTGATGTCCTCGACGGCCGCGACCCGGCCGATATCAGCGTCGCCGTCCCGGGGATTGTCTGGTTTCACTATAACGAAAAAACCGCCAATCACATAAATATCCTGATCCCCGATGAACTGGTTGCCATTGCCAAGGAGGTCTACCGATGAGTTTCCTTGGCAAATTCCGCAATATCAGCCTCCGCGAGAAATTCATTATCGTGGTTTCCCTGGTCATCGTCAGCAGTATGCTGATTATCAGCGGATATCTCACCAAGCGCCAGAGCGAAATCTATTACCAGGAACTGGTTAACCGCGGCCAGGCCCTTGTCGCTAACGTCGCCTATAACGCCGAATTGGGCGTTATCCTCGAAACCGAAGGGGACCTGAATGAACTTCTCAAAGCCGTCGCTCGCGTGGACGATATCGTCTACGCCCAGATTCTGGCCGCCGACGGACGGGTTCTTACCGAAATAGGATCCGATACCCGCGAGGGTCTCAGCCTGTTCTATATGAATGCCGAAGAAATGCCGGCCCCGGATCGCTATACCCAGAAACGCTTCTTCGACGCCGAAGATATTGAATACATCGAAATCGTCTACCCGGTCCAGACCCGGAAACAACAGCTTTCCCGTGAAAACCTCGGAACCGTCTTCGGATTCCGCGATGACAGCCTGGCCGTCGGTTACGAAACCATCGGCCACATCCGCCTCGTCGTGTCCACCGCCGACTTGAAAAAAGAAATAAATCGCTCGGAAACCGCCTCCATCATCCTTACCCTGATGGTGGTATTCTCCGCGATTATCATCATGACCGCCTTTGTCCGCATCATCACCCAGCCGATTAAAACCCTGGTGGATATAACCGACCAGATTTCCAAAGGAGATCTCGGCAAAACCGTCAGTATCGACCGGCGCGATGAAATCGGACTATTGGCCGAATCCTTCAACCGCATGATCGAATCGCTCAAAATGTCGCAGCAGGAAATCGAGGAATACAACCGGACCCTCGAAGGCAAAATCATCGAACGGACTCATGAACTGGAAGATGCCCAGTCACAGCTGATTCAATCGGAAAAGCTGGCTGGGATCGGTCAGCTGGCCGCCGGTGTCGCGCACGAATTGAATAACCCCCTCGGCGGTATCCTGGGATATGCCCAGTTTACCCTGGAAAAGATGCAAAAGAAAAACATCGCCCAACTCACCGAAAAAGATTATGAATCGTTCAAAAAATACCTGCGGGATATCGAAAGCCAGACCCGCCGCTGCAAGGCCATCGTCCAGAATCTCCTGAGATTCTCCCGCTCGTCGAGTAAAGTGGAATTCTCCGAGATTAATATTAATCAGGTTCTCGAAGAAACCCTTACCTTCGTCGACCACCAACTGGTTATGAACCAGATTGGTCTGGTCAAAGAACTCGACCCCGAAATGCCGGCCATCCAGGGTAACCCGGGGCAGCTCCAGCAGGTGTTTACCAATATGATTATCAACGCCTTACACGCCTCGCCGGCCGGAACCCAAATGACTATTACCTCCAGATACTTGCCCCCCCTGGGTGAATTCCCCGGCGCCATTGAAATCGATTTCAGCGACCAGGGAGTCGGTATCAGTGAAGAAAACCTCAAGAAAATCTTCGAACCCTTCTTTACCACCAAAGAAGTGGGTAAAGGAACCGGCCTGGGCCTTTCCGTCAGCTATGGCATTATCAAGGACCATGGCGGCGAAATCAAAGTCAAATCTAAGGTTGGAGTAGGTACGACCTTCTCGATCATTATTCCGCTGGAGAAAAGAGCGGCCGCGGTCGATAAGACAGATGTAGAAAAGCAATAATCTCTAACCGAGACTTTAAGGTATGCTGGAAGCATCTGAAAAAGCGATCCTGATTGTAGACGACGAAGAGGTTATGCGGGAATTCCTTTCGGAAGTCCTGGAAGATTTCCTCGTGGAAACCGCCTCGGATGGCAACGAAGCCATTTCCAAAATGAAACATAAGACCTACGACCTCATTATCACCGATATGAAAATGCCGGGGGTATCCGGTGAGGAGGTCGTTCAGTTCGCCAAGAAAACCTGCCCCGACTCCAAAATAATCGTGATTTCCGGCTATTCCAGCCTCTTTTCGGTCGGCAACACCACCCGCTTCGGAATCAGTGCCTTTCTATCCAAGCCTTTCACTATCAAGCAGATCCGCAGCGAAGTGGAAAAATCCCTGACCAAAAATAAGAAAAATAATCAAGGCGAAAGCGGGGCCGGGAATGCCTGAGAAAATCCTCGTTATAGACGATACCCTTGTTATCAGGGAATTGCTGACGGAGTTTTTTGCCGACTATGGTTTTAAAGTCGAAACCGCGGTTAACGGGCGGGAGGGATACGAAAAGGCTGTCGCCTCGGATTACTCCCTTATCATTTGCGATGTGCATATGCCGGAATTGAACGGAGTCGATCTGGTTATCAATCTGCGCCAGGCCAAACCCGAAAGCAGAATCATCATCATGGATTCCATGCCCGGCAAAGACGCCAAAAAAGCCACCGAATCCGGAGCTATCGGATGCCTGGCCAAACCTTTCGATCTCGATGAACTCCGGGAATTGATTGCAACCTTATTCAGTAATAAAAAGAGTACCGTACGGTGATAGAGCACTCACCCGATGAAATGAAGCAGTATAAGATCATCGTCGTTGATGACGAAGAAATTGTCCTGTCACTATGCAAGGACGCCCTTGAAGACGCCGGCTATGTTATCGAACTGGCCTCCGGCAGCACCGAGGCGCTCAACAAAATCGAAAAGGAATATTTCGATTTCATGCTGACCGATATCCGCATGCCGGATATGGACGGCATTGAACTGGCGCGAAAGGCCCATGAAAAAAATTCCTCCCTCGGTATCATTTTCATGACCGGGTATGCCAATCTTAACACCGCCAAAGACGCCATTAAGGAAGGGGCCTATGATTATGTCATGAAGCCCTTCGAACTGACCGAAATCCGCCAGGCGGTCAAAAATGCCATTAAAAAACGCCAGAAAGATACCGAAAAAACCCTCACCTCCGAACTTACCCGCCTCTCCGATCTGAACCAACTGATGTACACCGTCGGTGACCGCAAATCGCTGGTCCGCCTGTCTCTCGGTTTTATTCTGATGCAGAGCAAATCAGGTCGCGGGAGTTTCGTGTATCGGTCCGACAAGGAAAGCGAAATCGGCATCACCTCTACCGATTCCCTCCAGACCAATAATTTTCAGGAAGACAATCTGGCCTTCGAAAAAGAATACCTCGGAGTCCATCTGGAGGAATATCAGCAGCCCTTTATCGTCACCTCTCTGGCCCAGCATCCCCTTTATAAGAAATTTCAGGAACATGAACTGGCCGGTATATTGATTCCCCCGTGGTACGAAGAGGGTGACAATCTGGTAAATATCGCCTTGAGCCTGGGTAGGAAAATTTACGGATTTCTGATTATCGGATTCGCCCGCGATGCCGAACTTCCCCGCGAAAGCGACCTCAAACTCCTCCAAATCACAGCTAATCAAATCGCCATATCTTTGGAAAACATTGCCCTCCTCGAAGAAACCACCACCGCCTATACTCGCTTAAAGGAGTTGCAGGAACAGACCATCCAATTGGAAAAAATCGCCACCAAGGGTCAAATGTCTGCCGAAATCGGACATGAACTCAACAACTTCCTCGGGGTCGTAATCGGAAACCTTTCTTTGATGGAAAAACACCTTGCCAATAAAAATTATAATGAGCTGGAAAAATACCTGAAAGCCGCGATTACCAATCTCGATAATATCACGAAGTTCAGCAAAAATCTGATGGATTTGTCTGAAATGACCTCCCGCTTCGAATCGTGCGATATCAATACCCTGATCAGCGATATTATCGATTACCTGAAAACGCAGCGGCATTTCGAAGATATCGAGGTGGAATTCGATAACTCCACCCTGGCCATTTTCGCCGAGGCCGATGGCGGTCAATTGCAGCAATTGCTGTACAATCTCATCAATAACGCCGCCGATGCCGTCAAGGAAAAGAATAATCATAACAGGAAGCGGATTATAATCTCTACCCGGCGCAATGCCGACGATGAATTTTATTCGATTTCGGTCAGCGACAATGGCGTGGGACTTCCGGAAAATCTTTTGAAAGATGCCTTCGAAAAGCAATTCACCACCAAGAAATCCGGGCATGGGTTTGGCCTGTTAGTCTGCAAGAGGATTATTTCCAATCACAAGGGAAAACTTAAAGTCGATTCCAAACAGGGCGAAGGAACTACGATTAATATTTCCATGCCCCTGTACGTCAATGAGACGGCCAAAGTCGGAGTCTTTTAATCAAGAATTCCAGAAATTGAAAAAGGGCGCGGATGTTTCCGGGCCCTTTTTACGTCGGCATATATAAAAAGCAGGTTATCTGTTTTCCGCGGTAATTATCATCCCCCAGTTTTGAGGACTTTCCGGACGCGAGGCGTTGAAATTGGGAAACGAATGTGAATCGTCGGTTATGAAATACGCTGTGTAACTCCCCTTGTCCAGCAATATTTCGGTCAATACTTTGCGGTTCTTTTCCGCGCCCCCGGCATTATCGGTTTTCCGATAGGTCATCTCCCAGATCACTTCGCCGTTGTCCGCCTTCTCGATCCAGCCGTAATCGTACATGGTGCCCGATTTCCCTTCGCCCAGTGCGCTGATTTTAACTTTGGTCGGCTTGGTCAATTCGAAATCCTGACGAACATCTTCATAATCCCCCAAACCGGTCATGCGAACCAGGGTGTTGCCCGAAACCGGGAAATCGTCAAAAACCGGGATAGAATTGATATCGAAATCTTTCCCGACACCGAATATGGTCAACCCCCACATTTCCGGATCCACCGGCTGCGTGTCGTTCCAGTCGCGATAGGAATGGGAATCGTCCGTGACATAATAGGCGATGTAATCCCCCTTCGGAAGCGTCACCACTCCGTCGAACTTCCGGTTCTTCCTCGCCCCGCCGGCATAATCGGTATTATCGTCGGTCATCTTCCAGACAACCTCGGCGGTACCGGCGTCTTCGATCCAGCCGTAATCCACGAATTCGTCGCTGTAGCCGTACTCCCCTACCGCCATAATTCGAAAATCGGTTTCCTTGTTCAGGGTGAATCCCTTGTGAAGAAATTTGTTGTCCCGCACCCTGGTCAACTGAAGTACTACCGGTTCCTTATAGGAGTCTTCAAAATCGGCAACATCCTTCAGATCCCCCTCGTTCACGGCGTACACGACCAAACCGTAATGCAAAGGATCGTACGGCGGCGAAACATTCCACCGCGCGAAAGAATGGCTGTCGTCGCTCCGGTATATCGCGACATAATTGCCGGCCGGGAGTTCCACTTCACCGGCAAATCCCCGGTTCTTGCGGCCCCCTCCAACCCAGGAGGTGTTCCACTTATCCATCTGCCAGACCTTCTCGCGAGTGTCGCCATTGATAATGTAACCGTAATCCACGAAAACCCGGTCCTTGGAAATGTACTCCCCGATCGCCACGATCTCGACCTTCATCTTCTTCTTCAGGGTGAAACCCTTCTTCTCATAAAAATCGTCGTCGGCCTTGCTGAAATTGATAATCGGAGTTTTTTCGCGAGTCGGATCGTACTTTACGAACGAACCGCTCGGAGCCTTGATAACGAATGAAAGCCCTTCCAGCTCATCCGAATAGTACTTATAGCCGTCTTCTTTGATATTATTGAAAATGTAACCGAGCAAATCGCCGACATCCCCCATATCGTCGATTTCGATATTGATATCATCCATCAGGAATGGCTGACCGGCATAAAAATACGCCTCATAATTTCCGGCCGGAAGATCGATCTCTCCCTGGAACTCCCTCCGTTTGCCGTCGCTTTTCATCCTCCGCGTATCCTCTTCCTTCATCACCCAGACCGGCTCGCGGGTATCGCTGTCGAGAATCCAGGCATATGCATACATATTGTCGGTCTCGTCGACCGCGGCCCCGACCGCATCGACGCTGACGGTCGTTTCGGAATTCAGTTTGAATCCGTCGACCACCAAATCCCCTTCGCGGAAATCATTCATGTTTATGACTGTGTCGTCGGCCACGACGGACGGGACCTCCAAAAATAAAAAAACAGACACAATGGTCAGCAGGTATTTGACGGGTAAGCTGCCCTTCACAAGCGGTTCTCCTTTCACTAACCCAAATTTTCCTACCTTAGTCTACGTTCCCGCAAAGGTTTGGTTGCAATTATACTAATTTCATAAGAATAAAAAAGCCCCGCTCAAGCGGGGCTTTACAAAGTCTCGATTTTCTCAAAAGTCGGTGGTACCGGTGAACTTAAACGATCCCAGATGAAACGCCGGAGCCGAAATACACCCCACCGAATCCCACCACGAGGGCACCAGCTTGGCCTCTTTCGAAACCCCCTTCACGGTCGAAAAGGCCCGCAGCATCGAATCGGTAAACCGCAGGTTCTTGATCCCGTGCTGGATCTTCCCGTTCTTTATCAGGAACGTGCCGTCCCGGGTCATCCCGGTCAGGACCGCCTTTGGAGTATCGATAAAGCCGTTGATGTAATGAAACCGCGTCACCAGGATCCCTTTCTCCACCGAGGCAATCATCTTCGCGGTATCGTCCTTCCCCGGCGCGATAAAGAGGTTCAGCGGCACCGCTCCTTCTCCCTGGCTGTCCGGAGTCAAAGCATGCCCCGTCGATTTGGCCCCGTTGCGGTTGGCCGAGGTCCGGTCGTAGACCACCCCCTTGCCGATTCCCTTTTCGACAAAATACACCCGCTTCTTCGGCATCCCTTCGAAATCGAACGGCATCGCCAGCGCCGAGGTATCGTTCCCGTCATCGTAAATCGTCACGGCATCGTCCATCACCTTCTTGCCGATATTCTCAGTCAAAAAAGATGTCTGGTCGTGGAACGCCTTCGACCCGAACCCGATGTAATTCACCCATTCGAATATCGCCGAAGTGGCCGACGGTTCCAGGATAACCTCGTACTCCCCGGCCTTGATCGCTTTCGGCTTCTTCGACCGGAAAGCCTTGTCCACCGCCGTATCGGCAATCGCCGCCGGGTCGATCTCCGCCACTCTCCGCGACAGCCCGACTCCGTAACCGGCCGAAGTATCCGACATCGCAATCACCTGGAGGTTGGCCGA
>Ga0209287_10000170_pt1 | contig 43647 bp, 43 predicted proteins | sample PPLLak3cmMay2015_2_FD_187255 | JGI IMG/M metagenome (GOLD analysis project Ga0209287, IMG submission 187255) | Freshwater sediment microbial communities from Prairie Pothole Lake near Jamestown, North Dakota, USA - PPLs Lake P8 Core (1) Depth... | ecosystem: Environmental > Aquatic > Freshwater... | reverse complement strand
CGATCCTCTTGGCTATATCACCCGCCATGATGTTCGCTTCGAGGTCGTCCACGGTCTCGCATTCCACGATGACGCGGACTTCGCGTCCCGCCTGAATGGCAAAAGCCTTCGAAACTCCCTTGAACGAATCCGCCAACTCCTCCAGCTTTTCGAGCCGCTTGATATAAGCTTCCAGAGGTTCGCGGCGGGCTCCCGGGCGCGCTCCCGATATGGCGTCGGCCGCCTGCACCAGCACCGGATACGGAGACTCCTGAGGAACGTCGCCGTGGTGCGAAGCCACCGCGTTGATTACCACCGGATGCTCCTGCAGTCTCTGCAGGAAACTGGCCCCGATTTCCGTGTGCGTCCCTTCGGTCTCGCGATCGATTGCCTTTCCGACGTCATGCAGCAGTCCGGCCCGCTTGGCCAGATTGGGATCCAGCCCTAGTTCCGCCGCCATAATGCCGCAGAGGAACGCTACCTCCTTGGAATGCTGCAGGACATTTTGTCCGTACGAAGTCCGGTAATTGAGCTTACCCAGCAGCTTGATTGTCTCGACATGAAGGCCCTGAATTCCGACATCGAAACAGGCCTGCTCGCCGATTTCGCGGACGATCATATCCATCTCTTTCTGGGTCTTTTCGACGATCTCTTCTATCCGGGTAGGATGAATACGGCCGTCTTTGATAAGCTTTTCAAGAGACATCTTCGCCACTTCCCGGCGAATCGGGTCATAGCCGGACAAAATCACCGCTTCCGGCGTATCGTCCACTATCACATCGATTCCGGTAGCGGTTTCGAAAGAACGAATGTTCCGCCCTTCACGACCGATAATACGCCCCTTCATTTCCTCGTTGGGGAGATTGACCACCGAAACCGTCGATTCCACCACATGGTCCGCGGCGCAGCGATAAATCGCCGCCAGGATAATTTCTTTGGCCTCCTTCTCGGCGTTCCGCTCGGCGGAATCCTTGATCTCTTTGACCAGAGCCGCCGCCTCCCGCTTGGCCTCGGAAAGAAGATTCTCCTTCAATTCCGACTTGGCTTGCTCGGCAGTCATCTGTGCGATTTTCTCCAGCTTTTCATTCTGGAGTTTCAGGATTTTATCCAACTCCTGTTCGCGCAGCGCGATCCCCTTTTCCCGTCCCCCCAGGGTCCGCTCCCGCCCCTGAATGTCTTTTTCCTTTTTCTCAACGAAATCGGCTCTTTTTTCGAGCCCGATCTCTTTTTCCGACAGCTTTTTCTCTATCTTTTGAATTTCGTTACGCTTATTCTGAAGCTCCCGTTCGAAATTCTGCTTTACCTGATACCACTCTTCCTTGGCTTCCAGTAAAGCTTCCTTCTTCTTCATGGTAGCATCTTTTTCCGCTTCCGTCACGATTCTGGCGGCGGTTTCTTCGGCTCCGGCAATTTTCTTGTCGCCGATCCGGCGCAGAACTACCCACGCCAAACCGAAACCGACCAGAGCGGCAATAATACCAATCAAAATAAATAAGGCGTTGCCGTTCATGGGTCCTCCTCTCCCGGTAATACCGGGACAGATCTATATACAGTTTATGTCAATAAGAAGGAAGAGGAGACAGGGATTGAAGCGATAGGAAGCGGACGTCAATCGATCGAAAGACGTTCGTCAAGCATACCAAGAATGGTTTCGGCCCGGCTTTTCATTTCCGAAAGATCCGTATCTTTATTCTTCTTTTCGTCGAACAATTCACCGGCCAAATTGAGCGCGGCTAAGACTGCTATCCTGATCGGCGGCATATTTTTATTCTTCGAAGCGATCACTCGCATCGTTTTATTCAAATAATCCGCAACACTTTGAATGTATTCGGGATCATCGGTCCCGCGGATAGAATATTCTTCGCCAAATATATTAACTTTGACTACCTGCGCTGTATTTGTTAAATCAGGCATCCCTAATACGCTTTTATACTTTCCTAATTCGAATCCGTGTAATCTTCTAACTTCTTTTCTCTATACAAAAATAAATTTTCCTTAACTATAAAAGTCAAGCAAATTATGTCCGGTTTTATATCTTCTCCAGCACGCTCAGCCGGGTCATTATATTACCCAGTTTGGTCCTGACCGTATCGGTCATAACCATATCGCGACTTTCGGAATCGGACAATTTCGCTTTCAATTCCGCCAACTCAATCTTCAGGCGGCCGTTTTCATCATTCAAAATCTTGTTTTCGCCGCTGAGCCGGTCAATCAGAACCACCGCCTTCTTTATCCGGCCTTCCAGTAATTCGAGAGTCTCCTTCATTTCCATTTCAACCCTCGCGAATCTCCGCGCCGAATTCCTTCTTCAGGTTATCGGCAATGCGATTGTGAACCGCCTGCACCTCTTCGGCCTCCAGACTTCTCTCCGGAGAACGATAAATCATCGAAAAGGCCAGCGATTTCTTCCCCTCCCCGATTTGCTTTCCCCTAAATAAATCAAAAAGAGTGACTATTTCAAGTAAATGTCCGCCATTTTTCCTGATTGCGGCTATTATTTCTCCGACTTTTACGCCTTCATTCACCGTCACGGCCAGATCTCTCGGCGCCGCCGGGAATTTCGGAAGCGGTCTGTAGATCGCCTCCCCCTTCCGGTGAGCCAGCAATTCTTCAAAATCCAGCAGGCCCACGAATAACTTTTGTTTTACGTCGAAAAGCCGCGCAATATTGCTGTTTACTTCACCGATAACACCGATTTTTTGCCCCCCCATCAGTATTTCGTGCGAGGTGGACTCAACCAGTATCTTTGCGGTTTTAGGCCGATACTCCAATTCCGGAAGACGGCAATAACAGGTCAATGCCTCAATCGCCCCCTTTAAATCGAAATATCCCAGCTCGCGCCCTTTCCCCAGCCAGGAATCGGAAGTCCCGCCGGTCACCAGCAAACCAATCTGGTAATTCTCCACCGGAGGATCCCCCGGAAGATAAACTTTCCCTACAACAAACAGCTGCAAGTCTATGTTGCGGTGAGATATATTATGCCCCGCAGATTTAAATAGCGTATACAGCATGGTCGTTTCCATCACCTTGAGGTCCTCGGCGATCGGATTTATTACCTGAATCGGATTCTCAACATCTGAAATACTGGACAACAATTTCGGGTCGGCCAATCCCCCGGAATAAACCTCATCATAGCCCTGACCGGTCAGAACCTTCCGAATATTGTCCTTGAACGCCTCATCCTCAGGATATGGCGCGAACAACGGCCCCTTGTTCTCATCGATATACGGAACCGCCTCATACCCTTCCAGACGGATAATCTCCTCGGCCAGGTCGGCTTCCCGGGTAATATCGCTGGTAAAGGTTGGGACTGTCACCTCAAGGTTTCCCTTATCTTCCACCCCGAATTCAATTGCCCGCAGAATTTCGATCATTCTTTCTTTCGACAGCTTCGTCCCCAGCAGGACGTTTACTTTATCAGGACGAAGCGTTACTTTCTTCGGTTCGATTCTTTTCGGGTAGCAGTCGACTATCCCCGAAACCAGTTCCCCTTCGCCAAGCTGCGCCATCAAGGCTGCGGCACGGTTAATGGCATACTCCACCATATTCGGGTCTGCCCCTTTTTCGAACCGGGCCTGAGCTTCCGATGTTATCCCCAGCTTCTGCCTTCCCCGGCGAGTGGTCCGCGAATCGAAAAAGGCCGCTTCCAATAATATATTCCTGGTTCCATCGGTAACTTCGCTGTCGAGTCCGCCCATAATACCGCCAACTCCGACCGCCGCAGCCCCATCGGTAATCAGCAGGACATCGGGATTCAGAGTATGTTCCTTGCCGTCAAGGGTCGTGAATTTCTCCCCCTCTTTGGCCCGGCGAACCAGAATCTCTTTTCTCTTGAAAGTATCATAATCGAAGGCGTGCAGCGGATGCCCGGTCTCCAGCATCACCAGGTTGGCGATATCGACTATGTTCGATATCGGGCGAATCCCGCTCAGCATCAGGCGTCTTTGAAGCCACCACGGCGATTCTCCCACCGTGATATTCTTTATGATTCGTGCCGCATATCGCGGACAGGCATCGGGATCGGCAATACCGACCTTAACATAATCCGATGCTTTCTCACTATTTTCATCTATTTCAAATTCCGGACGAACCATCGGCTTCCCCGACAAACAGGAAACATCTCTTGCCACCCCGAACGCCGACATCAAATCGGCCCGGTTCGGAGTCAAATCCAATTTCAGGATGGCGTCATCAAGCCCCATTGTCTTGAAAAACGGCTTGCCGACCGGAGCTTTCTCATCCAGTACCATGATCCCGGAATGATCCTCCGATATCCCCAGCTCCCGCTCCGAACAAATCATCCCGTGCGATTCAACTCCTCGCAATTTCGCTTTCTTGATTTTGAATCCGCCGGCCAGTTCCGCCCCGACTTTTGCCAGGACAATCTTCTGCCCCTTCGCCACATTCGGAGCCCCGCACACTACCGGAATTTTCTCTGTCCCGTCGGTAACAAGACATTTACTGAGATGATCCGATTCCGGAACCGGCCCGCATTCCAGCACTTCGCCGATGACGATATTGTCGAACGGAATCTCGGTCAGATACTCCACTTCCGTCTCCGCCCCGCTGAGCGTCAGGCGATCGGCCAATTCCTCCGGCGACCAGTCGATATCGACCAGCTCCTTTATCCAGCTGTACGGTAATTGCATTAAATGAACTGCCTTACAAAACGAATATCGTTTTCATACAGGAGCCTGATATCGCGAATGCCGTACTTCAGCATCGCAATCCGTTCCACCCCCATGCCGAACGCATACCCGGAATAAATTTCGGGATCGTAATTCACGTTCCGAAGCACGTTGGGGTCGATCATCCCGCATCCCAGAATTTCCAGCCATCCCGCGTACTTGCAGAGCTGACACCCCTCACCCTTGCAAAGGAAACAAGTTATGTCCACTTCCGCCGACGGTTCCGTGAACGGAAAATAACTCGGCCGGAATCTTAATTTAATATCTTCCCCGAAGAAATCTTTGCAGAATGCCACCAGGCAGGCCTTAAGGTCGGCCAGCGAAACCCCTTTATCGACCAGGAAACCCTCGACCTGGTGAAAAACATAATTGGACCTTGCCGATATCGCCTCGTTGCGGAAAGTCTTTCCGGGAGCGATAAACTTGACCGGAGGCTTCGTTTTCTCCATTACCCTGATCTGTACCGGAGAAGTATGCGTCCTCAAAAGTAAATTTCCCTCGACATAGAACGTATCCTGCATGTCACGGGCAGGATGGTCCGGAGGGAAATTCAAACCTTCGAAATTATTGTAATCGGTCTCGATGTCCGGCCCGGTGGCGATCGCGAACCCCATGCGCTGGAACGACTGTACTATCTGAGCCATTACCTTGTTGATGATATGAATCGCCCCCAGCCTCTGCGATATTCCCGGCAGGGTGGGATCGAACGTCGGATCGATTTTTAAGGTCTTGAATTTTTCGCCAATGGTCCCGGCCAGCTCTTCCAGCTCCTGCCGGGCGTTGTTGGCAGCGGCCCCTACGGCCTTTTTCAGCTCGTCGGGAAGATCTTTGAGACCGCGCAAAATGGATGTAACTTCCCCCTTACGGCCCAAAAACCGCAGGTGGACGGCCTCAAGCTCTTTGGGGGATTTTACCTCGGATAATGCAGCTTTGGCTTCGGCTAATAATTTTTTTACGTCGTCAAGACCGGACATATCCCCGCCCGGCTCTAATTATTCCTGGCCATTTCCGCGAGTCGCCCAAAGGTGGCGTTATCGCGGGCGGCGATATCGGCCAGTGCCTTGCGGTCAAGCTCGACTCCGGCCTTCTTAAGGCCGTTCATAAAGGTGGAATAATTCAGTCCGTTCAGCTTGGCGGCGGCGGATATGCGGGTTATCCAGAGACGACGATAGGTCCTCTTCTTGTTGCGACGGTCGCGATAGGCATACTTCAAACCCTTGTGCACCGTCTCGATCGCGGTCCGGTACAACTTGGAACGGCCGTTGAAACCGCCGCGAGCCCGCTTTAATACTTTTTTATGTCTTTTATGGGCCGCTACATTATTCATTGCGCGTGACATTTCAAATTTCTCCCGGAAAAATGGTCAGATTTTAATAGGGCAAAAGAACATTCATACGCTTCTTGTCCGCGCTGCTGATCAGATCGGATTTGCGCAGATTTCTCTTCCGCTTTTGGCTCTTCTTGGTGAGTATGTGCGAATGATAAGCCTTATGGCGTTTTATCTTGCCGCTCCCGGTCCGCTTAAAGCGCTTCGCCGCGGAACGGTTAGTCTTCATCTTCGGCATCCTGGCTCCTTTGGTCTTTCGTTTTCACTTTTGTGGCTATGGGATTCAATATCATCGTCATTCGACGGCCTTCCATCTTCGCTTCCTGTCCGACCGTCGCGATATCGGAAAGTTCCTTCGAAATTCTATCCATTATTATCTTGCCCTGTTCGGTATACGCCATCTCACGTCCCGCGAACCGCACGAACACCCGAACCTTGTTGCCCCCTTCGAGAAATTCCCGAACGTGGTTCGTTTTAAACCGGTAATCGTGTTCGTCTATTTTGGGCCGGTAGCGCATCTCCTTCATTTGCACTACGTGCTGTTTCTTCTTTGCCAGTTTCGCTTTCTTCGATTGCTCATACTGGTACTTCCCGAAATCCATGATTCGGCATACCGGAGGCTTGCTGTTCGGCGAAACTTCTACCAGGTCAAGTCCGTAATCGTTGGCGCGCTGTCGGGCTTCGTTTATCGGAAGAATCCCGATCTGCTCGCCGTCGGGTCCAATCAATCTTACCGGCGAGATTCTGATATTTTCATTGACCCGTACAAACTTTTTGCTTATAACGTCCTCCCTTAAGCTATTTCAGACTTAAGTGCTTTTTTCCTTATTTCCTCTTTCAGGATTTCTATTATCTCGTCGATCTTGAAAGAGCCCTTGTCCCCTTCTCCCTGAAGGCGGACCGAAACCGAGCCGTCCTCGGCTTCCTTGTTGCCTATTATAAACATATATGGCGTTTTCTGCAACTCGGATTCTCGTATTTTGTGCCCGATTTTCTCCGACCGGTCGTCCAGCGCCGCCCGGATTTTCGAAGCCTTCAGCTTCTTTAAAATCTCCTCCCCGAACGCGTTCTGGCTGTCGGTGATCGGAAGGATTTTTACCTGGGTCGGGGCCAGCCAGAGCGGGAATTTCCCGGCATAATGCTCGATCAATACCCCGAAAAAGCGCTCAATGGAGCCCAAAAGGGCCCGGTGAATCATATACGGACGTTTCAACTTGCCGTCCTGGTCGGTATAAGTCAGGTCGAACCGTTCCGGAAGACTGAAATCGAACTGGATGGTCGAACATTGCCATTCCCGTCCCAGAGCATCCTTGATTTTCAGGTCGATCTTGGGACCGTAAAAAGCTCCCCCCCCTTCGTCGACTTCAAATTTCATCCCCAGGATATCCAGGGCACGACGAAGCCCATTCTGGGCCTTTTCCCAGTCCGAAAGCTCCCCGATGGCGCTGTCCGGTCGAGTCGCCAGGTAAACGGCGATATCCTGAAATCCGAACGGCTTCAATATATCCATGCAGAATTTTATCAGCCAGACCAGTTCCTCTTCCATCCCTTCGGGAGAAACGAAATGATGAGCGTCATCCTGGGTGAATCCCCTGACCCGCATCAGCCCGTGAAGAACCCCCGGCATTTCGTACCGGTATACGGTGCCCAGTTCCGCCCAGCGCATCGGCAGGTCGCGATAGCTCCACCGCCGCGATTTGTACATAGTGATATGGAACGGGCAGTTCATCGGCTTTATCTGAAACTGCATCTGGTCGACATTGATCGGCTGATACATATTCTCATTATAAAAACCGGTATGCCCCGACCGATGCCACAATTCCAAATTCGCAATATGCGGCGTGAAGACCAGTTGATAACCCTTATCAATGTGTTCTTCCCGCCAGAAATTTTCAATCTCATTACGGATTATCGCTCCGTTCGGAAGCCACATTACCAGCCCGGCCCCGACATCATTGGAAATATGGAAAAGCTCCAGCTGTTTTCCCAGCGCCCGGTGATCTCTCTTCTTGGCCTCTTCCATCCGGAACAAGTAGTCGTCCAGCATGCTCTTCTTGGGATACGACACCCCGTAAATCCGCTGGAGCATGGTATTCTTCTCATCGCCGCGCCAGTACGCTCCGGAAGAGGCCGTCAGTTTGAAGGCCTTGATAATCCCGGTATTCGGAATATGCGGCCCCCGGCACATATCGGTAAAAGTCGACTGCTGATAATACGAAACCTTGTCGTCAAGAATATCCTCTTCGAGCAGTTCGACCTTGTACCGGGCCCCTTCCTTCTTGTACTTTTCGATTATCTCATTGCGGGAAATCTCATGGCGGCTGAATTCCGCCTTTTCATTGATGATTTCCTGCATTCTCTTTTCTATTCTCTCGAGGTCTTCCGGAGAAAACGGCTTCTCAACCTCGAAATCGTAATAGAATCCCTCATCGATCGGAGGACCGATCGCCAGCCTGGCCTTCGGGAATAGATCCAGCACCGCCTGCGCCATGATATGCGACGAAGAATGCCAGAACACCGAACGCCCTTCCGGGTCGGCGAAAGTCAATATCTGGACCGGAGCGTCGGTATCGACCGGAGCATCCAAATCCCGCACCGCGCCGTTCACTTTGACCGCTATGGCTTCCTTGGCCAGTTTCTGAGATATCGCCTTGGCAATATCGAAACCGGTCGTCCCTTTCGGGAAATCCTTCTCCGATCCATCCGGAAATTTAATTTTAACTGCTATCGTCATCTCTTCAATAACTTTAAACGGGTTACGGGCTTATTGTGATACGGCCCATACCCCGCTGATAATGGTGGGCGATACTGGAATCGAACCAGTGACCTCTTGCATGTCAAGCAAGCACTCTAACCAACTGAGCTAATCGCCCGGGCTTATTTTTTCGTTCGCAAGTCCTTAAATAATAAGCATTAATCATATGAAATAAATATCGTTGCTGTCAAGGGAAATCTTGAGCCCCAAAGGGATTTCGGGTTGCTTTTCACGTCCGATTTATGCTCAGACGCCGCTTATACTCCTCGCACCAGTCCTCCAGACTCGTCAACGCCGGCCCCAGAATCCTCTCCGCCTCGACACTGATTCCCGGCTCGGGATGCTTGTCCATCAGACCCATGAATTCAATCAGCCCCTTCATCTGCTTTCTGGAGCTGAAAAAAGCCGCGAAGCGGGCCATCCAGAGCGGTATACTGGAAACCTTGGCGCTCGGTATCACCAGTTCACAGAATTTAAACAAGGCTTCGGATACGCTCGCCTGGGTAATCCCTTTCAAATAAAGGCTGCGGTTCAAGGCTTCGGGAGTCTCAATAGACCGCACCACCATTCCGGCATAGTCGGCCGCCGCCATCCAGTTGACCGGCTTTTCCTGGTCGCCAAGAATTATCGCTTTGCCCCCCTGAATAAATAGAGGCAACGATTCGAAAAACCAGCAGCATTTGAAAATTGTATAAGGAATTCCCCCCTCTTTAACAGCCTTCTCGGCCATTAGTTTAGAGGCGATATATTTATATTTGGCCAGTTCCGGCTCCACCCGATTGCCCGATATCATCGTTAATCGCTCGATTCCCCGCTCTTTGGCCACCTCGACAATATTAGCCGTTCCTTCCCCTTCTACCTTCGCATACTTGCCGATATCGAATTTCACTCCGAGGTTTATATGAACCGCGCCGCACCCCTCCATGGCGCTGGCGAGGCTGTCCTTGTCTCCGACATCCCCTACCCTGATATCGAAACGCTCATCGAAAAACGACCGGGCTCGTTCCGGTGAATGGGTCAATATTCTGACCCGGTATTCCTCCTGCAGAAACTTGACCGCCACCGGCCGTCCCAGCATCCCCGTTCCGCCTATTATCAGAATCGTCCTGTCCATATTGGCCTCTATTCTCTTTCTCTATTTTACGGATTCTTATATACCCCTTAAGCTTGTGAAAAAAAGTATTTATTTCAAGTTTTTTCTTGATAAATATTGAAGCCCCTCATAATCCCTAAATTTAAATGGTTAAATCGCTTAGAAAGCTCAAAAAGTAGTTGCCAGCGCCCGACAACTATATATATTAGCGGAGAAGTTACATATAATATGGCTGGAATTGAACATGGCAAAAAATAGAATCGTAATTGTCGGAGCCGGAATCATGGGACGGGGCATTGCCGAAACCATTGCCTCCACCGGAACCGAAGTTATCCTGCTCGACCGCACTGCGGCCCGGGCTATCCAGGGTATCGAAAAAATCGGCGAAGATATCGACCACGAAATCGAAAAATGGGGTTTGACCGTTTCCGAGAAAAAGGCCATCCTTGCCCGTATCGCTCCCTCGACCGACCTCCAGGTCGTCAAGGAAGCCGGGATCGTTATCGAGGCTATCCCTGACAAGAAACGCCAGAAGCTCGAACTCTTTAAAAAGCTCGACGACCTTTGCCCCGATCATACCATTTTCATCACAAACACCGCGACCCTCTCGATTTCGGAACTCGCCGCGGTGACCCATCGGCCCGATAAAATCATCGGCCTGCACTTTTTAAACCCGGTCCCGAAAATTCCCCTCGTGGAAATCATCCGCGGACTGAAAACATCCGACGCAACCTACAACAAGGTCAGGGAATTCGCCGACCAGCTCGGAAAAACCTCGGTCCTGGTGTACGAATACCCCGGCTATGTCACTACCCGAATCATCGTGCCGCTGCTTAACGAAGCCATGCATGTCCTGATGGAGGGTGTTTCCACCGCCGACGACATCGATACCGCCATGAAACTGGGCTACGGCTTCAATATCGGCCCCCTGGCCCTGGCCGACATGATGGGCCTCGACGTCGTCATGTCCTGGATGGAAAACCTGCTCAACGAACTTTCGGAACATAAGTACAACCCCTGCCCCCTCCTGAGAAAAATGGTCCGCGCCGGACAGCTCGGCGTTAAAACCGGACAGGGCTTTTTCAAATACGATTCCGAAGGGAATCGCGTCAAGGAATCATCTGAGGAAGTCAGGGTAAAATCATGAAAATACTCGTAGTCAACTGCGGCTCGTCGTCGGTAAAATACCAGTTCATCGACATGCAAAACGAATTCGTCATGGCCAAAGGGATGGTCTCGCGTATCGGTATGTCCGGCTCGGTCCTGACCCACAAGCCCCACGACCGTTCCGAAGTCAAGGTCACCGGAGATATCCTCGACCATATCATCGCGATCCAATATATCATTTCCATTCTCCTCTCGGAAAATCACGGAGTCATCAAGGATAAGAAAGAAATCGAAGCGGTCGGCCACCGGGTCGTTCACGGCGGTGAAAAATTCGCGGAATCGGTCATGATCGACGGCGACGTCCTCCGCATCATCCGCGACCTGATCGACCTCGCCCCGCTGCATAACCCGCACAATATCCGGGGTATCAACGCCTGCATGAAGGCCCTCCCCGATATACCTCAGGTCGCGGTTTTCGATACCGCCTTTCACCAGACCATGGCCCCTGTGGCATACCTCTACGGTATTCCGTACGTTATGTACAAAAGACACAGCGTCCGCCGTTACGGTTTCCACGGCCCTTCGCACTATTTCGTATCCCAACGGGCCGCTGCGATGCTGAATAAGGGATACGATGAAATCCGTACCATTACCTGTCACCTCGGCAACGGCGCCTCGGTTACGGCGGTCAATCGCGGAAAATCTGTTGACACCTCGATGGGCTTCACTCCCCTCGAAGGACTCCTGATGGGAACCCGCTGCGGCGACATGGATCCCGCCGTGATCCTCCACATCATGGGCCGCGAAGAATTATCTCTTCACGAAGCCAATACTCTCATGAACAAACATTCCGGGCTGTCCGGTATTTCCGGCGTCTCTTCGGATATGCGGGAAATCATCGAGGCCATGAACGAAGGTCACACCAACGCCAGAGTGGCGTTCGAAATATACTGCTATCGCTTGCGCAAGTACATCGGCGCCTATACCGCCGCTATGGGCGGATTGGACGCTCTGGTCTTCACTGCCGGAGTCGGCGAAAATTCCGCCGTGGTCCGGGAAAAGTGCGTGGAAAACCTCGAGTTCCTCGGGATTAAAATCGACCCCGAAAAAAACCGCGCCGCCGTCGGAAAAGAAATGGACATTTCTTCTCCCGATGCCGGCGTCAGGACTCTTTCCATACCGACCAACGAAGAACTGGTTATCGCACGAGATACTCTGCGCCTGATCAATTCACAAAGTCAGTAGATATCGCAATACATAGGAGGCAGCTTGAATAAAATATTGGAAAAAAAAGAGCTGTGCGAAAAAGTCCACCAGTTCCGAATCGATGCTCCCAGACTGGTCGCTAAAGCCAAAGCCGGCCAGTTCGTGATTCTGCGGAAAGATGAAAAAGGCGAACGCATTCCGATGTCGATCGGCGGTCTGGATCGCAAAAACGGAATCCTGACCGTGGTCATACAGGAAGTCGGGAAAACCTCGGCCGCCATGAACACCATGAAAGCCGGAGATTATTTTCTCGACGTCGTCGGTCCCCTCGGTCTTCCTTCGCATGTCGAAAAATTCGGCAATTGCATCTGTATCGGCGGCGGCGTGGGCATTCCTCCTATTTACCCCATCGCCCAGGCTCTCCGCGACGCCGGTAACCATGTCACCACCATCATCGGCGCCCGCACCAGGGGCCTCCTGATTTTCGAAAAGGAACTCGGCGAAGCCTCCAACCGTATCCTGATTTCAACCGATGACGGCTCCTACGGCACCCACGGTTTCGTCACGACAATCCTGAAAAAACTGATCGACGACGGCGAAAAAATCGACATGGTGATATGCGTCGGTCCCGTCCCGATGATGAAAGCGGTCGTGAATACCACCCGCGAACCGAAAATCAAGACCTTCGTCAGCCTGAATCCCATCATGGTCGACGGTACCGGAATGTGCGGCGCCTGCCGCGTCACGGTCGGCGGCAAAACCCGTTTCGCCTGTGTCGACGGTCCCGATTTCGACGGGCACGAAGTCGATTTCGACGAAATGACCAAGCGCATGAAGATGTACGTGGCCGAAGAAAAAATATCGTACGATCGCTTCAAGGCCGATCACAACTGCCGCCTTGAAAAACAAATCGAGCAACTTAATAAATAACGCGGGCAATACATATGACAGACGAATCCAAGAACCAGAATCAGCTCTCGCGTAAAGAGAGAATGGCCATCCCCCGGCAGAAAATGCCGGAACAGGACCCCAACGAACGCAAAAAGAATTTCCGCGAAGTCCCTCATGGGTTGACCCCGGAAATGGCCATCATGGAAGCCCGGCGATGTATCGCCTGCCCCAAACCGAAATGCAAGGAAGGCTGCCCCGTCGAAGTCGATATCCCCGCTTTTATCGCTTTGGTGGAGCAGGGGAAATTCTCCGAAGCGGCCCGCAAAATCAAGGAAAACAATGCCCTCCCGGCTATCTGCGGACGAGTCTGCCCGCAGGAAGAGCAGTGCGAAAAAGTCTGCGTCCTGACCAAAAAATACGGCTCGGTTGGCATCGGCAACCTCGAACGCTTCGTGGCCGACTATGAACGGGAACATAACGAAATCGAAATTCCGAAACTCCCTCCGAAAACCGGAAAACGGATCGCTATCGTCGGTTCCGGACCGGCCGGCCTGACCGTCGCCGCCGACCTCGCCCTGCTGGGCCATGATGTGGAAATTTTCGAAGCCCTTCATAAAACGGGCGGAGTCCTTATCTATGGTATCCCGGAATTCCGTCTCCCCAAAAACATCGTTGCCAAAGAAGTCGATTACCTGAAACAACTCGGCGTAAAAGTCCACACCAGCTATGTCATCGGGAAACTCGACACTGTCGACGAACTGATTGAAAAGGAGGGCTTCGATGCCGTCTTCGTCGGAACCGGAGCGGGGCTCCCCAATTTCATGAAAATCGAAGGGGAGAACTTGAACGGTATCTATTCAGCCAACGAATTTCTAACCCGCTCGAATCTGATGGCCGCGTATGATTTCCCTGACTGCGACACCCCGATAAAAGTCGGTAAAAACGTCGCCGTCCTCGGCGGAGGCAACACCGCCATGGACTCGGTCCGTACCGCTCTCCGGCTCGGCGCCGAAAACGCTTACATCATCTATCGCCGCAGCCGCACCGAACTTCCCGCCCGTATCGAAGAAATTCATCATGCCGAGCAGGAAGGAGTGCAGTTCAATTTCCTGACCGCGCCCATCAAGTACATCGGCGATGAAAACGGCTGGGTGAAAGCGATGGAATGTATCCGCATGGAACTGGGTGAACCCGACAGCTCCGGACGGCGCCGCCCGGTAGTTATCGAGGGCTCCAACTTTGTCCTTCCCATCGATACCGTGGTGGTCGCCATCGGCAATTCCTCAAATCCCTTAATTCCCCAAACGACTCCCGGACTCAAAACCAATAAATGGGGGAATATCGAAGTCGATCCGAAAACCATGCTGACTTCCCGCCCCGGAGTATTCGCCGGAGGCGATATCGTCACCGGTGGAGCCACCGTGATTCTGGCCGCCGGAGCCGGCAAGGTGGCGGCGAGGGCCATCCATCGATATGTCATGGGGATGCCGCTGATCGACCCGGAAACGGAAAAGGCCGAAAAAGCCGAAACCGCCGAAGCTTAGAAACGATTATTCTCGATTCCATAAAAGGCCGCCGTCAGCGATTTCGGCGGCCCTTTTATTTCTTTACATTTTGGAAAATTGTGTTATTCTAAAGCACCCCTCTGCCGTTATATATAAAAGCGTTAGTTAAAAATCTTTCTCCAAGAGGCCTTCAATGGTTTGGTCCAGGTTACTCATCAGGTCAGCTTGCATCGCATTACTTTTAACATTTTTCGCTATCGGAGCATATGCCGAAGACCGCATCGCCTTCCTGCATCTTAAAATCGAGGGGAACCGAATCACCCTGCTCGATACCAAAATAGTCCCCGGAAAACTGAAAGAGCTGCGCGGTATAACCGAAAAATCGGGCTTGAAATTCGAAACGGTCAGTCTCGATAATAAAATCACGCCATATAAAATAATGAATAATCCCCTGGTGCGGAAATTCGAATACGAAAATCCCGAAAACCCCGGCAAACTCATTTCGAAAATCATTGTCGAAGAAAGCGCCGAATTCACCATCCGCATCAATTACGAAGACAATCTCGACCACCTCAATTTCTATACCGTGGAAATGCAGCCGAACAAAGCCAACGCCTCGGCCACCTTCCTCGATAAGATATCGCTGACCTCCCCAAAGGAGGAAAGCCATGAATAAGCATCATGCCGGAATCCTCCTCTGCTCGATAATTATCGTCCTGTCATTGCTCCCTTTGGCCAGCGCTCAGCCCATCCTCACCCAATTGGTCAACAACGGGCCGACCTCGAACCGCATCAACATCCTGGTCCTGTCCGAGGGATATACCATCGGCCAGCAGGCGACTTTTGAGAGCGACGCGCTCGATATGGTTAATTACCTGTTAAGCAGTCCCCCCTTTTCCGAATATGAAAACTATTATAACGCCTTTTCTCTTTATGTTACTTCAACTCATCCCGGGTCCGATCACCCTTCGTCCAGCATCTTCCGCGACACCTATTTCAACAGCACTTACGACAGTTATGGTATAACTCGCTTGATCACCATTCCTCCGAACAATTTCAACTCCAACTACGCCGATGGTTACGGCAAAGTGGTCGACCTGATGAGCACTTACCTTCCTGAAACCGATATCATATTAATGATAGTCAACGATACCCAGTACGGCGGCTCTGGCGGCTTCCTTGCCATATCATCGATCAATTCCGCCGCACCGGAAATCGTCGCCCATGAAATCGGGCATTCTTTCGGCGATTTGAATGACGAATACGAAGACATCACTCCCGGTTATTCCGGCTCCGAATCTCCCAATACCACCGCCCAGACCGATCCCAAATTAGTCAAATGGACCGATTGGATTGTAGAGGATACGCCCGTCCCTACCCCCGAAATCGCCGCCTGGGCCAACCGCGTGGGGCTGTTCGAAGGTGCCTGTTATGAGCCGACCGGATGGTACCGCCCCATGCTCAACTGCAAAATGCGTTCGCTCGGCCCCGCTTATTGCGAAGTCTGCAAACAACAGTTTGTCCTCACGCAGTATCAACTGGTCTCTCCCGTCGACGAATACTCGCCGGTTACTCCGACAATCTCCCTCGATTATGAGGAAAGCCGGATGCTCGACGTCGTGGCCATGACACCGGCCACCCATGAAATTGCCTTTCAATGGTATCTGGATAATATCCCGATTGAAGGAGCGGTCGGCTCGACTTTCAATGCTACCGGAGCGACCGTGGGATTGGGGACTCATGAAGTTAAGGTTCTTGTCCGCGATATCACCGATTTTGTCCGAAACGACCCGTTCGGTCTTTTGAATGAAGTACTAACCTGGACTATCGATGTCACCACCGACTACATCTGCGGCGATGTCAATAACGACGGCGTCGTGGATATTCTCGATATAACATATATGGTAAATTTCAAATTTAAAGGGGGCCCCCCGCCCGCGATTCTGCTGTCCGGCGATGCCGACGGTAACGGCGTGGTCAACGTCCTCGATATTATCTATCTGATCACTTTTAAATTCAAGAGCGGCCCCGCCCCGGAATGTTGATTTAATTCCATCGAACGACAAATAAATAGCGGGATGAATACTGAATTCATCCCGCTTTTATTATGAAGCGATTGCCTGCGCTTACTTCATGTTCTTTACGATCGCCTCGGCATACTGCGACGTCGAAAGCTTCTTCGCTCCCTTCATCAGCCGTTCCAGATCGTACGTCACCGTCTTTTTCTTGATGGTGGTTTCGATCGCCTTGGTGATCATATCGGCGGCCTTGTCCCAGCCCATGTACTCCAGCATCATTACTGCCGAAAGAATCAACGAGCCCGGATTGACCATGTCCTTATCGGCGTACTTCGGAGCGGTCCCGTGAGTCGCCTCGAACAACCCGACATAATCTCCGATATTGGCGCCCGGAGCCATCCCCAGCCCGCCGACCTGCGCCGCCGAGGCATCGGAAATGTAGTCGCCGTTAAGGTTCGGAGTCGCCACCACTTCGTACTCGTCGGTTCTGGTCAGAATCTGCTGAAACATACTGTCGGCAATGCGGTCCTTGATGACAATCTTGCCTTTCGGCTGCTTGCCTTTGTACTTGCTCCAGAGTTCGTCCTCGGTAATGGTCACCCGCCCGAATTCCTTCTTGGCCAGTTTGTAGCCCCAATCCCGGAAGGCCCCTTCGGTGTACTTCATGATGTTCCCTTTGTGCATCAGGGTCACCGAACTCCGCTTCCGGTCGATGGCGTACCGGATAGCCTTGCGAACCAGGCTCTGCGAAGCCTTCACCGACATCGGCTTGATTCCAATTCCGGAATCCATTTTGATATTCTGCTTCATGTTCTTGTTGAGCCAGTTGATGACTTTCTTCGCATCGGCCGTTCCTTTTTGCCATTCGATCCCGGCGTACACGTCTTCGGTATTCTCACGGAAAATAACGATATCCATTTTTTCCGGATGATTCACCGGCGACGGCACCCCCTCGAAATAACGAACCGGACGAACACAGGCGTAAAGATTCAGCACCTGCCGCAGCGTCACGTTCAGCGACCGGAATCCCCCGCCGATCGGAGTGGTCAACGGTCCCTTCAACGCCACGTAATAGTACTTAATGGCGTCGAACGTCTCCTGCGGAATCCACTGCTTGTATATCTTCTGAGCGTTTTCCCCGGCATACACGTCCATCCAGGCAATCTTCTTCTTGCCCTTGTACGCTTTCTGGACCGCGGCATCGACCACCCGGCGGGTCGCCTTCATGATATCCCGACCGATCCCGTCCCCCTCGATCACCGGAATGATCGGGAAGTTCGGAATCGCCAGTTTCTTGCCTTTGACCGTGATCCTCTGGCCGCCCTTGGGAATAACGATATGTTTGAATTTCGGAGGCATTATATTTCCCTTTCTGTATGATGCAACCTTAATATCCGATTTCCTTCAGCACTCCGCGATAATTGGCAGCCGAAGCCTGCAGTGCCTTCAGATCCGAAGCCGACAGCTTCAGTTCGATAATCTTCTCGACACCGTTCGCGCCGAGAATAACCGGGACTCCGATATAGATGTCCTTGATACCGTACTCGCCGGTCAGCATCGCCGATGCCGGCAGCACCCGCTTTTCGTCGCAAAGTATCGAACGAGCCATCTGCACCGTAGCAGCCGCCGGAGCATAGTACGCCGAACCGCTCTTGAGCAGCTTCACGATTTCACCGCCCCCCATCCGCGTTCTTTCCGCGATTTCCTTGATTCGCTTGGCATCGATGAGTTCCTTGATGGGAATCCCGCCGACCGTGGTATAACTCGGAAGCGGCACCATGGTGTCGCCGTGACCGCCCAGCACCATCGCCTGGACGTCGGCCATTGCCACGCCCAGTTCCATCGCTATGAACGTCCGGAAACGGGTGGAATCCAGCACCCCCGCCTGGCCGCAGACGCGATTCGCCGGGAAACCGGTAATAAACCGCATGTGATAGGTCATGATATCCAGCGGATTCGATACCACGATCACGAACGCCTTGGGAGCGTACTTCTTGATATTCACCGCCGCCGTCTTGACGATATCCGCGTTCATATTCAACAAATCTTCGCGCGACATCCCCGGCTTCCGCGCCAGCCCGGCCGTCATAACCACCAGGTCGGATCCCTTGATATCACCGTAATTATTGGATCCGGTCACCATGCAATTGTAACCCCGGATCGGCCCCGCCTGCGATAAATCGAGCGCCTTCCCCTGCGGCATTCCTTCGATAATGTCGACCATTACGACATCGGCCAGATTGGCCTCTGCCAGATACTGCGCGCAACTGGCCCCGACATTTCCAGCTCCGATTACTGCGATCTTCTTGTTCATGCTTCCTCCGATTGATTAAGAAGTTCTTCCTATGAATTTAACCTTTTCGTCAACACCGTATGCCCCGCGTCGTGCACCAGGGCAATGGAAATATTCGAATCGTTTTGACTGATTTTGTCAATCAGCTCCCGGGGCTTTTTCAGACTCATATAGTACACCCGGTCCGGCACCCCTTCATCCAGTTCCGAGTGCAAATACACATTGATCCTCTGCGAAATTTGTTCCACCCGGGCCAGCTTATGCATCCCGAAACTCTCCGGCCCGTCCCCTATCCGAACCTCTCCCCTTTTCCATCTTTCCGCCAGGTCATAGAAATTCCTCGTCCCGATCCCTTCATGGCATGGCGAAAATAATATCATCGCCCCGCCGTCTTTCACCGCTCCCTGGCAGTTTTCCAGCGATTTTTGCAATTGATAGAGGTTGGCGTCGAGCGGCGGACGAACCTCCGCCAGCAGCATATCATACTGCTCGTTATATGCGCCGCTATATATTTCCCGCGATTCCTCGCAGGCTTCTTCAAATGAAATGACGATATCCCCGCAATGAATCGAAGTCATCTCGCCGCGCTTACCCAATACCGCCTGTATCGAAAGAATGTCCTTTCCTTCCACCAGTTTCATCAGTTCCTGCAAGCTCTCCTCAACCGGATTCCCCTCCAGCTTCATCGGCGAAGCTTCGAAACCGACCGCCAGATTGTGATTCCGTGCCGTGGTATCGAAATCGCACAACCCTGGGAAAATACTCTTCCTACCTCCGGTAAATCCGGCGAAATAATGCGGCTCGACCGATCCGATCACGACAATCTTCTCCGCTTCGACCACCTTCCGGTTCAAATAAACGACATTACCGCTATGGTCTTCCCCCACCCGCACCATCTCCGCCCGATCCTTGCAGTCATGACCGAATATCCGCCCCTTGAAATCATGGTAATGCCGGCCGAATATCGTACGCAACTGCCCGGTGGATGGCACCGGATGCGTCCCCGTCGAAACCAGAAAAGCGGCGGTACCGCAAATACCGCCGCTTTTTATAATCCAATCGAGAATTGTTTCGGTGGGAGTCGGACGATATGCGTCATTCACGATAAATAAATCCGCCTCGACGGCCCGAAAAATCTCCTTTTCAGCCGCCGCCAGCTTCTCTTTGAATATATCGTAGCCGACCGTCGTAGTACTCACCTTACAACTTATCTCATCCAAAACCGCCCCCTCGGGCAGTTCCAGGACTATTTTATCGTCCCCGTAGCCGAGCGCGACATTCATTTCTTCCCGAAGAAAAAGGCGATTTCCTTAACCGCGTTTTCCGGAGAATCGGACGCATGCACCGAATTACACTGAATATCCCGCGCAATCTCCTGTCGCAGCGTCCCGCAGGCCGCCTTGGCCGGATCCGTTGCACCGATCAATGTCCGCAAATCCGCAACGGCACCGGCTTTCTCCAGCACCATCGGCACCACCGGCTCCGAACACATGAATTCCACCAGTTCGTCGAGGAACGGCTTTCCTTCATGCACGGCATAAAACCTCCTGGCCTCCTCCGGTTTCAGCTTCTGCATCCGCATTTCCACGATCTTAAAGCCGGCCCGTTCCAGACGGTTAACAATATGGCCGATCAGATTCCGTTCCGTGGCATCCGGTTTGATTATCAGCAGCGTCCTGTCCATCTCGATTTCCTATCGCCCTTTCATCGCCTCGCGAGCTATTTTCATTCCCAGTTCCAGGGCCTTGGTATTCTTCTCTTCCGTCCCTTTGGGAGCGCGCGACAGCACCGCCTCCTTGATCGAATCAGGAGACACGACCTTTGTGATTTCCGTGATTGTACCCAGCGCGATCACGTTCGCCACCATCACGTGCCCGATCTCTTCTTTGGCCAGGCGAGTGAACGGAAAACCGTAATAGCTCTTGGTCGGTATCTGCGTTACCAGGTTGGAATCGATGATCAAAAGTCCCCCGTCTTTCATATCGGGATAATACTTATCGCACGATTCCTGGGTCAGCGACAACAGCATGTCCAGCTTCATGGTCTTGGGATAATATATTTCACCGGATGATATCACGACATCGGCACGGCTCGCCCCGCCTCTGGCTTCGGGACCGTACGATTGCGTCTGCACGACGTTTTTCTTGTCGCCAACTCCGATCGCCTGGGCCAGGATAACGCCCGCGAGGATCAATCCCTGCCCTCCGGAACCGGATAACCGGATCTCGAAGCGGTCGGCCTCGGTCGGCGATTTGATTTTGCCGTTCTTACCGTTTTTCTTTGGAGCGGTCATTTCAATGTCCCTCCTTTGGATTCTACCAGCTTCTGGTATTCATCGCAGAACTCCGAACCGTCATGTTCGTGAATCAGCCCCGTCAGGAATTTGCCTTCCAGCTTCTCCGGAGGCAGCCCTTCGGCCGACCTGACATTCAGGGCATGCTTCTTGATCCAGTCGATCATCGCCACGGCATCCCCTTCTTTATTGAGACGGCCGTAGTACGTATGGCAATTCGAAATGCAGTCGATGACCGCGAATCCTTTCTTGGAGATTCCCCCCGCAATCAGTTTCTCCAACTGCTGAGCGTGGTAAACCGTTCCCCGTGCGACATACGAAGCCCCAGCACCCGCCGCCAGCTTGACCGGGTCGAACTGCTTCTCGTAGTTGCCGTACGGAGCGGTCGTACCTATCTTCCCGCCGGGAGTGGTCGGCGAAAACTGCCCGCCCGTCATCCCGTATATCTTATTGTTTATCAAAATCGTGGTAATATCGATATTGCGGCGGCAGGCATGGATAAAGTGATTCCCCCCGATCGCCAGGCAGTCCCCGTCGCCGGTAATCACGATAACCTTTAACCTCGGCTTGGCCACCTTGACACCGGTCGCGAACGCAATGGCTCGGCCATGGGTGGTATGCAGCGTGCAAAAATCCAGATAAACAGGCATACGGCTCGAACAGCCGATCCCGGATACCACGACCACTTCGTTCTTATCCAGATCGAGCGAGTCGATGGCGCGTATCAACGCCCCCATCACGATCCCGTTCCCGCATCCGGCGCACCAGACATTCGGGAATTTCTTCTTGGGACGAAGATACTGGTGGATAACTTCCGATTCTAACTTCTGAACGTGCATTATTTCACCACCTCTCTGATCTTATCGAGGATCTGCTGCGGCGTCATGATTTCCCCGTCGTAACGCCCCAGGTGAATGACTTCGCAGCCGCGCGGCGCAATGCGGTCGACTTCATAAACCATCTGCCCCATGTTCAGCTCTGCGACAATCGCTTTGCGTACATGCTTTAAAGCGTCATGAATCAGTTGTTCCGGGAAGGGCCAGAGTGTTAGAGGCTGTATCGCCCCGACTTTAATCCGCCGCTCGCGGGCCATCTTGACCGCCTGCAATGCCGACCGTGCCACCGTTCCGTACGAAATGACCGCCACGTGAGCTTCATCCATCATTTCCGTCCGGATACGGGTGATTTCATCGACATAGCGCATTATCTTATTCCGAAGTTTATCCAGCTTGGCCTTGATTTCATTCGGCTTGGCCGTCGGAAATCCGTCTTCATCATGCGTCAAACCCGATATGTTGTACCGATACCCGTCGCCGAACGAAGCCATCGGCCCCACCAGGCTCGGAGTAATTTCAAAGTGGCGATACCATTCGTTCGGAACATCCGGCTTATGACGCTTAAATACCTCCACTTCCCCCGGAAGAGGAGCAATCATCATTTCGCGCATATGCCCCAAAACCTCGTCGGACAGGACCGATACCGGAGTCCTGAATCGCTCCGATAGGTTTATCGCCCGAACCACTTCCTCGAAACAGCCCTTCACGGTCGACGGAGCCAGCGTGATCGAGGTGTAATCTCCGTGCGTCCCCCAGCGTGCCTGCATGGTGTCGGCCTGAGCGATTTTGGTCGGCAGACCGGTCGATGGCCCGCCCCGCTGTACGTTTATTATCACGCAGGGAGTTTCGGTCATGTAAGCGTATCCGATATTCTCCTGCATCAATGAATATCCCGGACCCGAAGTCGCCGTCATCGATTTCAAACCGGCATTCGATGCCCCTATGATTGCCGCAATGGAGCCGATTTCATCCTCCATCTGAATGAATTTCCCGCCGATCTTGGGAAGCTCCCGCGACATCCCTTCGGCGATTTCCGTCGAAGGAGTAATGGGATAACCGGCAAAGAATTCAACCCCGGCATACAGGGCCCCCGCCACGCAGGCCTCGTTACCCTGCAGGAGCCTGGGTTTTGACGTTGTATTACTGGTCATCTTTCTGCTCCATTACTTATAGGTTGAGGTTATCGCGAAATCCGGGCAATGCAGCCAGCATATGGCGCATTGAGTGCATTTCTCCGGATGAGCTATAACCGGTTTACCGTCACGATCGGGCTCGAGAACCTTTTGCGGACAAAAGGCTATGCAAATATTGCAGCCCTTGCACCAGTGCAGAAAGATGTTGAGAGGGGGAGTCTTCCCGTCGTATACGTACTTCTCCCTCTTAACTTTTGACGTTTCTTCCGAAACCTTTTCCCCTTCGGTCGCCTCAGGCTTCGGTTCATTGTCTGCCATGTCGTTTCTCCTCTGGAGAGTATCCTGAAAATGCGAATGTCATTTCTTCTTCGATCCGGCTTTACCGGATTTCTTCGTCTTCTTGGCCGACGGCTTTTTGGCCGCAGCCTTCTTGGCCGGTTTCTTCGCCTTTTTAGCCTTCGCCCCCTTTGCCGGCGATTTCTTCTCGGCCTTCTTCCCCTTTTTGGCTGCCGCCATCTTTTCCTTTATCATAGCGGGAATCATCGTCGGCGATGCCGCTACCGGTATCCCCGCCTTTTCCAATGCCGCTACTTTATCCTCGGCCGTCCCGGTCCCCCCGGAAATTATTGCGCCAGCATGCCCCATTCGCTTTCCCGGAGGAGCCGTCCGGCCCGCAATAAATCCTACAACCGGCTTGGTCATATTCTTTTTTACGAATTTCGCGGCCTCTTCTTCATCGGTTCCGCCGATTTCGCCGATCATCACCACCGCCTTGGTGGCCGGATCAGCCTCGAACATCCCCAGGACATCGATGAAATTGGTGCCGATAATCTGGTCTCCCCCGATCCCGATACAGGTCGTTTGACCGATACCGGCGCTGGTAAGCGCCCAGATAGCCTCGTACGTCAGGGTGCCGGAACGGGAAACCACTCCGACCGATCCCTTCTTTACGATCGATCCCGGCATGATGCCGACCTTGCATTGATCGACCGATATCAACCCCGGACAATTCGGTCCCACCAGGCGGACATCCTTACCCTTGATATAATCGTACACTTTCATCATGTCGTTGGCCGGAAGCCCCTCGGTGATACAAATCACCAGCTTGACACCGGCATCAACCGCTTCGTAAATAGCGTCTACCGCGAATGCCGGCGGAACATAAATGACCGACGTGTTCGCCTTGGTTTTCTTGACCGCTTCGCTTACCGAATTGAAAACCGGAATTCCGGCGACCGTGGTGCCTCCTTTGCCCGGAGTTACCCCGCCGACCACATTGGTGCCGTACTTTTTCATCTGTTCGGCATGAAAGGAACCGTCGCGGCCGGTGATACCCTGCACTACTACCTTGGTGCTCTTGTTAATCAGTATACTCATTGCATCCTCCCGTCAAACCACGACTTCGGCCAGTTTTATGGCCTTCTTGACGACGTTGTCGAGCGTGTCGGCCGATTCCAGGTTTACTTTCTTGAGAATCTGTTTCGCTTTATCTTCATTGGTCCCGGTTAGACGAACCACGATCGGTATCTCCGGTTTCAATTCTTCGTACGCCATGACGATTCCGTTGGCGACGTCGTCGCAGCGCGTAATGCCCCCGAAAATATTTATCAAAATCGAACGTACGTTCTTGTCCCGCAGAATTATCCGCATCGCGGTTAATACCTTTTGTGGATTCGACGAGCCCCCGATATCGAGGAAATTCGCCGGGTCGCCGCCGTAGTGCTTGACCAGGTCCATCGTCGCCATGGCCAGCCCGGCGCCGTTCACGATACAGCCGATATGCCCGGTTAAATTAACAAACGACAGGTCGGCTTCTCTGGCTTCCACTTCCGATGCATCTTCGGAATCAAGGTCCCGCATCCCCGCGATTTCCCTCTGCCGATACAGCCCGTTGTCATCGATGTTCAATTTGGCGTCGATCGCAACCACCTTTCCATCCGGAGTGGTAATCAGGGGATTGATTTCCACCAGCGATGCATCCACCGCCCAGTAGATTCCGTACAGCTTCTGTATAATGTCAGCCGCCTGGCGAATCTGCTTCGGGTCGCGATACAAAAACGCCGCCAGCTGCCAGGCCTCGAATCCCCGCAGACCGTGCGTCGGGTTAACCGCGTACTTCATGATTTTTTCCGGCGTCTTGGCCGCGACCTCTTCGATATCGATCCCCCCAGCCGGAGAAACCATAATCACCGGCTTCTTGGAAGCACGGTCGATTACGATCCCCACATAGCTTTCCGAAACGATATCCACCGCCTCGGTTACCAGTACTTTCTTGACCGTCAATCCTTTGATGTCCATGCCGAGGATTTTCTGTGCCCATACTCTCGCCGCTTCCACGTTCTCGGCGTACTTGACGCCGCCGGCTTTGCCTCTTCCTCCGACATGCACCTGGGATTTCACCATCACCGGCCGGGCATATTGCTCGGCCAGCGCTACGGCGTCCGCTACCGTCTCGGCTACTCCGCCCGGCGGAACCGGTATCCCCGCTTTTTCGAATATGGTCTTAGCCTGGTATTCGTGTACTTTCATCAGTCCACTCCAGAAGTTTAATATGTTTAGTCTTTCTTTTCCCCGTCTGTCATAAATGAACGGGCCATCCCCGTCAGTATTTCCCGTTCGTTGTCGGCCGGATTGTCCAGCACCTTCTCCATCAGGTAATTCAATATCATTCCCACCATCGGAGACTCCGTTAATCCGAATTCCTTCATAATATCATTGCCGTCCACCGCCAGATCTTTTAACCCGAATGGCGGACGTCGTTCCAATTCATCCCGTATGTTTTGCTCGAACTCGTCGACATCCTCGGTCTTCCCCCCCATTCCCTGGGCAATCACATCCGCGCGCCGTAAATCCAGAAGATCGAAAATCAGTTCCTGTCCGACCCTCCGAATCAGCCGCCGCATTCCCTTGTCGGTAACCCCCGTCGTGAACATGTGCCGGTCCACCAGCATCACGACGTTCTTGATTATTTCCGTCGAATATCGCAGCCGCTTCATCACCTTCGAGGCCAGTCGCGCCCCGGTTTTTTCATGCCCGTAAAAAGTCGCGCCCCCCTCGACCTCCCGCTTGGCCTGCGGTTTGGCGATATCGTGAAACATCGCCGCCAGCCGCAAATGCAATCTCTTCGGAGCGGCATCTATGGTTTGGAGAGTATGCTCGAAAACGTTGTACTTATGATACCCCCCCGGCTGTTCCACGCCGACCGTGTTTTCCAGTTCCGGAAGAATCTCCCTTAATAGCCCCGTCTGCTGCATCAGGCGAAAACCGGATGACGGCTTTTCAGCCCTGACCAGCAGCTTGTTCAATTCCTCGGCGATCCGCTCGGCCGATACCGAACCGATCAGCGAAGCATTCTCCTTTATCGCCGCCAGCGTTTCCGGCTCGATATCGAATTCCAGCCGCGCCGCGAATTGTATCGCCCGCAGCATCCGCAGCGGATCTTCCAGGAACGCCTGCTTCGATACCATCCGTATCAGCCGGTTTTCCAGGTCGATCCGCCCGTTCAAGGGATCGATCAATTCCTCGCTGTCCAGTGGAATCGCCATGGCATTAATGGTAAAATCCCGCCGTACCAGGTCCTCTTCCACCTTCAGGTTCGGATCGAACGACACCGAAAAATCCCGGTGCCCAACCCCCGTGGAAAATTCCTTCCGCGGAAGCGATATATCGAAAATGTACCGTTTGTCCTTTTTAAATTGCGTAAACTTGATAACCCCGAACGATTTCCCCACCAGGTCGACCTTGCCATGCAGACGCAGTATCCCGGACAATTCGTTGTACGGTATCCCGCAAACCAGATAATCCCGGTCTTCCGCTTCCACCTGCCGATTCAGCAGCCGGTCGCGGACCGCTCCGCCGACTTCGTAAATCTTCCCTTTCCGGAGAATATCGGTCACCGCCGATTCTGAAATTCTGCACATAATCAATCCGGCACTATCCTTGTCCCCGCCTCCCCTTTAAGCGCGGTCGCGGCATTGGCAAACGAAGTAATGATTACCTGCCGGCCCCCTTCTTGGATGAATTTCATCGCCGCCTTTATCTTCGGTCCCATCGACCCCGCCGGGAAATGCCCCTCATCATACAATCTTTGCGCTTCCGTAAGTTTTATCTCGGATATAAGCTCCTCGTTCTCTTTCCCGAAATTCTTCGCGACCTGGTCGACCGAAGTCAAGATCAGCAGTATCTCGGCATTGATATCTTTCGCCAAAACCGCCGATGCCAGGTCCTTGTCCACCACGGCGTCAAGTCCTTCATAATTACCTTCTTCGTCGATGTACGCCGGAACTCCGCCCCCTCCGGCCGCAATCACGATCGTCCCCCGCTCCACCAGCATCTTGATGGTTTCCTTATTGATAATCCCCAGCGGCATCGGCGACGGCACCACTCTGCGCCAGCCCCGTTTCCCATCCTGCTTCACATGCCAGCCCCGTTGCAGAGAATAATTTTGAGCATCCTGCTCGCTGTAAAACTGCCCGATGAATTTCGTGGGATTGGCGATCTGGGGATCGTCCTTGTCGACCAGCACCTGCGTAATGAGCGTTACTACCGCCCGATCGACCTTTTCTCTCAGGAGTCGATTCTGGAGGGATTGCTCGATCATGTACCCCATCCCCCCTTCGGTATCCGCCACGCAGATGCCGAGCGGCAGTATGGGCGCCGAGCCGCGCGCCAGCTCGACCCGCAGGATGGCGTTTCCAACCTGCGGGCCGTTGCCGTGCGTTAAAGCCAGTTTATATCCTGAACGAATCAGCTCGATGATGCCATTGAGCGAATTGCGGGTGTTGCGGAACTGGTTGGTGATGGTGTCTTCTTCATCCGGAAGCGTTATCGCGTTTCCACCCAGGGCAACTACCGCAGTCTTACCGTTCAGTTTGACCATTTACTTCTTGCTCTTTTTCGAAGCCGCTTTCTTCGGCTTTCCGGCCGGTTTGAAAGCCTTTTGCAGGATTTCCGCCAGAGTCGGATCGCCGATCTCCTGCAGGTCATAGTACACCCGCGTGGCCGGCTTCTTGATGTTCACGATTTTCCGCAGATCGATCGGCGTCGCGATTACCACCGCGTCGCATTCGGTCTTGTTGATGGTCTTCTCCAGGTCGGTCAATTGCTTGCCGAAATATCCCATCGCCGGAAGAAGCGGACCGATTTCCGAATACTTCTCGAAAGTATCCGCCATCGTCCCCACCAGGTACGGCCGAGGATCCACCGCCTCGGAAGCGCCGTACTTCGAAGCCGCCATCATGCCGGCGCCGTACTTCATCTCGCCGTGGGTAGTGGTCGGACCATCCTCGATAACCAGCACCCGCTTCCCGCGAATGAGCTCGGGATCTTCCACCCGCAGCGGCGACGCCGCGTCGACCACGATCGCATCCGGATTGTAATAAGCGATATTCTGGCGGACTTCGTTGATACCCTCCATCGAGGCCGTGTCGATCTTGTTGATGACGATCACGTCGGCCAGAAGCAGGTTGTTCTGCCCCGGATAGTAATTTATTTCGTGACCCGGACGATGAGGGTCAACCACCGTTATCATCAGGTTCGGCTGATAAAACGGCATGTCGTTATTGCCGCCGTCCCAGAGGATGACATCCGCTTCCTTCTCCGCTTCACGGAGAATCTGCTCGTAGTCGATCCCGGCATAAACCACCACACCGCTCTGGATGTGCGGCTCGTATTCTTCTCTCTCCTCGATGGTGCATTTATGCTTGTCGAGATCCTTCATGGACCCGAACCGCTGACAGGCCTGCTTGACCAAATCGCCGTACGGCATGGGATGACGAATCGCCACCACCTTCATGCCCATTTGCATAAGAGCTTTGGCGACCGCACGAGTCGTCTGTGATTTTCCGCAGCCGGTTCTCACCGCACATACCGCCACCACCGGCTTGGTCGATTTCACCATAGTCGGATAGCCCCCTTCGAGAGCGAACCGGGCCCCGCTGGCCATCACGTAAGCACCCTTATCCATGACATACTCGTACGATACGTCGGAATACGAAAAAATCACTTCGTCGACATCATACTTGTGAATCAGATTCAAAAGCTCCTCTTCCGGGAAAATCGGAATCCCCTTCGGGTAATTCTTGCCCGCAAGAACCCTGGGATACACCCGGCCTTCTATTTCCGGAATCTGCGTCGCCGTGAAAGCCACCACCTCGACGTCGTTGTTATCCCGATAAAGCACGTTGAAATTGTGAAAATCCCTGCCTGCCGCTCCCATGATGATGATTTTCTTTTTAGCCATATAAATCTCCTGATTTCAGATTACAGTTTCATGTTCAGTACAATTCCGTAACAGACAGGTACGTCCTTAACGAAAGGCAAGCCAGTATGGAACGCTGATGCCCGAGATGAATCTGAAGCTGTTAATCCACATATATTCCTTTATCTCGCAGGCGTTATGCGCGATTTAGTTATTGTCTATTTGAGCTTTCTGAATCTTCCCCGAAAAATCGATATATACCGATTTCCATTCCGAGAAAACATCTATCCCGGCGACTCCGGCCTCGCGATGCCCGTTTCCGGTCTCTTTCACGCCGCCGAACGGAAGATGCACTTCCGCCCCGATCGTGGGGGCGTTGACGTAGAATATGCCGGTGTAAACGTCCCGCATCGCCGTGAAAGCCTTGTTGACATCCTGAGTGTAAATCGAGGCCGACAGACCGTACGCCGTATTATTGCACAGCTCGATCCCCTGCTCCAGTGAATCGCAAACCGTGATCGAAGTCACCGAACCGAAAATCTCTTCCTGGAATATTCTCATATCGGAAGTAACCTCGCCGAAAATGGTCGGCATCGTGAAGAATCCTTTGTCATACCCACCGCCGGTGAGCCGCCCCCCGCCGCATAGCAGCTTGGCCCCATCCTGGTTCTTCCCGATTTCCATGTACTTCAGCACCGACTCCATCTGAGACTCGTTGACCGCCGGACCCATATCGACCGATTCATCGAGACCGCTGCCGACCTTGAGCGCCTTGGTCCGAGCTACCAGCTTGTCGGTGAATTCTTTTATTACCGCTTTATGTACGATCAAACGCGACGACGCCGTGCAGCGCTGCCCGGTCGTTCCGAACGCGCCCCAGAGCGCCCCTTCCACCGCCAGATCGACCTTGGCGTCATCCATCACCAGGATGCAGTTCTTGCCCCCCATTTCGAGATGACAATGACGAAAATCCTTGGCGCACGCCTCGGAAATTACCCGCCCGATCTCGGTCGATCCGGTGAAACTTATTACGCCGATATCTTTATGCGTCATCAATGGCGTCCCGACCGCACCTCCGGAACCCGTCACCAGGTTCACGACTCCCGCCGGGAGCCCCTCTTCTTCCATGATCTTGACATAGTTGTACACCGAAAGCGGAGTATCCGTCGCCGGCTTTATTACCACGGTATTACCGCAGACCAGCGCCGGCATCATCTTCCACGACGGTATCGCCATCGGAAAATTCCAGGGCGTTATCATTCCCGCCACTCCCAGCGGCTGGCGGACACACATGTTGAATTTATTGGGAAGTTCCGACGGAGTGGTAAAGCCGAACTGCCGCCGCCCTTCGCCCGCCATGTAGTACCCCATGTCGATCGCTTCCTGCACGTCTCCCCGGGTTTCCTGGAGAACTTTCCCCATCTCACGAGTCATGTCACGCGCCAGTCTTTCCTTTTCCTTGACCAGCCGATCGGCGATGCGCTGAATAATTTCAGCACGTTTCGGCGCAGGTACTAACCGCCACTTCTTGAATGCGGCCTTGGCTGCCGCCACGGCATTGTTTACATCATCCTTGTTTGAATTCTGAAATATACCGATCAATTCATCGGTGTTGGCAGGATTGCGGTTCTCGAAAGTCTTCCCCGATTTGGATTCCAACCATTCGCCGTTGATATAGTTCTTGAATACTTTTGCATCAGCCATGACACGCTCCCGAAATTAAGTCAGAAGAATTAATAAATTTCCCGCCCATTTTGTGAAATAATTCACATCTTGTTTCCATCATAAGACCCTCAATATATTTATATTTTTAGAATTGTCAAACCCTTTTAGAGCCGAAACTTGGGGGGATTTTCCCCTTTTCATACGATGGTTCGCAACCCCCTGAATGCGGGGTTCAAGACCTGAAGGATTTGGAGGAATCTTGGCAAAAAATAAAGCCGCCCGCTTGGATTGAAATCCACGGACGGCTTCAAAATTCCTGCCGGACTTTCGAGTTTAAACCTCCATGATATCCTTTTCCTTGGCGGAGGTCACCTGGTCTATTTTGACGCTGTAATCGTCGGTGATTTTCTGGACTTTATCCAGTGCCCGTTTCTGTTCGTCTTCCGAGATTTTCTTGTCCTTCTCCAGCTTTTTCAAAGCATCGTTCGCCTCGCGGCGAATATTTCTGATGGCCACCTTGCCTTCTTCCGCGATCTTCTTGGCGTGCTTCACCAAATCGCGGCGTCTTTCTTCATTCAGCGGAGGTATCGGCAGACGGATGATATTCCCTTCCACCATGGGATTCAACCCCAAGTCGGCCAGTTGGATAGCTTTCGAAATCTCCCCTACCACGCTCTTATCCCACGCCTGGACTATTAAAAGACGCGCCTCCGGCGTCGAAATGGAGGCAATCTGATTGAGCGGCATCATCGTCCCGTGATAATCCACCCGGACCGAATCGAGAAGAGCCGCCGAAGCCTTGCCGGTCCGCAGCGAATTGAAGTCCCGCTGCACCGACTGCAGACTCTTTTTCATCTTATCTTCGGTATCTTTGAGGACATTGTCTGTCATGGTCAGCACCTCGACAGTTAGATATTCTCGTTCCTATTTTTCAACAATCGAACCGATCGTTTCGCCTATTATAACCTTTTTAAGGTTCCCCGGTTTATTTAAATTAAAAACGATTACCGGGGTCCCGTTGTCCTTGCATAAGGTAATCGCGGTTAAATCCATTACCCGAAGTTCCTTGTGAAGGACATCGGTATAGGTAACGCGCGGAATCAGTTGAGCATCGGGATTGGTCTTGGGATCCGCCGTATACACGCCATCAACGTTCGTTGCCTTAATCAGAACATCGGCATGGACCTCCTGGGCTCGCAATGCCGCCGCAGTGTCAGTGGAAAAATACGGATTCCCGGTCCCCGCGGCGAAAATCACCACCCGCCCCTTTTCCATATGCCGTATCGCCCGGCGGCGAATATAAGGTTCGGTAAAGGACTCAATCCTGATCGCCGACATCACCCGCGTATAAACGCTAAGACGCTCCAGATTGTCCTGAAGCGCCAGGGCATTAATTACCGTGGCCAGCATTCCCATGTTGTCGGCCGTGACCCGGTCAAGACCGTACTTGGAAACTTCCAGTCCCCGGAATATGTTTCCCCCGCCGACCACAATCGCCAGTTCGATTCCAAGAGCCTTGATATCGGCCACCTGGCGGCAGATCGATTCGATCGTCCCATAATCGATGCCGAAATTCTTCGGCCCCACCAGGGCCTCTCCCGATAGTTTCAGGAGAACCCGGCGAAATCTGGCTTGCGGCGCGGAATCCATTATTCACCCAGCCGATAGCGGGTAAAACGCTTGATACTTATATTCTCGCCGATCTTGGCGATCATTCCATTTACTATGTCGGTTACGGTTTGGTCGGGATCCTTGACGAACGGTTGTTCCATCAGGCAGGTTTCGGAAAAATACTTTTCCACTTTTCCGTCGACGATCTTGTCCAGAATCTTCTCCGGTTTGCCTTCGTTGATCGCCTGTTGGCGGTACACCCTCTTTTCATTCTCTATCAATGACTGGTCGACTTCTTCCCGGCTTACCGCGATCGGTTCCGATGCCGCAATGTGCATCGCGATATCTTTCGCGAAATCCAGAAAATCGTTATTGCGGGCCACGAAATCGGTCTCGCAGTTGATTTCAACCAGGACCCCCAGCTTGTTGCCGGGATGAATATAAGAGAATACAACCCCTTCCTTGGTGGAACGTCCGGCCTTGCTGGCGGCCTTGGAGATCCCTTTTTCGCGAAGGTAATTTATCGCCTTTTCGAAATCACCGTCGGTCTCGGCAAGGGCTTTCTTGCAGTCCATCATGCCGACCCCGGTCTTTTCGCGAAGCTCCTTTACCATTTGGGCTGTAATGGCCATGGATCAGTTCCTTTCGATTTTACTTGTCTTTTTCAGTGCCTTCATCGGCGGAAATATAGGCCGTGACATGCCCCTTCCGCTCCCGCTCGACCGACTCCATAATCTCCTCTTCCGTCACGCTGCTGACCGCGTCGATCACCGCATCGACGATCGTCCGGGTAATTATCCGAATCGATTTAATCGCGTCGTCGTTCGCCGCAATCGGAAAATCGATCGGGTCCGGGTCGGCATTGGTATCGATTACTCCGATGATCGGAATCCCCAGCTTGGCCGCTTCCGCTACCGCAATCTTTTCCTTCTTGGCATCGACCACGAACAAAAGCCCCGGAAGATAATTCATATCCTTGATACCCCCGAGGACCTTATCCAGCTTCTCGATACTCCGGTCAAACTGAATCCGTTCCTTCTTCTTGAACTTCTCCATCTCACCGTCGTCCCGCATTCTTTCCATATCCTTGAGCCGCTTCACCGATGAACGTATCGTCGAAAAATTGGTCAGCATCCCGCCGAGCCACCGCTCCGTCACGTAAAACTGCCCGCAGCGATTCGACTCCTCGCGGATTACATCCTGCGCCTGCTTCTTGGTGCCGACAAACAACACCCGCTGGCCGCGGCCGATTACCTCGCGTACCTTCTGGCACGCTCTGTCAATGGCATTGATCGTCTTGTTCAGGTCGATGATGTAAATGCCGTTGCGAGCCGTAAAAATAAACGGCTTCATTTTGGGATTCCAGCGGCGCGTCTGATGGCCGAAATGAACCCCGGCTTCGAGAAGGTCTCTCAATTCGGGAACCTGCATCTGTGCCTCGTGAATTGTAAGGTTAATACTTCCACCCTGTCTGCGAGCCGCAGACCCCGAACGGGGACCTCCGCGGCTCTGAACAGAATGTGCTTATTTCCGGATAAATCCGGATTCTTTTAACGCTTCGAATACTGGAAGCGCTTGCGGGCTTTCGGACGCCCGTATTTCTTCCGTTCGACTTCCCTGGCATCGCGGGTAAGAAATCCGCTCCGCTTCAGGGTGGACCGAAGATCCGGGTCGAGCTTCGCAATCGCGCGGCTCACCGCCAGTAGCACTGCGCCCGCCTGGCCGGACAATCCCCCGCCCGAAACCTTGCAATCGACGTCGAGTTTCCCCATCGTCTCGGTTTCACGCATCGGAGAAGTCACCAGCTCTACCAAAGTATCTCTTCTCAGATACTCCTTCGCGGTATGTTCGTTGATCATCAGGCTGCCCCCTCCGACCTTTATCACCGCGTGCGCTACGGCTTCTTTTCTTCTGCCCGTCGCCCCAAATTTGGCTTCGCTCATCAAGTTTCTCTAAACCTTTTCTAAGAAAGTTTCATTTCCTGCGGCTGCTGCGCCTGGTGCATGTGTGCGGCGTCGGCATAAACGTGCAGTTTCTTTATCAGCTGCCGCCCCAGGCGATTTTTCGGGAGCATCCCCTTGACCGCCTTCCGAAATACTTCGGCGGCGTCCTTCGCCATCATGTCTTTGAAATTCCGCGCTCTCAAACCACCCGGATAACCCGAGTAGTGATAATAAAACTTGTCGTCGGCCTTTGTCCCGCTGACTTTCAGCTTGGAAGCGTTGACCGCAATGACAAAATCGCCGGTATCCAGATGAGGCGTGAACTGAGTCTTATTCTTTCCCCGAAGAACCTCCGCGACTTTTCCCGCGGCCCGCCCAAGGACTGCTCCGTCCAGGTCCACCACATACCAGGTCTTAACGATTTCATCCGCTTTCGGTATATAAGTCTTCATATTTCCCCCGGAAAGCCCGGTAAATTACATAATTCCACTTACAAAGCCTTTCAATATAGCGAATATACGAACCCTGTCAAGACTTTTGTAAAGCCAATTATTAAAATCAATTTCGACCTAAAGGCCAATATGTTTAGCCGCCTGAAAGCCTTATTATCCTGCCCTTTACCAGCCCCTTAGCCATTCGTGCCCGGCAGACGTCCTCGTCTGCCGGGATTACCGCTCGGCGGTTCTCCCGACCCGCCGCACCCCGTATGCGGGAGCTGACGCTCCCGCCCTGCTTCTTAGACCGGGAATTCGGAGTATTTCGGCAAAATCCGTCATCCCATGAAAAAGCCCTTCCGATGTGAAACCCCCAGGACTTTCCGGCAGGACGGGCAAAAATAAATATACCTCCGCCCTAAAGTCCCGGTCAGTTCCCGATACCAAACCACCCCTAAGTCAGCCTGACAGTATGGACAAACCGGGATTACATCGTCTCGTTTCTGAAGCGCCAGCATAGCTCCTCCGTTTTTTAAACATATACTATCCCATGATCTCCAATATTCAGCAGGGTTAATGCCCTGACTGGAATAGCCCAAAATCGCTTGCCAGGCTCTTGACAGAAGAGATAGTATAATCCATATTATTACTTGCGCAATAAATCATTTGGGTGTGAGGCGTTCCATGAAAAACCGAAAACGGCTTGCGGGCCTGTTGGCCCTGTCTATGATTCTACTCACTCTCGGCTGCAGCGATAAGAGCAGCACTAACCCTGTCCCCGCCGAACTGGTCGGAACATGGTGGTTTCTAACTGCTTCATTCGATGGTACCCCGGTGGCATCCTATAACGAAGTAGCCAACGATCAGGATGCTGTCGACGGCTCGGTAACCTTCGTAACCAACGGAACCTGGCATGGCGATGAATATGATGGCAGTCAGACCGTTGTATTCACCCAGAGTGGCACCTTTTTCGCCACGGCCGATAGTCTGACCTTAATTTTGACTATGTTCGGAGGAATCCCGCAAAATCCCCCGGACACCGATAAGGTCGCCTATGCTATCGCCGGTGACCTTTTCACCATAACATCCACCGAGGAAATAATGGGTACACCACACGACTTACTTGTCACCTATGAAAAGGAATAGCCTTGCGTCGATGATATGGCGTTCCCGCCGCGCACCCGAATGTAAAATTGCTGACGATAATGCCGGCACAAAACAAATTTAGTGTGAGGCTTTCAATGATAAAACCGAAACCGCTCGCCGGCCTGCTGGCCCTGTCTATGATTCTATTCGCATTCGGCTGCAGCGACGACAACCCCGTTAATTCCAACGCGGCGGCTCTGATTGGAACCTGGTGGTTCTCATCGTTTTCATTGGACGGTGATGTCACCACCGTTTACAGCGAACTTGCCAATGATAATGATGCCGTAACCATGTCGCTCACTTTTGTAAACAACGGAACCTGGGCCGTTCGAGAATTCGACCAGGATATGGTCCTGGTATTCCTGGAAAGCGGTACCTATTCCGCTTCCGCCGACAGCATAACATTGAACACGACTATGTTCGGAGGAAGCCCCGTTGATCCGCCACTGACCAGTTCGGCTTTATATGCCGTTACCAGCAACACACTCATTTTCGTTATCGGAAATGAGCATACCGTCATTCAGATATTCGGAAAGGAAGAGATATAAGCGGTAGTCCTTGAAACATATATTCCTTACCTGTGAGGCACAAAATGAAATATTCCAAACAACTCGTCTGTCTGCTGACCCTTTGCTTAATCTTGACCCCCCTCGGCTGCAGCGATAAGAGCAGCACCAACCCCGTCCCGCCCGAATTCGTCGGTACCTGGTGGTACTTAACCGCATCGTTGGACGGCGTCCCCTACGCATCCTATAGCGAAGTCGCGAATGTTGAAGGCGGCGTCGCCGCATCTGTCATCTTCGCGTCCAACGGAACCTGGAATTCCGAAGAATACGATGCCGACCAAAACGTCATTTTTACCCAGAGCGGCACTTTTTCCGCCACGGCCGACAGCCTTACCCTGATCAAAACCATGTCCGGTGGAAATCCCCTTGACAATCCCGTAACGGTCCTTGGATCTTATGTGATCGTGAGCGACGTTTTGACCATAACCCATGTCGTTGGCCCTCCGGGAGAAACCCATACCCTCATTGAATACTGGGAAAAGGAGTAGCCTGATTCCGATAATGTGCGCGGCAGACGTCCTCGTCTGCCGCGGCAAAAAAAGCAGGTCAGGTTCTGAACGAATTCACATCATGAATGTGTGAAAAACCCGATACCGCTTCTAAGAGAAGAAACCATGAATTCACGAAATAAGCCGATTTTGATTCTGATCATCATGCTGCTCTGTCTTTCATCATGCGATAAATCAACCGGCCCCGATGGCTCCGGGCATTACAAAATCGCTTACGTGAGCTATACCGACGACGACCTCGATATCTATACCGTCAACACCGACGGCTCCAACCCGACCCTGTTGACCGATTCTGTCGCCCACGAATACTACCCTTTCTGGTCCCCCGACGGCCAGTATATCTACTATCAATCGCTTAACGAGGATGTCAACGAAATCTATCGCATGGACGCCGACGGCTCCAATAAAACGAAACTGAACGAATTCGGCGGTACTTTGGCTTTGGTGGATATCTCCGCCGACGGCTCCAAGCTCCTGTTCTGGCATGACACGAATTTCCAGTACGATATCTACATCATGAGCCTTTGGCCCCCCGGGACTACGCATGTAAAAACCATTTCAACTTCCTATCTCGAATGCGTCCGTTTTACCCCGGATGGTCAGAATATCATGTACATGATGGCGTCGTCAACGAACTATCTTACATATATGGTCAGTATCGACGGTTCCACAACCGTCCCCATCGCCGACGATGTTGATGACTGCTTTGATGCCTCGGTCTCTCCCGACGGTACCCGAATCGCCTGCGTTTTCCAGGATTCCGAGAATGGCCCCGGAGAAATAATCGTCTGCGATATCGATGAATCCAACCGCGTGAATTTCAGTTCTTCGGACGCCGCCAGCCGGTCTCCCCGCTGGTCTCCCGATGGAACGCAGCTGCTGTACATGGAAATATACTCTCCGTCGATAACGGGACTGATGATAATCAACGCCGACGGAACCGGCCGCACCCTCCTGACCGACTCCACCTCCTATCTATATAAGGCACAATGGTCCCCCGATGGTTCCAAAATCTGCTATCTCGACAATCGTGACGGCGATTGGGAGGTTTATATCATGAACTCCGATGGCAGCGGGAAAACGAAACTTACCGATAATTACATCGACGACTCCACCCCCACCTGCTCCCCGGCACTGTAACTTCGCAGATGGAGTTTTCGAATGAGTTCACCTCATGAAGGAGTAAGAAATCCGGCATCTCTCCTCAATTCACGGCTTCTGCTTCCAGGTTCTCAAACTCCCCCATCCTTTTGCTTTTTCCCGGATATTCTCGTATATTTCATTTAGGAACTCATTTCTCAATCATTGACGAATCTGGCGGTTAGGATATTTAAGAGGAGAATCAATGCAATCACCGAAGGCACCTGTAGTGGTTTTCTTCATTCTAAGCGTTATGCAATTCTGTTTATCCTGTTTCGATAATTCCACCGGACCCGACGGATCCGGGCATTTGAAAATCGCTTATACCAGCGACGTCGCCGGCAGTTGGGATATCTACACGATTGCCCCCGACGGAACTAAATTCACCCGGCTGACCGATTCCGACGATCAAGAACTCGACCCGATCTGTTCCGCCGACGGAAAGTTCATCTACTATCGCATATCAAACGCTGCCGAAACGGCAATTTACCGTATGGACACCGACGGCTCGGACAAAGTGAGATTGACCGAATTCGGCAGTTGGTACAACCTGGAGGACCTGTCCGCCGACGGCACAAAGCTCCTGCTTTCAGCTCACGGAGCAACCCGGAATGATATCTATATTATGTATTTGCAGGCCGATAGCATTGCTCACGTCACGACCGTTGTGTCTGATCTAATCGACTACGTTCGTTTTACCCCGGACGGACAGAATATCCTGTACACGGCCATGACAGCGTTAGTTTATCACATTTATATGGTCAGTGCCGATGGTTCCACGACTCTTCCCATAGCCGATGAAGATAGTCTAATTAGTTTCGATGCCGTAGTTTCTCCCGACGGTTCCAGAATTGCATACGTCTCCGCGGATACCGGCGATTATAAAGGTGACATTTTCCTGTGCGACATCAACGGTAACAATAAAGTGAATGTCAGTTCTTCACCCACCCTCAGCCAGTCTCCCTGTTGGTCGCCGGATGGAATGCAGTTGATATATTTGGAAACAGTCTCCGGCGGGGCATCGTTCATTATGAAAATTAATGCCGACGGGACCGGCAGCACTTGCCTGACCGACACTTCATCTTACCTGTACATGCCCCAATGGTCTCCCGACGGTTCCCAAATCGCGTATATCGGTAACGGTGACGGCGACCCCGATGTATATGTCATGACCGCCGATGGCTCCAACAAATTAAAGCTGACGGATAACACCGCCTTGGACCAAACCCCAACCTGGTCCCCGGCCCGGTGAACATGCTCGGTCCCGCTTTGCCGGCCTCTCAGACTTGTGCGCGGTCCCGCGCCTCGCGGGATCTGCATCTGCCCGTACTCCACTAATCGTTGCCAAATCCCCTTAACGCCGCCTACCCCTCTAATTATCCTTGACACCCCCATCCACAAAATGTACATTATAGCGGTGTGCGGTTCCTTACAGTCGGAGCCATAGTACGAGCACGCTATTCGATGCACACAGGGCTTCAGGGATTCCTCGTCCGTTGCCACTTAAACGGACGCTCCCGATGTCGGACCTCACGAACCGCAGCCCTTGAGAGTTCGGTTAATTTCCTTATTTGGCGGGTTTTTTAAAATTGATAATCCGGTCGTCTAAATGCGGCCGGTATGTCCAAACCCTTAAAATGTCTGGCTGGAGGAGTTATGAATACCAAGTCAGCGTCATATTCTGCTTTAATTATTTTGATAGCCTTTATTTGTAGTGCAAGCGCAATTGCCACCGATTGCGGAGATGTGAACAACGATGGCTTAGTTAATATCCTGGATATCGTCTACCTTGTTAACTTTAAATTTAAAAGCGGTCCGGAACCGAACTGCGAACTCGAAACAGGTACCGTGACCGATATTGACGGCAACGTTTATCGTACCGTTAAAATCTGCGACCAGTGGTGGATGGCTGAAAACCTAAGAGTAACGCGATACCGCAACGGCGACCCCATTACGAACATTACCGACCGAAATGAATGGAGTGCCGCAAGAACTGAAGCCTGCTGCGACTGGGATAATAATCCCGATTTTTCCCCCATTTTTGGCAGAATGTACAACTTCTACGCCACTTCGGATGCCAGAAACATCGCCCCGGATGGTTGGCATGTCCCGTCCGATGCTGAGTGGAAACAGTTGGAAATTTGTCTTGGAATGAGCCCGGCTGTAGCGGATTTAGGCGGATTCCGCGGAGATATAGGCGGCAAATTTAAGCAGGTCGGTTCGGCCTTCTGGGCCGAACCCAACACCGATGCCGATAATGAAAGCGGATTCTCGGCTTTGGGAATCGGCCACCGCGACCAATGGGGTGATTTCATCAGCCATGGCAATGTGGCCGCATTTTGGACCTCTACCGGTACCGTCGGCGGATCAGCTTGGTCACGCGGGATCCATTACAATCATGCCTATGTCCATCGCTATGACGACTCCAACGAGTGGGACGGTTTCTTCATACGATGTGTCAAGGATTAGTCGGGCAGGACGGGTGCAGAAGAAATTCTATTGCTGAACGAGCCGGAAACCCGGCAGTACATTGTAAGGCGGGAGCCATTGCGCTCCCGCCGTCCACAATTATCCTTGACACTTTCATCCACAAAATATACTTTATAAGAGTGCGCGGCTCCGCTCCGGCGGAGCCCGGGCACGCGCACGATTTCGGGCAATCCAAAAAGTAGGTCGGTGTTCCGAGCGAGTTCGCTTTGTGAACGAGTGAGAAACCCAACATCCGGTTAGCATTGCCAGTTGAACAGCTTGGCAACATATGCTCTTGACAATCCGATTTTGATTCTGTTCTTTTTCTGCTAACTCATTAAAAATGGCTTGCAATTGATCGCCAAAATTACTATCCTGAACTTGGAGACTATAGTAGGGCATTCAACTTGGTGTACCAAGCCGGGTAAAGTATCTCCGAGAGCACACTGGCAATTCGAGACTTTGGTTGTCCATTCCTGTTAAAGAAGGGACATTTTGGGCTATTGTTGGGCTATTGTGGGGATATTTGTGTTCGGTATTATGGTCCGCTTTTGTCTGCTTACACAAGACTTATTTAACAAAATCGCTTTCACGGTTACAACTGCATCGTATTGCCGCAATATTCAAAGAATAAGGGGCTCGCCTTTCCGTTTCTTCCATTCAGCTATTGTAACCTTTTAAACGCAAGGCAATTTGTATCCAAATCAACCGGAAAATATTGAAAGGAGCCGGAATTGAAAAAAATCATTACTCTAATGGTGATTCTCATTGCGATATCGGTGGCAACTCCATCATTCGGCCAGACGCCGGAGGACGAAAAAATTGCGAAATCGCTGTACCTAAAAGCAAGCAAGGCCATCAGAGACGGAGATATGTCGGAGGCCGTAAGGCTGCTGACACAAATCCTGGATGAATATTCCGAAAGTGAAGTCGCTCTTCAGGCCGACGAAAAACTTTCTGAAATTTCGGACGAGGCCAAGATTGCAGACCTGCCTAAGACCCCCGGGTTCTATTGGGTGGAGCGTAGTGGCAAAATTACTGAAATGGCAACACGTGATATTAAAAAAGGAGCCCCTTACGAGTTGTCAACCGTCTATGCTACTTTCGCTCAGGAGGAAATACCTGAAATTTTCGCTGATGAATTGGAAAAATTCATAGTCTATCGGCCTAAGGGTACACTGCAGGATGTATACTGGACCTCCTTTTTTCCGCTTATTAATGTCGACGCGAACGGCAATAAAACACTTAGCGGAAACAATAAGATGTTCAAGGACTGGGAAGTCCCAAGCGTCGACGGAGATCCCTTTGGATCATCCCTGGTCGTTTTCGAAGAAATCAAACCGGGAATGTGGGAGGTCGGATTTCCTACAATTTTTTCTCCCGCCGAACCGGTAATGTGCGGCCTAATTGACGGGAGCGGACAGGTAGGTCTGGTTACTGTTCAGTCGAAAATGGTCCATTCTTTCTATCCCTTTCTGGAGTTTTGGAAAAAGGCCGAAATCGATTTGGCCTCTACCAATTACATCTCCAAACAACTTGAAAAATACCCCGACAATCCTGACCTCCACTTTTTCGATGCAATCCTGCATTACAAAACCGCTTATAAAAACGATCAGCCGCAAACTGATGCATTGGAAATCGCCAGAAAGGCTCAGGAACTTTCAAAAACGAATGAAGTTACCCCTAAAGTCGTTACCGACCTGAATGTCCTGATAGAATACTGTATTGCCGATTCGATTGTTCGCGCTAACACTATCTTGGCTTCGGATTCTCCTGATGTCAAAGCGGAAAAGCACGCCGCCTTGAAATCCTATGTCCCCGATAAAGTCCCTGCCGACATGTTCTGGATTCAGAAACAGCTGACCAGGAATCATGCCTGCGTCGGTGAATTCGATGAAGCAATCTTGATTGCCGACAAAGCCATTGATACATTCAAGAAAAAGAAACCTAATACCGGAATTTCGATTCTCGGGCTTAATGTCAAAGCCGAAATCTCTATCGGTAAACCCGGCAAACCCGAAGCATTTAATATTCATGATGCCTTAACCTGCTATACTCTTGAACCGGAGTGGGTGAATATTAAGGAATTAAAAGACGAAATGGAATCCGCCAAGTGGCTCGATCAGGCAATTAAATTAATCAATTCCGGTGGAGAGGATAAAGATATCGAAAAAGCACTCAAGGAAGCGAAAGGGAAAGATAAGAATAATATCGATTGTTACAAAGCCATGGCCGGGTATTATAATAAAATCGGAAAACCGAAAGATGCTGAAAAGGCAGAAAAGGACATAGAGAAAGCCAAAAAGCGTTTGTCGGAACTCGCATTTGAAAGGAAAAGCTCCTGACCCCATTAAGCTGTTCCTTGAAAATCGAAAAGAGCAGGGAATTCGCGACCCTGCTCTTTTTTCTTCCGGCATCCCAAGCGGGTAACCGCTATACGGCAATTATTTCCAGATAATCCGGTAACGCACCCTTTTAGGTTGCTGAAAGCTGTCTAAGGCAATTCCATATGGCTTTTACCTGAGAGTATTCTAAGGCAATATTCCGCGTTCCTTCACAATTTCACGACAACTTCGGTGGTGAAAATTCGGCGCTCTCCTTATATGAAAGGAGGCTATAATTATGCCCGTTTCCAAAAAACAACTATCCGCCAACATCCAGAATGCCCAAAAATCCACCGGCCCCAAAACCCCCGAAGGCAAAGCAACCGTCGCCCGCAACGCCACCAAATACGGCTTCTTCGCCAAAGACGTCGTCATCCGCTCCAAATACCTCAACGAGGACCCCGCCCAATACCAGGCCCTCCTCGACGACCTCATCAAAGAATTCCGCCCCGATACC
>Ga0209287_10000167_pt1 | contig 43858 bp, 55 predicted proteins | sample PPLLak3cmMay2015_2_FD_187255 | JGI IMG/M metagenome (GOLD analysis project Ga0209287, IMG submission 187255) | Freshwater sediment microbial communities from Prairie Pothole Lake near Jamestown, North Dakota, USA - PPLs Lake P8 Core (1) Depth... | ecosystem: Environmental > Aquatic > Freshwater... | reverse complement strand
GAAGCGGATCAATGGGATGATAATCCCGGACGGGTCAAAATGGCAAGTGATGTGTCTGATGCCATCATTTTACATATCCCACTGAATACTTCAATGCGGGCCATGGATTTCGGCTGTGGAACAGGGCTTTTGACCCTCAGGATAGCGCCACTGGTGGGATCTATAGCCGGAGTTGACAGCTCACAGGGCATGTTGGATGTACTCAGGAGAAAGATTTTAAAACAGAAGATAAACAATGTGACGACGTCATTGATCGACCTTGATAAGGGCGATGCGCCGGCCGGCGACTACGACTTGATAGTGAGCAGCATGACGTTTCATCACCTCGAAAAAATAGTGCCTCTGCTTAAACTGTTCCATGAATGCCTCTCGCCTGGCGGATATATCTCTGTCGCAGACCTGGACCCGGATGACGGGCTCTTTCATAATGACAATAAAGGGGTCATTCATTTCGGGTTTGAGAGGACGGAAATGCGTCAGGCTTTTACTGAAGCAGGGTTTGACAGGATTCATGATGTTACTGCCGCAGAGGTAGAAAAGGCGACGATAAAGAATGGAATAAGACGATTCACGGTATTTCTTATGATCGGACAAAAGACTAAAGCGAGCTGATATTGCAGTGTGAAAAATCACCGTGAAAACCTTTTTATTGATCATCTCCTGCAATGCAGGATTTATTAAAAACAACATATTAAACAAGGAGACATGATATGGAACAGACACAAAATACAGTTATGCCCCGCATCAATGAAAAGGCCCCGTCGTTCAAAGCAGTAACGACACAGGGAGAGATCAATTTCCCCGATCAATATGCAGGAAGCTGGGTAATTTTATTCAGTCACCCTGCCGATTTTACGCCGGTATGCTCATCGGAGTTCATGACATTTGCATCACTGGCAGATAAATTCGATAAAGTTAACTGTAAGCTTGTCGGATTATCGGTTGACGGATTATACAGCCATATTGCCTGGCTAAGGACATTAAAGGAGAAGATCGAATATAAAGGGATGAAGAATGTCGAAGTACAATTTCCTTTGATCGAAGATATTACGATGGAAGTCGCAAAGAAATACGGCATGATCCAGCCTGGAGAAAGCTCAACCAAGGCCGTAAGGGCCGTGTTTGTAATCGACCCCAAAGGAGTGATCAGGACAATACTGTATTATCCGCTTAGTTTAGGCAGAAATTTTGACGAGATATACAGGATAGTTGTAGGCCTGGAGACAGCCGATGCGTTTTCTGTCGCACTTCCCGCCGACTGGCAGCCGGGGGATGATGTTATCGTTCCTACTGCCGGCTCCTGCGGAGTGGCAAAAGAAAGAATGTCCGGGAAAGAAGATATTAAATGTTACGACTGGTTCTTCTGCACAAAAAAACTAGATAAGCAAAAGATATTTGATACGATAATGAAAAAACCCTAAAGAGCGGATGATGGAAAAATCTGCTTGCCGGAATAGTCGTTTATAATTCCCCCGTTTGTGACCGTTTCGGCAGGCAGAGTTATTTATATATGACGTCATAAGTATTGCAGCATCTTCTAATCTGGATACTTTGGAAGCAAAATTCCTCCCCCTCTTAGGGGGAGGCTGGAGGGGGTCTTAAGACATCGATGAAGGAACACCTTAAAAGACCCCACCTTAATCCTCCCCTGAGAGGGGAGGAGACTAATGCTGCATTATATTAGACGCAATGTATAAATTCCCTGTCTGATCATCTCCAAGGGACAGGGCAGCTTCGAGACGCTCAGCAACGGGCAGCGAAATATATTTTTTCTTTTCAAGGTCAGGTGCCCGGTGGTTGCGGCCCATGCAGGCATGCCCATCGGAACACATATATTAAGAAGACAATTTACCTGATGTTAGATAAAAGGAGGTTTTATATGCCACAAAAAGACGGAACAGGGCCTGGAGGCCAGGGCGCAGGAAAAGGACGAGGCGCAGGACAAGGCGGCAGACGCGGTCTCGGCCATGGCGGGGATTGCGTATGCCCCAAATGCGGTGAAAGATCCCCGCATCAACAAGGAGTCCCATGCATGAAGCAGAAATGCCCGAAATGCGGAAGCTCAATGATAAGGTCATAAGGATATTGAAAGCTCAATTATGAACAGGTTATTTGATATCTTAAAGGCGCGGGCGCGAAAGCTGTGGACCGACCACGGGCTACTGGATCAAAAGGTTTTGGTCAGTGCCCGCGCTCTCTCCACTGAAGAGGCCATCGGAAATCCGGAATCAAAGGATTTTCCCCTTCAAAAGGGAAAAGAGAGGCTCATGCAGGCTGACTTCAGGGGCAGCCTTGGCCAGGCATTTACAGATCAATACGGGAGCTTTGAAGGTCCACTTGATAAAATACTCAATATGGATCTCAATAACAATTACAGACGAGCCATCTTTGTGGCAACCCTTAACGCTGTTCTACGCTACATGGGCCTTATTGAAAAGACGATTCACTGCAAGGATAGCGACCCTTCGCTATGCTCGTTGGATTTGAATGGGTATATTAAAGACCGTTATGGGCAGAGAAAAATTCTGCAGATAGGATACCAGCCACGCATGGTTGAAGCCCTTTCATCGGATTTTAAACTATGGGTTATTGACATGGATCCTTCCAATATCGGGACAAAGGTAAATAATATCCTCATCGAAAGTCCTGAGGCTACCCGTATGGCCATGAAATGGGCCGATATATATTTTGTAACAGGGACAACCCTGGTAAACGGGACAATAGTTGATTTTTTAGGGGATAAACCCGTTATTTTTTATGGAACTACCATCGCAGGCGCTGCATATCTTATGGGATGGGAGAGATTCTGCGCCTTTGGCAGATAGATATTTTTTTAGTGTGGCAACTTTAAATTAAATTTATAAAGAAAGGATAATATTTTATGAGCAAGACAAAATATCAATATTTAGCCCAACCTATTCGGATAGGCAAGGTTCAACTGAAGAACAGGATCATGAAAAACGGGACCGGTTTTTTTTGGGACGAGCCGGAAAAAAAGAGTGTAATAAATGACAGGTATATTGCCTATTTTGAGGCCATGGCAAAGGGCGGGGCTGGGATGGTATCCTCAGCCACAGGCCCCCTTACAAGGGACCTGGATTCCCCTATGATGGGATGGCGCATCAGGACAGACGAGTTTATCCCTGGGTGGAAAAAACTGGCCGATGCAGTACATAAACACGACTGTGTCCTGTTCCACCAGATCTTCCATCTGGGCCCGATGGTCCCTCTTTTCGTAGATGCGCCGGCCGGGGTTTCATCGTCGTCGATACCTAAAGAGATCTCTCCCATACCGCGCTTCAAGGTGCCCAAGGAACTCACCATCCCGGAGATTGAAGACATCGTGCTTCTCTTTGCCGAGGGCTCGGAGAGGATGAAAAAGGCAGGGCTCGACGGAACAGAGCTTAACGCTGCCTGCAACCACCTGCTCAACAACTTCCTTTCAAGGGCATGGAACAAGAGGACGGATAAATACGGCGCCCAGAACATGGAGAACAGGACAAGGATCGTTGTTGATATCATTAAGGAGATAAAGAGACGAAACGGGAAGGACTGGCCGATCATAGTCCTCATGAACGGCGTTGAGGTCGGACTGAAGGACGGCATAACCATCGAAGAGAGCACGCAGTTTGCCAAGATCTTTGTTGAGGCAGGCGCCGATTGCATCGAGGTAAGGGGCGAGTATTACGTATACCCGGATGACAATAAAAGACGCGAAAGCCTCCACTTCACGGACGTCTATTTCTACCCGGGATTTGAAGGCAGGCTCGATCCCATGGTCTACGGCAAGGAATATGGAAAGCGGGCCAATATCCTGATGTCCGAGGCGATGAAGAAGGCGGTCAATGTCCCTGTTATAGTAGTGGGCAAGATGGACTGGAAGAACGGCAATGAGGCGATTAAAAAGGGCCAGGCCGACATAATAAGCATGAACAGGAGGCTCCTTGCCGACCCCGAGCTCCCGAAAAAGGTATTTGAGAACAGGATAGAGGATATCAACCCCTGTAACTCATGCATGACATGTTTTGACGCGGGCGAACACTTCAAACCCATTCTCTGCCGGGTTAACGCAAGCCTGGGCCATGAACGGGAATACGAGATCAAGGAGGCAAAGGTCAAGAAGAAGATAATGATTGTAGGCGGCGGTCCAGCCGGTTTGGAGGCGGCCCGGGTCCTGGCCCTGCGCGGCCATAAGGTAGTGCTCTTCGACAAGATGTCTAAGCTGGGCGGATCACTTGGGCTGGCTGCCATGGTCAAGGGCATGGAGCGGGAGGATGTACCGGGGCTTATCAAATACCTTGGCAGGCAGGTCAGGAAGGCCGGGGTTGATGTCCGTACGGGCACAAAGGTTACGCCTGCCGTCGTTGATGAGGTAAAGCCTGATGTGATTATTGTTGCGACGGGCGGGACTCATGATATACCGGACATCCCGGGCATCAACAAGATGAAGGTTGCTACCAGCGAGAAGATGCACCATATGGGCAAATTCATCCTTCAATTCTTCTCACCCAAATTCCTGAGATGGGGTTCAATGCTTCCCCTGATCATGAGCCCTATTGTGGGCAAGAATGTTGTTATCATGGGAGGGAGGCTGCACGGGTGCCAGACAGCGGAATACCTGCTTCACATGGGCAGGAATATAACCATTGTTGATGAAGGCACTGAAAAGGAGATAGGCGACGGGCTCCTGGAGGTCTTTTTAAAGCCCTATCTCATGTACTGGCTCAAGGACCACGGCGTCAGGTTTGTGACCGAGGTCAAGTACAAAGAGATTACAGGCAAGGGCCTCGTGGTAACGACTAGAGACGGCAAGGAGCAGCTGATCGAGGGGGATAGTATAATCACGGCGCTCCCGCTTCTGCCTGACAATAAATTCTTTGAGAGCATGAAGGGCAAGGCAAAGGAGGTATATGCCATAGGCGATGCCGAGAATCCGGGATACATAGTGGACGCGATCGCGGCAGGCGCCAGGATTGGCCACTCATTATAATTTTGTTATATATGACGTCATACGTATTGCAGCATCTTCTAATCTGGATACTCTGGAACCAAAATTCCTCCCCCTCTTAGGGGGAGGCTGGAGGGGGTCTTAAGACATCGATGAAGGAACACCTTAATCCTCCCCTGAGAGGGGAGGAGACTAATGCTGCATTATATTAGACGCAATGTATAATAAGAGAGCCGGCTTATAGCCGGCTCTCTATTTCATGGCTTGCAAACATGATGCGATTGAAAAGGTTTTGCACATTTGGCTCAAAAAAATAAAATAAATAAACCTGTTCTGACTCCGACCGAAGCAATCCTGGAGAGCATCTCAGATGGCGTTTTCACGGTTGATCAGGAATGGCGCATCTCATTCTTCAACCGGGCGGCAGAGGAGATAACCGGCGTGCCGCGCAAGGAGGCGATTGGACAGCTCTGCTCTGAGGTATTCAGATCAAGTATGTGCGGGTCGGGTTGCGCCCTCAGGGAGACGTTAAAGTCCGGCAAACCTGCCATCGGCAAATCCGGATACATCATAGATGCTAATGGAAATCGCGTACCGATCAGCATTTCAACCGCCCTTATGAAGGATGCAGAAGGGCGCGTAACCGGAGGAGCTGAAACCTTCAGAAACCTTTCCGATGTAGAGGCCTTACGCCAGGAACTCGAAGGTCGGCACAGCCTTGGCGATCTTGTAAGCAGAAGCGCCCTGATGCAGCGCATATTCGAGGTCCTGCCCGCAATTGCCGTCAGTCCCAGTACAGTGCTTATACTGGGCGAGACCGGCACGGGAAAGGAACTCATAGCCCGAACAATCCACGACCTCAGCACAAGAAGCAAGGGACCGTTTCTGGCAATCAACTGCGGCGCCCTGCCTGATAACCTCCTTGAAGCTGAACTATTCGGTTATAAGGCAGGGGCCTTTACCGACGCTAAAAAAGATAAACCCGGGAGGTTTGCCCTTGCCAGGGGCGGCACCCTGTTTCTGGATGAAATAGAAACTATAAGCCAGGCCTTTCAGGTCCGTCTTCTTCGTGTATTACAGGAGCACTCCTATGAACCGCTTGGCGCGACACGTTCCGAGCAGACTGACGCAAGGATTATTGTGGCCGCCAATAAGGACATTACGGAAATGATGCGCAATGGCTCCTTCCGGGAGGACCTCTATTATCGAATCAATGTGGTCCGCGTCGAACTGCCGCCCCTTCGCAGGCGTAAGGAGGATATCCCTCTCCTGGCAGAATATTTCATACGGCGATTCAATAGGCTGCAGGGAAGGTCCGTCCAGGGGATCGAAACTGAAGCCCTCTCACTTCTGCTTGCCAATGACTGGCCCGGAAATGTCAGAGAACTGGAAAATGTCATTGAGTGCTCCTTTATCCTTTGTCATAATGGATTAATCGGCATCGGACATCTCCCTGAATCAATGACATTACGATGGTTATCCGCAGACAAGAATGTAGATACACACTTTGCCCATAATCTTCTCGACGCACAGTCCATCCGCACAGCATTGGAACGAACGGGTTACAACCGCTTGGCAACCGCAAAGGAACTCGGCATCCACAAGGCCACCCTTTTCCGCAGGATGAAAAAACTGGGTATTTCCCTTCCCAAAAAAGATGGTCGCTCCCGCGACACCCTTCAAAAGTAGCGATAATGCGACTCTATCCCTTGTAGAAATTAACATGAATGCGACACACTCCCCTTTCCTGAAATGCACCCTATCAATATCTTGTATATAAACAAATAGTTAGTCCTGCGTTACATTAAAGGCATCTTGGCACAAATAATGCTGTATTTACTAATTGAATGGATAGATATGAGGAGATCGGATAAATATTATTTATCAAAGGAGGATAAGACAATGCCTAGAAGAGATGGAACAGGACCGGGCGGACAGGGTCCGGGAACAGGCAGGGGAATGGGTAGCGGCGCAGGGAGAGGCATGGGCTCAGGCACGGTCCGTGGAGGCGGCATGGGCCGCGGAGGCGGTTTCGCAGCAGGCCCCGGGGGATACTGCGTATGTCCGAAATGCGGAGAAAAAGCCGTTCATCAGGCAGGAACGCCCTGTTATAATCAGCTGTGCCCCAAGTGCGGCACAGCCATGACGCGGGGTTAGGGCCTTCAATCGCTATTTCGGATAATATTCACACGCGGAAAATCAGGACTTTATAAATGAACACATACCTGGAGTGTCTTCCCTGTTTTTTATCCCAGGCCCTCAGGGCTGCCAGGATAACTACGGACGATGAATTAAAAATAAGAGAGACCCTGGATGAAATCGGGATGATGATCAGGGATATCCCTTTTGAAAGCTCACCTCCTGAAACAGGAAGGATAATCTATCGGAGAATAAGGGAAATCACGGGGGATCCCGATCCCTATTTACAGATAAAGAAGGAAAGCACCAGGCAGGCGCTTCTCTTATATCCAGCATTAAAAAGCAGGGTTGAAAATTCCGATGACAGGCTTTTAACTGCAATCAAGATTGCCATAGCCGGAAATATAATCGACTATGGCATCTATCGGAGAATTGATATTATTAAAGACGTGGAGGAAGCCCTTGAAAGGGATTTTGCCCTGTGCGATTATAGCATCTTCAAGAAACGGCTGAACGAGGCGAGCGAGATTCTGTTCTTAGGAGATAACGCCGGGGAATGCGTCTTTGACAGTGTGCTGATAGAGGAACTGCATAAGCCCGTAACTTACGCGGTCAGGGGGACGCCCATAATAAACGACGCGACCTGTGAAGACGCCCTGCATGCCGGGATAGACAGGGTAGCAAGGATATTATCATCAGGTACGGACGCGCCGGGGACCGTCCTTTCCACATGCAGCGAAGAATTCATGGAGATTTACGGCAATTCGAGATTCATTATAAGCAAGGGGCAGGGAAATTATGAGGCATTATCCTCTGAAAAACGCCCCATATCCTTTCTTTTTAAGGCCAAATGCAGTGTCGTTGCTGAAAAGATAGGGGTTAATGAAGGGGATATTGTCCTAATATAAATGCAGAGGCGGCGGTTTTTGCAAAGGCGGATGCAGGCGATGGAATTGGAATGAATAATCACATGGTAACATCCGATATACAAAGAACTCGAATAGCAAACAATTTGCCTGTCGCCAGGGAAGGTCTTCCCTTTATAATCCCGGGATTAATCATAACTGTTCTGCTGTTATTCTTAGGCTTCTTTTTTGTCGGGATAATTTTGGGGATCTTATCCATTTTTTTCATGTATTTTTTCAGGGACCCGGACAGGGCAGGCGAAGCAGGGGAAGATGCGGTTCTTTCCCCGGCAGATGGCACAATAGTGGATATCCGGCATCTCGAAGGCAACGATAACCGGATGGGCGCGCCCGCATTGAGGATAAGCATATTCATGTCTGTTTTTAATGTCCATGTAAACCGCATACCTGCAAAGGGCAGGATATCGGGGATTGTTTATAACCCCGGCAGATTTTTTTCCGCGAACCTGAATAAGGCGTCTGAACAGAATGAAAACAGCAGCATTACCGTGGATACTGACAATGGACACAAAGTAGTCGTTGTCCAGATAGCGGGTTTGATTGCAAGACGAATAGTCTGCTGGGTTAAAGCAGGGGATGATGTCGTCGCAGGTCAGAGGTTTGGACTTATCAGGTTCGGGTCAAGGGTGGATATCTATCTTCCAGATGACAGCCGCGTTAATGTAAGGCTAAAAGAACGGGTAAAGGCCGGCGAATCTGTAATAGGATATTTGCCATGGAACAAAGAAGAAAAACAAATAAAAGATGAAAGGATATTGTAATCCGTGAAAATATCTGTCTGTGGAAAAGGAGGAAGCGGGAAGAGCACCATTGTCACACTGCTTGCCAGGGCCGCGCAAAAAAGAGGATTAACGGTTCTGGTTGTCGATTCGGACGAATCCAACTCGGGTCTTTTCAGGATGCTTGGCTTTGAATCCCCTCCCCTTTCTCTCATGGAACTTCTGGGAGGCAAAGCCGCACTGAAGGAAAAAATGCGGAATCCCGCTGTGCTTCAACAATCTGAAATTACCATCAGAGAGATCCCTGCCCCTTATATTCAGAATGCAGATGGACTAATGCTTGTCAGCATTGGAAAAGTGCTTCAGTCACTTGAAGGATGCGCCTGTCCGATGGGGGTTCTGAGCCGCGAATTCCTGAAAAAACTCCGACTCAATAAAAAGGAAATCGCTATTGTGGATATGGAGGCTGGAGTTGAGCATTTTGGAAGGGGCGTAGATGAGGCTATAGACAAAATTCTCATCATGGTTGAACCGTCGTTTGAGTCGCTGGCTACTGCCGATAAAATTAAAAGCCTTGCCTCCGGCATGAATAAAAAGGTTGCGGCTGTCCTGAATAAAATTCCATCAAGAAAAACAACAAAGAAACTGGTTGAAAATCTTAAAGGCAGCATCGATATCGCGGGAATTATCCCGTACGACCCCCTTGTCTTTGAGACAAACCTGGAAGGCCGGGCACTGAATGAATGCAAGGCCTTCAACGCGGCTAAAAAGGTTATGGATGCCTTATTGCAGAATTAGCAGAAGGCCCGGACAAAAAGCGTTCTGTTCATGATCATCACCGGATAATCAGTAACCGGACAAGATATAGAATTAGAGGTAAATATGTGTTTAAGCACAGTGTATATGGACCATGGAAACAAGCATGAGGAGATTATGAAGGATGTGGCCCGGATCGAGGCGAAAGGCCGGGGTTTTCTGCTGATAAACCTCTTCGGAGAAAATAAATTCATTGAAGGGCAAATCCGGGATATCGATCTGGTGGACGGACACTCTATAACGCTTGAAAATAAGAAACCCGGCTGATTGCCGGATTAACAGATAACAAGGTACAAAGAACCCGAATCAGCATAACCGTTTAATTCCTTGGCGGCAAGCTGCCTGGCTCTCTTGAGGCCTTCAAGGCAAATAATAAATGCATAAAATTAATTCGCCGTGCTCTTCAGGCGAGGCTACCGGTCCCAGGGACAGCAACGGCCGGATTATCAACTATCTTCGTCTTTCCGTAACCGACCGCTGCAACTTGAGGTGCGTATACTGCATGCCGGAAGAAGGCGTCAGATTCATTCCCCACAATGAAATACTGACCTATGAAGAAATGCTCCATATCGTCAGGCTCTGCGCCGCGCAGGGCATCAAAAAAGTAAGACTTACCGGCGGCGAACCGTTGGCCAGAAAAGGCATCTTATCTTTCATTGAGAGGCTTAATAATGTCGATGGACTGGAAGAAATTACATTGACCACCAATGGCGTTCTGCTAAAAGACTTTGCCGGTCAGCTTCTTGAAAGCGGCATCCTTCGGGTTAATGTGAGCATGGACACGCTCAGGCCGGAAAGGTTTCGCCGGATTACGGGAAGGGATTACTTTAATCAGGTATGGGAAGGTATTGAAGAGGCCGATAAGGTCGGATTGAGCCCGATAAAAATCAATATTGTTGCGATGAAAGACATGAATGATGATGAGGTCCTGGATTTCGCGCGTCTGACATACAAAAAGCCTTATCATGTGCGCTTTATCGAGATGATGCCCATCGGTGATAAAAACTCATGGTCCCGCGAAAAATTCCTTTCTGTTAAAGACATTCTCTCCAGGCTTGAATGTCTTGGTCCTCTCAATCCCGTGGAATCAGCAGCGCTGGACGGACCTGCCCGGAGGTACGTCCTTGAGGGCGCCAAAGGGGAGATCGGATTTATAGGGGCCTTGAGCAACCACTTCTGCAAAAAATGCAACCGGCTTCGTTTGACGGCCGACGGCAATTTGAGGGGATGCCTCTTCTCCGACCAGGAAACCGATATTAAAACCGCCCTGAGAAAAGGGATGGATGACGGTCATTTATTGAAACTGATCAAAGACACCATAATAAATAAACCTATAGATCACGGCTTGAATATCTATAACCTGCGCAAATGCGCACGCCCTATGAACAGTATAGGAGGATAAGAATAGACTCATTTCGTTTTCCGGGAAACCCAAAAATCTAAACTTTCATCATCACTATAAAGGCTGGTTTATGGATAGAATCGACAAGGATAATTATTACCTGAATATTGCAATGGATGTCTCCAAACGGGGCACATGCCTCCGGAGAAATTACGGTGCAGTTATTGTAAACCGTGACGAAATTGTTTCAACCGGTTATACCGGCGCCCCAAGGGGCGCGAGGAATTGCACGGATATCGGGTTTTGCCTCCGTTCAAAAATGGGTGTGCCCTCCGGAGAGAGGTATGAGCTCTGCAGGTCCGTCCATGCAGAGATGAATGCTGTGATCCATGCCGCAAGAAAGGACACAATAGGGGGAACGATGTATCTTATGGGTTCATGCAGGGAAGATGAACGTCCCCTTAAGGAAGGCGCTGAGCCTTGCAGACTCTGTAAAAGAGTAATCATAAACGCAGGGATAGATAAAGTTGTTACCAGAAATGCCGGCGGCAAAATAATAGCATATAAGGTGGAAGACTATATTGCCCAGGAGGAAAGCTTATTTTGATGGGAAATGGGATATTGTTTTCAAAGAAGGACCCCAGTTCCAGGATACATTAATATAGTAGCATATATGCAACTCTATCCTGAGCATCAAGTAGCATTTAAGCAACATACTGCTTCTCTTCTACAAAAATTATTATTCTATAACTTCACTGTAATCAGCCACTTAAGCTTATTCCTATTATAAAGCCCCATTGGCATAAATAATGCTGTATCTATTTATTAAACGGACAGACACTAGGAGACAGGATGGATAAAGTTGCCTTTGCTTACTGGGGAAATCGAATAGCGCCGGTATTTGATATCGCGCAACAGATCAAGATACTCGATGTGGAATCAGGGCGGATCGTGAGAGAATACCAGGAGACCTTCCCTGACAGCCTGCCGAGTCACAAAGCCGTCCGTTTAGCGGAATTGGGCATAAGCACCCTGGTTTGCGGCGCTGTTTCCGGGCCAGTCCTTGATCTTATTGAGGCATATGGCATCCTTGTGATTTCTTTTGTAGCAGGCGACGTAAGAGAAGTAATCAGTGCCTGGCTAACCGGGAGGATAAATGACAATATTTTTTCCATGCCCGGCTGCGGTGCAGGCAACAGGAACCGCCGCATGGGAATATGCGATGCCCAGAAGTCCGGGAATGCCTTGCATAATAACCTGTTCTTGACAGGGCAAGGCGGCAGGGGAAGAGGCCGTCAGAGATAATGCCGCGTGTTTCTAATATTTTGGCCGATAGCTTATAGCTACGGGCTGAAAGTGCGAATCCGACGCCTTTTTCGGATTAAAACTATTTAAAAAAGGAGGTTAAGACTATGCCTAGAGGAGATGGAACAGGACCAATGGGAATGGGAGCAATGACCGGACGTGGCGCCGGTTGGTGTGCCGGTTTTAGCGTCCCCGGATATGCCAATACGATCCCCGGGCGGGGCTTCGGGATTGGTTTCGGACGAGGACGTGGTTTTTTCGGCGGACGCGGAGGCGGAGGAAGGGGCCGGCGCAATATGTATTATGCCACCGGTTTGCCCGGATGGATGAGGTACGGAGGCTATGATGCACCCTATGGGTATCAGGCAGCCTACATGACACCTGATCCTGAGATTCAAAAACAGAACCTTAGGAGCCATGCCGATTCTCTGCAATCCGAGCTTGACTTTATCCTGAAGCGTCTCGACGAGATTGAAAAGGATAAGAAGGCAAATTAAGAAAGATAATAGGGCTTCCCTCGCGGTATTATGCCTCCGCCGTGATTTCTGCTGAAATCAGAACCCTCCTGTGAGCACAAGATTCAAAGTGAAACACAGGAGGAGATGACTTAACAACAGATACAATACAACCCTTAAATTACTGCGGGGGGATCTATATAATAAGGAGATCAGATATGCCTGGACATGATGGGACAGGACCGGCAGGCACCGGTCCGATGACAGGAAGAGGCAAAGGGTATTGTGTAATCAAACTGCCTGAAAACGAGAAGCTGCCCGAGATGGTATCAGGAGTTTTATCTGAGATAATAAAGGATCCGGTCTCTCATGATACTTCGCAGGATGAAACCGCCCGACTATCCTCAAGGCTTAGTCAGATGCAAATCGCGCTCAGGGATCTTGATCGCAGGATAAAGAATTTGAGAAAAAACAGAGGAACAAGAGAGCGGATTTAATTTCCGCCTACTGAAAAGAGAACAAAGACATTGACGGAACAATATAAATATCTGTTTGGGCCTGTCCCATCGCGACGTTTCGGACGATCCCTTGGCGTGGACATTACACCCTACAAGACATGCACTCAGGACTGTGTATTCTGTCGTTGATGAAAAGGACATCAAACTGCAGGCGAACAAGGAAACGATCCTGGCAATGCTTAAACGCAGGCCCTGCACTCCAAATCAGATAGCCTCAGCCTTCGGCATGCATCTCAATGAGGTCTCGAAATATCTCGGAAGCCTGATCGGAAGCGGCTTGATACGTGAAAAACGGGAAAACGGGGATTTATATTATATTGCATTAACTATGGACAATTGTCCCAACCCGCCCCTGAAAAAATTGAAAATTCAGACAGTATATAAATAACCAAGGAGGCAATACAATGAAGATAGCAGTTACATCCACAGGCACTACGCTTGACGATAATGTTGAGGCGCGATTCGGACGGTGTCCCTATTTCCTGATTATCGAGACAGACACAATGGAGGTTGAACCGATCCGGAATCCTAATATCTCCCTCGGCGGAGGCGCAGGAACGCAATCAGCTCAGCTGATGGCGGAAAAGGGGGTATCCTCGGTGTTGACGGGAAATTGCGGCCCTAACGCATTCAGGGTCTTCGGGGCAGCAGGCATTAATGTCATTACAGGGGTGTCCGGGAACGTGCGCAGCGCTGTAGAGCAATATAAATCAGGAGCCCTGCCCCATTCTTCTGTGCCTAATGTCCAAAGCCATTACGGCATGGGCGGCGGAGGCGGGAGAGGCATGGGCAGAGGACAGGGGTTTTCAAGGGGTCTTGGAGACAGGGGATTCGCTCCGCCCCCTCAAGGTCAGGACACGGCTTCCTCCGATATAGAGGGCCTCGAAAGCCTGAAGAAGACAGCCAACAGCCTTCGGGGCCAGCTTGATGCTATAGAGGCCAGACTGAAGGAGATGGAAAAGAAATGAGCGACGACGAGCTTGATGATTTTGCAGAGAAGATGCAAGCACAAATCTTTAAGGAGACCAGGGATGACTACGGCGAAGTAGCCTTTGATAGATGGCTAAATCCCTTATATGCCGGTCATATGGAAAATCCGGACGGATACGCCATGGTTACCGGACCCTGTGGGGATACTATGGAGATCTTTTTAAGGTTTGAAAATGACCGTGTCAGAGAGGCATCTTTTATGACCGACGGGTGCGGGGGTAGTGCTGTGTGCGGCTCGTTCGCTGCTGAACTGGCCATGGGCAAAACCCCGGACGAATTGATTGAAGTTACAGGCGAAAGGATACTCCAGGTCCTTGGCAAATTCCCGAAGGAGGATCAGCACTGCTGCTTTCTTGCCGCCAATACACTTCAGGAGGCATTGAAGAATTATAGGACCAGACAGGTAATAAATGAAAGACAGCTGTAGCTGAAAGGGCTGTTGAAACTTCTGGATTCGGGACCACAAGCAATATCAGGAAGGAAGGATTTATATGGAAACCGTCTTTGAACCTACAATAATCTCATTCTGCTGCCGCTGGTGCTCATACGCCGCCGCCGATCTGGCCGGCTCCATGAGGATACAGTACCCCGCCAATGTCAAGATCATTATGGTGCCCTGCACCGGGAGGGTGGACATAATACACGTTCTTAATGCCATCGAGAAAGGGGCAGACGGCGTATTCCTTTCCGGATGTCTGATAGGTGACTGTCATTATATCTCTGGGAATATCAAGGCGGCAAAACGCATTGCCTACACGAAAAAGCTTATTGAAGAGGCAGGCATAGAACCCGGGAGGGTCGAAATATTTTATAATGCCGCGTCAATGGGCCCCCAGTTTGCCGAGACCTGCAGAAAATTCACGGAAACAATCAGGGCATTGGGGCCTGTTTATGGTGATAAAAAGCCCCGTCTCGCTCAGGAGACTGTGGGCGCTGATTCTCTTCTTGATGTTCAAGCGCCCTAAACCTGGTAACTTTTTAAAACCGGTAATTAATGATTTTTATCTCTAAAATATCAGTAATTTTAAAGGAGAAATATTATGGAATACAGCTTCAATAAAATACTGGACATGTCATTTGATGAGGCAGTAGACAGAGTCACTGAGGAATTAAAGAAAGAGGGCTTTGGTATTCTTTCTGATATCGATTTACAGGCGACATTAAAGAGGAAGCTTGACGTAGATTTCAGGAGATACAGGATACTGGGCGCATGCAACCCCTCTTTCGCATACAAGGCCCTCCAGGTGGAGAGCAGGATAGGAACAATGCTGCCCTGCAATGTGATTATACAGGAGATCGAACCGGATAAAAATGAGGTATCAGCCATAGACCCTATTGCATCCATGCAGGCTATTGAGAACCCTTGGTTAAGGGATATTGCCGTTCAGATGCGGGCAAAACTAAAAAAAGTAATTGAGAGTCTTTAATATAATTGATATCTTCATGCTTTAATTATTTAAACAAATATTAAGATTTAAGGAGGATTAACCATATATGGAATCGGTTGATTTTTTAAAAATTATCACAAGAGTGCCTGATCACGCTCAAAACCCGCGCAATAATGGACCTCTAAATAATTTTAACGGCCATGCGCGAATTACCGGCCCCTGCGGAGATACGATGGAATTCTGGATCTCTTCTGTTGACGATAAAATAGAACATATCGGCTTCACTTCAACTGGGTGCGGCACATCACACGCTGCGGGGAGTATGACGACCTGTATGGCCAAGGGAAAGAGCGTAAAGGAAGCGCTTAATATTCAGCAGAAGGATGTGCTGGAGGCCCTCGGAGGTTTGCCGAAGGAAAGCGAACATTGCGCCCTGCTGGCCACCAATACCCTTAAAGCCGCATGCGAGGATTATCTGAATCAAAAAGTGAAGTAAGGTTTGCATATGTTATATAAAAAATAGAAGTCCCGACTCTCGGTGTGTTTTTTGCGTTGGCAAATATCACACCGTTTTATTTGCTAATCACAGAATAGAAACCACAATAGAAATAGCTGAAAGGAAATATCATGAAAGTCATTATCATCGGAGGCGTGGCAGCAGGTCCAAAGGCCGCTTCCAAGATTATCCGCATGAAGCCTGATGCGGACATTACTATCATCGAGAAGGGCGTGCTCCTGTCATATGCAGGATGCGGCCTGCCTTATTATATTTCCGGTGAGGTCAAGGAACAGAGGCATCTGATGGAGACCCCGGCAGGTGTGGTGCGGGATGCCGCCTTTTTTCAGCATGTCAAAAACCTGAAGGTCCTGAACAACACGGAAGTCCTGGAGATCGAGCGAGCGAACAAGAGAATCCATGTAAAATCACTTACCGGGGGCGAGGAATCCTGGCTTGATTATGACGTTCTGGTACTTGCCACCGGGTCCTCACCTGTAATTCCACCTATCACGGGTGTGAACAAGGAGAACGTGTTCACCCTTCATGGCGTTCATGATGCCGAAGGCATCAAAAGAACTCTGGCGGAGCATCAGGCCAAGGACGTCGTCATCATCGGCGGCGGTCTTATCGGCGTGGAGACCACCGAGGCATTGGCCTCTCATGGCTGCCGGGTGACTGTGGTGGAGATGCTTCCTCAGATCCTTGGGATGCTGGACTGGGAAATCGCCCGATTGGTGGAACAGCATATGGAGTCGAAAGCCGTGAAAGTGATGGCCGGCACCAGGGCACTGGCCCTGGAAAGCCGGGGAGGGATGGAAGACAGGGTGACTCATGTCCGTACGGACAAGGGGGACATCCCTGCAGATATGGTGATACTTGCAATCGGCGTGCGTCCTAACGTCTCCCTTGCTCAGCAGGCCGGACTTGCCATCGGGAAAAAGACAGGGGCAATCAAGGTGGATAAACACATGCGGACTTCTGACACCGATATTTACGCTGCCGGTGACTGCGTTGAGTGCATGGATCGATTGACCGGGCTTCCATGCTATGTCCCCTTGGGATCAACCGCTAATAAGCAGGGGCGCGTTGCCGCGGTAAATATAAGCGGCGGCAACGACATATTCCCTGGCGTTCTGGGAAGTTCCATCTGCAAGGTGTTTGATTTTTGCGTGGCCCGCACCGGTCTTACAGAAAAAGCCGCTCAAACACAGGGCTATGAAGTTATCACAGCCATGGCGCCTGGCCCGGACAAGGCGCACTATATGTCACAGGCAAAATCCCTGTTGATGAAAATAGTTGCGGATGCAAAGACAGGCAGGCTTCTGGGGGTGCAGGCTGTAGGGCCGGGAGACGGCGCGAAAAGGATCGATGTTGCAGCTACGGCAATCTCCGCCGGTATGACCCTGGATGATGTGGCTAACCTGGACCTGTCCTATGCGCCCCCCTATGCCCCTGCCATGGACAATCTGATTACGGCGGCTAATGTGGCGCGCAACAAGCGAGACGGTTTCATGGTCGGGATCTCCTCCGAAGCCGTACACCGCAAGATCCAGAACCATGAAGATTTCGTTTTTCTCGATGTCCGTTCCCCGAAGGAGCATTCCGAGGTGCGTCTGCCGGGTGCAAAATTAATCCCCCTGGGCGTCCTGCGCAGGCGCATCGGCGAAGTCCCAAAAGACAAGGAGATCATTACCTTCTGCAAGATTTCCCTGAGGGGATATGAGGCGGCCCTTATATTGAAAGCCGCAGGTTTCACGGACGTAAAGGTGCTGGACGGCGGCGTGGTCATGTGGCCTTACGAAAAGGAGATCTAATGAATAAAACAGAATACGCACAGGATTGTTTAAAAAGCGGCCTATCCTGTTCCCAGGCAGTGCTTTCGGCCTTTATAGGGCAGTTCGATCTTGACAGAGATACCGCTCTTAGGATCTCAAGCGCCTTTGGCGGGGGTATGGGTGGTCTGGGAGGTGTATGCGGGGCTGTTACAGGGGCCTTCATGGTTATGGGCCTAAAATACGGCAGCGCCGGTCAGCACGATGACGAGGAAAAAGCCAGGATCAACAGAAAGGCGGTTGAGTATATGAGCCGGTTTCGGTCCCACCAGGGCTCTATTCTTTGCAGGGATCTGCTGGGCGCGGATATAGCGACCCCCGAGGGGCTGGAAACAGCAATAACAAAAGGCCTCTTTGATAACATCTGCCCCGTCATCATCAGGTCCTCGGTTGAAATATTAGAAGAGATTATATCTGATGAAAAAGGTGAAAAATAATTACAAACCGGTCTTATTCAACATGTTTTAAAGGGGATCTTGATGCTGTATAGATTTGACGGAAGACAGCCTGAGGTGGGTAAAGACAGCTATGTAAGCGAGACCGCGACAGTCATAGGCAATATTGTTATAGGGGATAATTGCTATATAGGGCATGGGGCTGTTCTGCGTGGCGACTACAACAGGATTGAGATAGGTGACGGAACGGCAGTTGAAGAGGGAGTGATTATTCATTCACCGCCGGCCGAGACAAACAGGATAGGGATGATGGTCACGATTGGTCATGGGGCCGTGCTTCACGGCAAATCCGTCGGAGATTATGCCGTTATAGGCATGGGGGCAATACTGAGCATCAGGTCTAAGATCGGCGAACATGCCATTATCGCTGAGGGCGCTGTCGTTAAAATGTACCAGTCAATCCCCAATGGGGTTGTTGCTGCGGGCAACCCGGCCCGGGTTGTCAGGAATATAGCAAAAAAAGATAAGGTTTTTTGGGATTGGACAAAACAGCTCTATATTAACCTTGCAAAGAAATATCTGGATGAGGGTATGGAGCCGATACGTATTTGATGCGTGAGCATTGAATCAGCAAGCTCCTGCAAGGGGAAGATATTATGATAAACTGGATTGAGCAGATTAATAAATGCACGGAATGCGACCAGTGCATGGGGGTCTGTCCCACCTACGCGGCAACAGGTGTTTATAATGCCTCTCCAAGGGGACGGATGGAATCCGCAAGGAGGCTGTTCGCCGAAGACATCCTTGACCGATCCATTGTGGAAAGCTTCTACAACTGCCCGAAATGCATGGCCTGCGAGGTTGTCTGCCCTGAGGAGATAGAGATCAGCAGGATCATAGGCGCCTCAAGGAACAGGGCTGTGGAAAAGGGCATGGGGCCCCTTGACCCGCACAAAAAAATAATCTCAGGGATAGAGGCCAGGGGAAATTCGGTTAACGGAGATCCTGCCAGGAGGCTGGACTGGATGCCGGAGCCTTTTAAACCTCACGAGTCGGAAACGCTTTTCTATGCAGGATGCCTGCCCAGTTACCTGACAAAGGACGCCGCCGCATACTCATATCTGTCGCTTAAAAGGCTGGGCGTGGATTTCATGCTGCTTGAGCAAGAGGGATGCTGCGGCACTTACATATATGAATCAGGCGAGGTCGGTCATGCAAGGGATTATTTCGGTAAAAATGCGGAACGGTTCAAGGGCCTGGGGATAAAGAATATCATCGTCCCCTGCAACGGCTGCTTCAAGTGTTTCAAGTATTTCTATCCTGATATTTTGGGGCGCCAGGATTTTCAGATCTTTCATGTGGTAGAGACCATCTATGATCAACTCAGGAACCGGCCTGATATGCTAAGGAAGATTGACAGGGAGATCACATACCATGACAGCTGCAGGCTGGGGCGCGCGGAGGGCATTACCCGTGAGCCGAGGGAGATGCTGGAATGGTGCGGGGCAAGCATAAAGGAGCTCCCCGAAAACAGGGAGAATACGCCTTGCTGCGGTTCAGGCGGAGGAATTCGATCCGCCTTCCAGGGCTTATCTTTTGATATCGCCAAAGGCATTCTTGATAAATCAAATACAAAGGAACTTGTCACTCCGTGCCCATTCTGCGCCTTTAACCTGAACTATACGGCTAAAAAGGGCGCAATTGATAAAAATGTAACTTATATAACGAAAATAATCTGGGAGTCCCTGCAATAGTGCGCCTTTTTCCGGTGCGAGGGACTTTATCTTTATCCTACGAAAATGGAGGTGATTGATGTACTCCTTGAAATTTGATGAGCAGAAATGTCTTAAATGCCCCACGCAGGCATGCCTGACAAGATGCCGGTACATGAACCTTAACAGGGAGTCCGCCAGAGCTGAAATCCTCAAGATAGCCCACAGCGAGGATTCCTTTGTCCTTCATGATTGCGTTACCTGTTACGCCTGTGAAGAATACTGCACCATGGGCAATCATCCCTTCTATCTGATTGTCCAGAAGCAGGAGGAGCTCGGCATACCTCCCCTTCCCCGCCCCCTCATCCGGCGCGGCATCAACATGGGCATGCCCTTCAGGGGTGAACCGGCCATCAGGGAAATAAACGGAAGGGCCTTGCTCATGGCCGCATTCGCGGACCACATGTTTCTTATCCAGGGCAGGCTTTTTGAAGGACTGCCGGTCATATCAGACGACCCCCGCAAGATGTTCCACTACTTCTGCCAGCTGATGTATCTTCATTACGCCCGCGAATCAGTAATCAACCAGCGCCTCCCGGGAATTATAAACAACATCGCCGGGCACAAGGCGACCGATGTCGTCTGTTTTCATGATGAATGCTATGGGACCTATAACTCTTATTGTCCTGCCATGGGTATCGATGTCCCCTTCCGGACGGTTCATTTTTTTGAGTTCCTTTATAATAGGCTGCTGGAGCTTAAAGACCTCATAAGGCCGGTAAATCTTCGCGTGGCCTACCAGCGCCCATGCTCATCGCGCCTCTCCCCTGACAAGCACCATTTTGTTTATGACATATTCAAACTGATTGGCGCTGTAGCAGTCCCTAGAAAATATGTCGACGAGAATGCCCTCTGCTGCGGAGGCGCTGTCGAGGGGCAGCGCAGGGAGGGGAGCCGCAAACGGGCAGCGGAACTCCGGCGACTCAACATTTCGGACATGAAGGCCGGCGGCACAGAGGTCTGTGTCTTTAACTGCCCCGCCTGTTACCACACGATGGGGGAGCTGCTCTCCCAGGAGGGTATAAGGCCCGTTTATATGAGCGACCTTTGCCGTCTTGCAATAGGCGAGCAGCCGGCAGGATGGAGGTGATTTCATGGATATCTGTCAAGCTCTTATCGATATAATCGGCGAAGATCATGTCTCCAATAAACAGGAAGAGCTTTACATCTATTCCTGGGACCTTGGAACAACCGAGCCCCATAGGCCGGACTGGGTGGCATCGCCCCGCACCCCGGAGGAGATACAAAAGATATTAATCCTCGCAAACAGCAATAATATCCCCGTGGTCCCCCTGGGTGGAGGCCTTTCCCTGGCAGGACTGGCGGTTCCATTCCGGGGCGGCATTATCCTTGACCTCAAACGCATGGACACAGTAATCGAGGTCAACGAACAGGCGCGCTACGCGCTGCTGGAATGCGGGGTCTCCCAGGGTCAGCTTACATCCTACCTGGAGCGGCATCATCCGGGTCTGACCCATTCCGAGCCTGGCGCGCCTCCCACAGCTACCATTGCAGGGAACGCCGCGATCCACGGCCAGGGCGACCTTGCACAGCCCTACGGCTTTAATTCCGACATGGTGAACGGCCTGGAGGTCGTCCTTCCCACAGGAGAGATATGCAGGTTCGGCTCCTGTTCCATAGGCGCACAATGGTTCACGCAACACCCATTGCCTGATGTCGGGCTTTTCCTCGGGTGGACCGGCACGACCGGCATTATTACCAAGATATCCCTGCGCCTCTTCCCCCGCAAAAAAATCAGGGGCACGGCTATCTTTGTGGTTGACAATGAAGAACAGGTGCCCGAGATCTTTCACAAAATAACACATACACAGATGTCCGAGGATATCGTTGCCTTCAGCCAGACAATACCCCCCTATGCCTCCGGTCTCCAGCACTTTACCATCAATCTCGCCGCCGATTCGGAAAAGGAGCTGGAGTTCAAGCAGGAGCTCATATTTGATGACGCCCTCGGCGAATATATACGCCGGGGCGACGGCGGCTATCTCGGCTTTACCAGGGGTCTTCAGCACCCTCAGATCTCCAAGACAGCCGACTGGCGCAAGGGCGGAGGATTCGAATACGTGGGCAGCATCATGCCTGTTTCCCGATACCCCCAATGCTACCGCAGGGGCAGGGAGATATCCGAACGTCACGGCATCCCTTACACGGTGCTGGGGCGCTGCATAGGCGCGGCCCATGCAATGATGTTCTCATGGACATATGCCTTCAACAGGGCAGACAGGGAAACCGTCCGGCATGCAAGGGAGGCAATGCATGAAACGGACGAACTGGCACTGGAATTGGGCGGCACGATCTGGAAGCCGGGACATTACGGACAGAAGCTGGTCATGGACCGCCTTGACCCTAACACCCTTGACCTGATGAAAAGGTTAAAGCAGCTCCTTGACCCCAACGGGATCATGAATCCCGGCAACTGGGAGGCAATCCCATGAATGCGGCAGAATTCCAATACAGCGATATCATACACCGCTGCTTTAGATGCGGGTACTGCAAATTCCCGGTCAACTGGATGGACGTGAACAACTGCCCGGCCTATGCCAGGTACCGCATGGAGACCTATTCCTGCGGCGGAAGGCTGTGGCTTACGCGCGCGTGGCTGACGGACGCCATCAAATGGAGCGACCACCTGGCCCATATCCTCTATTCCTGCACCTCCTGCAAAAACTGTGAAATGAAGTGCCCCCTGGGCATCAATGTGGATATCATCAACATGATAAGGGCAGCCAAAGGGCTTATGGTGGAACAGGGCAGGATACCGAAGGAGGCCAGGGATTTTCTGGAAAATATCCAGGTGCACGGCAATCCATACGGCATCCCGAGATCCAAACGGGGCGACTGGATGGGGGAAACGCCGATAGAGCAGTACAACGGACAGGAATATCTTTACCATGTCGGCTGCGTGGGCGCCTATGATACCCGGGCGCAGGAGGCCGCAAGGACGCTTGCCCGTGTGCTTAAGCGCGCCGGGGTATCCTTCGGCGTCCTTGGAGGGGATGAACTTTGTGACGGCAATGAGGCAAAGAATATGGGTGAAGAGGCACTGTTTGAGGATATGGCGCAGGAAAACATCGCACGCTTTAATGAGCTGGGGGTTAAAAAGATCATAACTCTTTCGCCCCATTCATACAATGCATTTAAAAATGATTACCCCTCGAACGAAGGCCGATTTGAGGTCCTTCATTACACACAGCTTCTGCAGAGACTTATTGCCCGGGGCCGTTTGAATATGGCTATTCAAGTCCCTGTTAAGGTCACCTATCATGATCCATGCTTTCTGGGGAGATGGAACACGGAATACGACGCCCCGAGAGAAATCTTAAATTCCGTCCCCGGGGTTACATTCATTGAAATGGAGCGCAGCAGGGAAAACTCCCTCTGCTGCGGCGGGGGCGGAGGCAATTTCTGCATGGACCTGCTGGGCGGAAGCCCTGACAGCCCCGCCAGGCGCAGGGTCCGCGAGGCCCTTGCCACAGACGCCCGCATACTGGCTGTGTCATGCCCCAAATGCCTGACCATCATGGAGGATGCAGTGAAGGTGGAAGGCCTGGATGACAGGCTTATCGTGAAGGACATCGCTGAATTGGTTGACCAGGCATACATAAAAAAGACTGAAGCTGAAGGCAAACAGGTAAAAGATGAATAACAGAAAAGATCATGTATGTCCAGTTTCACATGCCTGGGGCCTGGACAACCTGTTCAGACGACTTCTCGTCGATTATAATAACGAGATAAATCATTATGGCCGGGTTTAATGCCTTTTCCGTCGTGTATTCGATCATCACTCCTTACGCAATCTGGAAAGAGCACCTTCTACCGCTGCCTTTCCTGAGTCTTTTGCAGGTTTGCTGGGACGATTCCGTTCTATTGTCACCAGGAATTTATGCAGTTTTCTACAAGTTGCATCATAGGACTTCTGATGCTCTTCCGAATGGATATGGCGGCATAAAGGCCCTCCCTCTTCATCAACATTCCGCATAAGATTCTCTGCCGGAGGGATATCGTATCTGTCGAACATACTGACAGAGCGAATGATTTCGCCACCCAGCAGCCACAGGTTATCCATGTGGTTTCGGATTGTCTTTTTCTTCAGCCCGCTGGAGATCAGATAGATGACAAATGGCCGCATGGCGTCAAGCAAGCCCTGACCGTAAGGGATGTCTTCCTTTTCTCCATGCCAGCTTTCGGGCCACTCTGGGAAATCGGGACATATATCTTCTGGTGTTTGCATTGTTATTCTCCTTTTCCTTCCCGCTTGCTTTGTCAGGCTCCATTAAGACACTCCTTTTCCAGGATAGCATCAATAGTCTCTTGATCAGGCATTATATCTTTAACGTAATAGCCCAAATGAAAAAGCTGTTCACCCGTAGGATAAGGTATCTTTCTCAGATCAGTGGCATTAACCTGAGTGTGACCGCTAAATAGCCTAAAATACTGGTCAACAAGGGTTGAATTAAGGTACAGGGCAAGCCCTTTTGCAAGGCCCACAGGCAACCCTTTACCTTGACGATGGAAATAGTTTACGTGGTTCTCAAAGGCGACATGTGAGGCATTGATCCTCAAAGGATCATATATCGCGGCCATTACCCTTCGTTGCTGTTCTTTGGATGAAAATCTCTTGGTAAGGACGTAGTACCCAGCCTCCACAAAAAGACCTGCTGTTTGTGCTGATGAAATAATAGCATTAGGTTTCTTGCCGGAATCGGCAGGCCAGGTGATAAAGCCCTCCTGAAAATGACAAGGATATATTAACGGCGCAGTATTCTCATCCGGATACTCTCTCAGGTATTCCTTAGCCCTGAAATCGACAGCGCGCCCGGTGGAGACATCCAGATTCAATCTGCCGAGAGATGAGTTAAAACGTCCCATCTTTTGCATTGTATCCAGGTTGTCCTTGTCGACACCCAGGCGGATAAATGCGTCCCTGTCGCCGGGATGCACAATCTCGCTATAGGGGATTGACAGCGTCAATTTATTATCAAAGTCTATGCCCTCGGACATAGATATCATGACGTTTCTCGGGGTATCCTTACTCCGTACGGCATGATAGATGATATTCTCTTGGAGGACATTATCATCCCCGAACGCCTTGTTACGTGACATGAACATGTGAACCCGGTTTAGATTCATTGTCCTTAGAAATGACATGCGGAATTTTTTAAAATAAGGCCCGTTGCAAAAACTTCGCGGCGTTATAGCCACCATCTGTCCGCCCTCTTCAAGCATCATCATGGAAAGCCAAACAAATGCGGCGTATAGATTTGCAACCTCGATGCCGGATGAATACAGCCTTTTTGCTATCCCTGTCTTAACATTGATCTTTTTATAAGGAGGATTCATGATAACGTGTGTAAATGATTTTGAAGGCCCGATAAAAAGATTCTCCTGGGTCTCGGCAATAGCAGATGAAAGAAAATCCTCCGATTTAATTGTCCCGTGGAAAAGGACCCCACTATCCTTACAGAGGGCTTCACATCGCTTCATTGTCTTTTCCAGATGAGGCAGTATCAGCCTGTCAGTCTCATAGGCTACAACTTCAATAGAGCAAGGACGGTGGCGCCGGGACAACAATGCTTCGACGCTTGCCGCAAAAAGAACTCCGGCGCCTGCGCCAGGGTCCAGAATCCTTACGTCCCCTTTGGTCGGCTCAAACATTGACGACATGAAATGGGCGATTGATCCGGGCGTAAGAAATTGCCCGATAATGGACCGCTCTGTCCTGTTTGTCGCAGAATTAAAGGATTCACGGATATGATCAAGTGCATGCAGGGATTCTGTTATCATACTTTTAACATTTAATTAAATTAGCTTAAAATAATGTATATTCCATAAGAGGCTTTTTTGCAATAATTGTTTTTTCATTTTGTATTTCATGTCTTTTTTTCGGGATACACATTAAGAAAAAAATAAGCCAGGAGGAAGTTTACGGCAATGAAATCCGAATCATGTAAAGAAGAAGCAACACGATGCAGAAGATTTACAGAAGGTCTCCTGGATGTAGAGTCGATATTAAAAGCCCTTGACATTACTGCAGGACAGGTAGTCCTTGACGCGGGTTGCGGAACAGGGTATATGTCAAAAATATTCTCAAAAGAGGTTGGTCCCTCCGGAAAGGTCTATGCCCTTGACGCGGACAGGTATTTTCTGAAGATCCTCAGGGAAGAAACACAAGGATCCAATAAGGAGGATACAATATGAAATTCGGCATCATCATTGAAACAAACGAGCCGGAAAAGGCGTGGAACGCCGTGCGCTTCGGCAATGCAGCGCTGAAACAAGGACATGAGGTTAAGATATTTCTAATGAGCGCCGGGGTGGAGGTTGAGTGCATCACCCATGATAAATACAATGCCAAGGCAGAATTGGAAGATTTCATAAAAAGCAAAGGTGAGCTTCTGGCCTGCGGCACATGTCTTAAGGTTAGGAATCAGGGCGGGACGGACGTTTGTCCTATGTCAACCATGTTCGATTGTGTGGATATGGTTGAATGGGCGGATAAGGTTATTACTTTCTGAACAGGATAGATCTTTGTTTCTGCCGCTTTATCAGGTCTTTTAACTTAACAAAAAACTCATTCCGTATCTTTTCTATGTGCAAGGCCTCGCTGTAATCAAGCACTGCTTTGTCTTCATGCTTGAACCTGTCAGGCTCAACCTGCAGGGCATAGGAATTCACCTGCCTTTCCCAGAACCATTCCGCGCAGCAGAACTGGATGTTTTCCGGATCAATAGCCGTCAATTTCCTCAAATCCTCCAGCAACCTCCTTCCCGGATCGCTGTTCTCAATGCAAAAGGCAATATAGGCAAGCCTGTACTCCACACTGTCTATAGATGCCGTCATCGGCAAGGGATTGATGTTATGGGGATCATCCTGTCCCTCGTAAAGAAAATGCCCGTAACAGCACTGCAGGGTAAAACAGCAGGTCAAGCTGTTAAGCCCTTTAATTAGCCCGATTATGGGTGTGTCGATCATTGAATCAGCAAGTTCGGCAAGGCTTTTCTGCCTTTGCCTTTCATAATCCGGGTTTTCCATCATGTCTTTAGGTTCTATGTATGTTTCCAACGATGATACCGCCTTTAAAATCATGATTCATTTTTAGGCTGCAAATTGTTATCGATTATATTATATAAAGGTTAATAATTGAAATAAATTTAGGATTATATCAGACTATCCGATCGACAAAAATATCCATGATGGAAAAGGAGAATTATACTTTATGGCTCAAATGACAGAACGCATGCAAAAGCTCTTAGAGAAAGTTACGACTGCAGTGCTTGCCACAGCAACCACAGACGGCACGCCTAACGCCGTTCCTGTCGGGGCAAAAAAAATCATTGACCCGGAGACTGTCCTTGTCTCCGATCAGTTTTTCAACAAGACCATTAAAAATCTTCAGTCCAATCCTACTGTATCCCTGATGTACTGGGAAGGCCGTGAAGGATATCAGCTAAAAGGGGCTGTCACAATAGAAACCAGCGGGCAGAGGTTTGATGAAACTGCACGATGGATTGTAGAGAGGAGCCAGGAGGTTGGGTTTCCTTTAAGATCCAAAGGGGCAATTATCCTGAAAATTGAAGAGATCTATGCAATAGGCCCCGGACCAAAGGCTGGAAGAAGGCTGGTATAGCCAAGTTTGTTTGCAGGCAGTTCCATAAAATGGAATTCTTAAAAACATCTTAATCAAAAGGAGGAGGTTATGAATCTATTCAAGTCGCTTATGGGAAGACGCCAGTTCATGATTGCCGCCGGTGTGGCTTCTGCTTCAGCACTGGCATTGAAAAAGGCCGGCAGGCTTGCTGATCCGGTTTTTAAAACAGGCGTAGCAGGCGCAGCGGAAAATTCCGCGAGTGCAGCAAAGGCAATGGGCAAGCTTATGAAATTTAAGCGCGGCGTGTATACAGCTGAGGAAAAGGCCGCCCTCGATGCATGGAAGAGCCTGAAATACAAGTCGGGGATGATGGGCGGCGCGATGCCTGCGGCCAAGCAGCCTAAGGACCTGGACACTGTTTCCGGCTTTGAGATATACTACTATGCCAAGGGCTGGGACAAGTACAATCCCCTCTGGACCGACTACAGCTACGCCAAGAACACCTGGTACAAAGACTGTCCCGCAATCCCAACCATCCGCGAACCGATGGGCATGGGTGGGCTACCGAGCGAGCTGGGCTTCGAGTCCAGCTGGTCCGGTAAGCCGGTTGTCGGCGACGGCTATGACTTTGAGCTTTATTACTACAAGCCCATCTTCTCCGGTGACTCCTTTACGTCCAGGACAACCGGCCTTGACTATGTCGATCTAACCGTGGACGGCTCCGACGTCCGTTACTTCATCACCACGATCACCTCCGAGATGACCAACCAGAAGGGCCAGATGGTCTGCCGTGCAGTCATGCACTGGCCCTGCTTCCTCCAGAAGTATGAGGACGGACACGTACCCACCCGTGAGGAAATGATGAAAGAGCGCACGGCAAAAATGGCCGCTTCAGGCCAGAAGGAGCGCTATACCCGCCCCGCGCACAAATACACCGATGCAGATTGGGAAGTCCTCAAGGGCATCTGGAGCAAGGAGAAGATCCGCGGCGCCGAGAAACTCTACTGGGAAGACGTCAAGGTAGGCGACGAACCTGCATGGACAGCCGAGAACCCCGTCACCGATTATGACGCACGCCGTTACACCGGCTTCCATCACACTGTCGGCGCCGTCGGCAGCGACTCCGCCCGCGACTTCATCATGAACGGCAAATCCGAGCGCAGCTTCTACAAGAGAGAGGACGGCGTTTATGACGTCGCCGCCAATACCCGCACCCATTTCCTGAACTTCGTAGGCCGTAACTTCTGCCTTCGCACCATCACCAACTGGTGCGGCGACGACGGCTTTGTCCGCAAGATCGGCTGGAGGATGGTCAACGACTCCCGCCCCGAGGAGCAGATTAACCACTTTCCCCAGGGTCATTTTCGTGAGTCATGGCTTTTGAAGGTTCCCTCTCTGAAGAAGGCCGGCAAATTCATCAACACCCACGGCATGGGCCCCGACTGCGCCATCTGCAAGGCCTGCGTCACCGAAAAATTCATCGACCCCGATACCGGCGACCATATGGTCATGCTCACCGGTTGGGCCGAGGATATGGACGGCAACTTCTTCCAGGAGTGCGAATTCTCCGTAGCGCTTCCGACCAGAGGCTGATACCCAAAAGTTCCTTACATTGGCGCACGAAAAAAAGGCAGGGTTGTTATCCGACCCTGCCTTTCAAAAAATATTACTTAGTTCAATTCCTTGTGCCTTCGGTTAATGTGCCTTTAAGCCTCAGGCTTCCTGGCCTTCCATCATGCCCTTAAATCTGCGACGCCGTAAAGAATGCGCTGCGTATGCATTTCTGGATATTGCCGCCTGCCTCACTGCAGTCGCCGATAGTAAAGAATTGCTTGGCTGAGCCGTAAAACTTGAGGGCCTCATCCTTCTTCGGCTTAAGCCCGGAATACACCACAACGCTGTCAGCCTGGATTGACTTTTCATTACCAGAGGAATCCTTATAGGTTACTTTCCCTGCTGAGATGCCTGTAGCTCTGCCCTCAGTAATAATACTGAAGTTCTTCAAATCCTTATATGCCTCTATCATTGTTATCGTATAGTGGCCCCTGCTGTATGGAAAAAGTTCCTTCTCACTTGTCAGTATCGTAACATTGTGGCCGGCCCTGGCAAGATACATTCCTGCATCCGCCCCAAATTCCCCGCTGCCGATAACAACTACATTCCTGCCTATTGACTTTTCTTTGCTGTAAGCCTCTACAATATTATACACATTGCCGCCGTCCGCACCGGTAATCTTAGGAACAACAGGGTCCGATCCGACTGCAACCATGATCGAGTCATACCCCTTTGCACTGATCATTTCCGGGGAAGCTGCCGTATTTAAAACCACCTTAACGCCTGCCTTATTCATATGGCTGACAAGATAATCCTTGAAGTCCTTTATTGCCCATTTGTAGGTGGAATAATCCGAATGCCGGAGCAGTCCGCCCAGGGTGGAATCCTTTTCATAGAGGGTAACCTTATGCCCTCTTTCGGCGGCAGTTATGGCCGCTTTCATGCCCGCCGGCCCGCCGCCTATGACCACAACCTTCTTTGACATTCGCGGAGCACGGATCGCCTGTACCGCCTGCGTAATGCCTAACTTCGGGTTTACGGTACACACGCTGTACCATGGCCCCTCCATAGCATTTTCATAGTGGCATCTGTTGCACAGGATGCATGGCACTACATCCTCTCCCCTGCCTGCGTAGATCTTTTCGCCATATTCAGGATCACAGTAAAATGCCCTGGCCATTGTTATCATATCCGTTTTTCCGCCTGCTATATAACCTTCGATCAGATCCAGATTCTGGTATCCGCCGCCTGGGGCTGTGATGATCTTTGCGCCGCTCTTCTTTATGGCCTCGGCATAACGGATCGTATAGTGCTTACCCTTCTCTATGTTCCAGGTGGTAGGATGGGCAGCCGAGCTGTCCGCAATCCTTACCATAGCGATGTCGGCAATTCCATCCAGATTCTTTGCATATTTAACTGCATCATCCAGGTCCAGACCGCTGCTATAGTACATGTCTTCAGTATGCTGAGTGATTGACGGCTCCTTGACAAAGATCTCCGTAATTATCAGCATATCAGGCACTGCCTTTTTGACTGCCTTGCACAGCTCAATGGTTACACCCTGGTTGCCTCTTACGCTGATCTCCACTCCGTCAAGACCGTGATTTTCATAGAACTTTGCCTGCGTCACGATGGTCTCAACCATTTTCTGCAGTTGCTCGGCGGAGTCCTGCGATTGGGATCCTGCTGCCCCGGGTCTGCCCATTCCCGCCGAGATGCCGGTGCATGCCTTGCTTCCGTGGATGTGTATCCCTTCTATCATCTGGTCAAGATAATTCTGGACGCCGGGGTCCTCCAGGTCAAAACTCAACATATGAGCGCCCATACCCTTTTGGTCTTTTCTGCTCCCCTGGCTCTGTAATATGCGAACGGAGATCATACCGGCGCCATTTTTGGCCAGGTTAATATAAAAGGATCTCAACTCCTCAGATGGAAAATTTTCAGGGCCCTGCAGAAAATACGGGGTAGAAGGCGGGCACAGCAGCCTGTTCTTCAGAACCACATTCCCGATTTTAAGGGGTGACATTATATGACTGTATTTGTCACTTACCTCATTCATCACGGCAGCCCCCGGCCTATCGGATGCCATAGCGGCATTAGTTTGAAAAAACGGATCAACGACCCCCGCCAGCTTTTTATAGGCCAGCGCCGAAGTTGAAGTCACACCAGCTGCAATCAGGAATTGCCGCCTTCCCACAAGCGATTTAATCAGATTCACAATGTTCTCCTTTATTACAGGTTGATTAATATTTATGAGTAATGCATGAATATTGCCATAATCGGACTATTTTAATTGGGAGTCAAGGGGAAAAGATCAAATAAAGGTTAGTGGGATAAGGCGCAGCGCATAAGGAAAACAGTCTCCTTTTACTCATAGCCCGGTCTGCCGGTTCTGGTCGCTGTCCGGTCTGGTCGCCTATGGCTGGTGACTTGTTATGATCCTGGCATACTATGCCGCGATTCTGCCTCGTTTTTTAAGGCCGTAATTCCTTGCTTCAATGCCTTATCCAGGATTCGTTTCATTGGACGTCTAAACAGCCGCACAATAAGACCCTCAAAAGATTCTCTGGTATGTACGAGTGTGGCCCCGTCTTTTTCCACAAATTCCCAAACATGTATCGCGCGAATTCCAAATGATCGTCCTGACTACACCATTCTCTCAGGCCGGTCCAACTCTTCAAGTTTAGAGATCATCCTTGATCCGCCAGCCACCCAGACAAACGAAGTCCCTGCCTTGACATCACCCTTCAATTCAATCTTTGAAACGCTCTTATTCCAATTCGGCCAGCTTTCAAAGTCAGACAGCACATCCCAAACGGTTTCGATCGATGCCTTGACCAGCGCTTCAGCGGACCCGACAGCAGGTGCTTTTTCGTTTATTTCAACTTGTACCATGTTCACTCCTCATAGGCTCATCACGTGAGCAGGTTGGGCGCTCCAGTTTATTGGTACTTCATCATTACTGTCCAAAACAATCTTAAACCATTATCTTAAGTCTTTAAGGAAAAACATTAAGACCTCGTCATGCCCGAAAAGCATGCCCCTGCGAAGGCAGGGGGCGGGCATCCAGTGGTTTTTTCTTTAACTGAAAACTCTGGATTCCCGCCTTCGCGGGAATGACAGTTCTAGGTTACTCATAATCTTTCTTTGCATATAACGTTGAACTATGCATCCCGGCCGCTTTTGTACAGATGAATGGTTGGGCTGTTCGACCTTAATGCCTTTTATACCCACAAGAAAGGCATACCGGCCTATGAACACAAATCATTCCACCACATTCTGGACAAAGCCATTTCTCTTTTTCATTCCGGATGAAATCTCTGATCCCAATCTCATTTATCATTTTTAGATTATCGATCATGCTCATTCCATACTTTGTTCTGTAGCGCTTATCCAACTGTTTCAACCGGGAACATGGAAATCTACCACAAGTATCGGAACAATATTTGATTTTGCCCTTTGCAATTTGTTCGCAATTTCTGATTCTGCATCTATTACGGTATTCTGATTTTTTACTCTCTTGCTTATCGATCATTCGGCAACCTGGACATCTATTTTTTTCTCGAATGTATCCCAAGCAAAGACGGCAGTTCATTCCGCAAGGCGCGATCAAAATTGTGGGAATCATGGTCGTTTTTTTACGTCGTTCTGATGTCATAATCTGAATGTTCTATTTCGTTTGCAGCCTAAAAATATTATTATGCAGGTCCGACATTTTAACGTAAAATGTCGGTTAGCTCTAGGTATTTGATCTTTCCCTCTTCCTGAAAAAAGGCTCATTGCAATATTAAAAACATCGTTATAGCTTCAAAATATAGGAGGTTTTAAATACATTTCTTAAACAATTAAAATAGTTGCCTTGGTCCGCTCCCTACTAATGAAGTTTTTTATATTCAAACATCTCCGGGTCCATGACTCCATGGCAGACACGGGTCACCGAGCCAGTCATAATAGAGGCGAAGTCCTGAGAAAACTGGATTGCAAGGTCTCCACCTGGCATATAAACTGTGATAGAAGGATCACAAAGGCCGAGCTTATAGGCAACGGCTGCGGCGGCGGTGCTACTGCTGCCGGAGGCCAGTGTATAGCCTGCTCCTCGTTCCCATATTTCAATGCGTATGTTTTGACGGTCAAGGACTTCCAGAAACTGGACGTTCGTCCGATGAGGGAAGCGAGAGTCCTTCTCAATCAAAGGTCCATATTGCCGAGCAAGTTCGGGAGAGGGCTTTTCACAGAGGATAACGCAGTGGGGGTTTCCTACAGTAGCTGCACAATACTCAAACTCAGTGTCTAAAATGTTAATATGCTCCCGAAGTACTTCACGCTCTTCACCGGTAACAGGTATCTTTGTACTCAGAAAGCTTACTTTTCCCATTTCAACAGTTACAGTTTTTCCGCTGTCTCGAACTCGACAGACGACAGTCCCACCAAGGGTCTCTATCATAAACGGATTTTCATGTACCAAACCCTGATCGTAGAGAAAGCGCGAAAAGATGCGAAGACCGTTGCCACTTTTTTCCGCTTCACTGCCATCGGGATTAAGGATTCTAAGACGAAAATCACAGGTATCACTGGTGAACGGACCGAGAAGAATCCCATCCGATCCGACTCCGTAGTTGCGGTGACAAATAAGTTGAACCTGTTCAGGCTCAAGCTCTCCGTCGACCTCAGTTGGCCGGATCACCAAATAGTCATTCCCTAGACCATGGTATTTTGTGTATTTCATGTCCTACCTTTGAACGCAGTAATCAGCAGAAGACAGGGCTTCCACTGAAATTGAAAGTAACTGAAAATTACCAGACTGTACCAATTTTTCAGGCACGCCCGGCCCTGTCTTTCTGCTGGATTTATTTGTTAGAGGAAAAAGTTATAGAGTTTAAATACACAACGTTAAAAGCATGGCCTTCCATAAATTGTAATATATATTCCGATTCTCTGCTTTCGACCACAAAAAGCGGAGAATCAATATCCCAGCCAATGACTGCCCAATAAATCCTCAACTCTTCATTGTCCGGTGGCCGGACAATTACATCCCCTTCCTTACCGAGCAATTGTCTAATAACTATTTCCAACGCACTTAAAGACTCAGGTGATTTAAAAGCTTTACCTTCTCGAACAATGCCATCCGTTTGAGAAAATATAACTGCGCCTTCATCGCTTTTGAACGGTTCAACATTTTTCAATGAAGACCACATTGCAGGGCAAACGGCAACTACATCTTTGAATAAACCTACAGGTTGAGCCGAACTATTTAAAAAAAGCCTTCTCAAGTAAAGATTTTGCATTGATGCAATCGGTTTCAGAAGGGGGAGAATAGCGCACATGACTTGGTATCTCTGAAGGATACAGTGATGGATTCAACTTTGATTGAGTTGCACATGCAGAAAAAAATATGATTACTGGAAAAACAAGAAACAACCATCTTTTCATTTATTATTGCCTTTCTCTAACGGTTGCTTAACGCTCGGCGGCTTTTTGCCGGCGCTGTGGAAGCATTGGTTCGGCAAAGTCGATCTTTTTTGATGAATGTTGAGTCCCCCTTTGTTTTACTGAATACGCTGTATGTACTGATTTATATAGAAATCAAACCGGTCTAACTGGGATGAAGACAGGATATTTTCAGCGCTGTTCAGATATTTTTCCATGATTCGGATATTTATCTCTTTGACCCTTTCTTCTTTATTCAAGTCTGTTGAATTCATTGAAGCCCCTTCTTCAATCATCACTGACTCCAATTTATTTTTGGCTTCATACATGGAATCGACTAATTTTTCTCGCTGTTTATCTGTCAGTCTATCAGTTCCGCTGAGGTACTCACTGAATTGACTGACATGATACATTTCTCCCTCTCTTAGCTGATTTGCCTTGTATTGGGACGTTGCCTCTTCACCAAACAACTCACGCATTTTATTTTGATATTCATTATTAATTGATATAACGCCTTGCAATACTTCGCTCTGCCCTTCTTGTGTTAAATTTTTCCCTTCCATTTTCTCAAAAAATTCCTGTTGAGCCATTTTTTGATCAACAATAACATTTTTGAATGCTTCAAGATTTTCTCCGGAAATACCAAGTTTGGTAAACATTGGGCCATACAGCCTATCTACTTGATTTTTCATATCCATCCGCATCCGGCTCTTTTCTTCAGGTGTTTGAGACATCATTTTTTGTAACTCGTTAAAATCACTTTGCTTATCAATCTCAACAGACAATTTATCCTGGGCCATGGAAAGCTCTTCTTCAGCTGCATTGAGCTGGTATTCAAGATCATTGATCTCTTTCTTAGAGATTCCAGATGAACTTTTTTTATCGTCTGCATCTCTATGTTGGCCAGCAGATGTATCGATAATATTTTTTTCATCGGAATGTTCCAAAGCCCCTGGCACATTAATTTTGGATATGCTTTTAATCAAATGTTGCTGATAGATAATAACACCAATCAATACAGCAATAATCAAGCTGAAAAAGCTATAGGCAACCTTTTGAACGTTTTTATTGTATTCCATTTAGCCTCCTATGCAGGATATAATATTTGTGCATCTAATAACTTTTTTAAGAATCAAATAAGTTGGATTGGGATTATTCAGCTAATACATTGTACCCAGTTTACGTCGAACGCTCCCGCTCAGGGGTGGCGCGCCTTTTGCGCCATCCCTTGCAGCAGGGATGTTCGAGCTTTTTCATTCTTTCCGTTTATGGCTTTTTCGAAGCAATAAAATTCCCCTTTTCTGAAACGAACTATCCCGGCCTTTCTATATCCGCGATTTTCATATAGGGTGACGGCTGCTGGGTTACGCATGAACGCATCAAGCCGGACGCATTTGTAGCCTTGGCTGGCCGCAGTCTCTTCGGCGAAATCCATCAACTGCATTGCCATGCCACGGCGCTGGTAGATAGGGGCAATAGTTAATCGATGGACCACAAGTGCTCGCCCTGGATACGCCCACTCAATGGCGGCATACTCCGGTGACTGCTCTTCGTTAATCGCGATAATACCCGCTACTTGCCCATCCGATTCTATGACATACATTTTCTGCAACTCGATGTCCTTCGTCAGTATCGCCTTGTCCGGATATACTTCGTCCCACTGTGGAATACCTTGTTTATCCATGTGCCGGGTAGCGTCTTTAATAATGCCGTGCAGCACATCCAATTCTTCCATGTAAGCTAATCTGACCTTCATCAATCCTCTTGGCTCGAACAAGATATTATCTGGACGGAATCGTCCAGATAATAAGGTTAATTGTGGTGTTATCTATAAAAGCACAAACCATGCCAAGAAGTCAAAAATCCAAAGGACTTTTCACTTCTTTGGCGGTTTTGCTTGGTACACAATGAGTATAAATCATCGTCGTTCTTACATCGACATGGCCCAACGTTGTCTGGATCGTCCGAATATCATAACCCGCCTGTAAAAGATGGGTGGCGAAACTATGGCGAAAAGTGTGCGATCTGACGCGTTTGGTAAGCTTTGCTCGTCGCGCAGCATTTTTCAAAACCTCCTGGACATTCGATTCATGCAAATGATGTCGTCTGCGCAGACATCAGAGCTACACGAATCACAAATTGATATTATAAAAAATATAGTAGCTCAGAAAATAGACTCCGAAATATAGGGCAATAAAACTCAGGCAAATTATTACCGCATTTTTAAATCCTCTGGTTTTGAATAAATAAAATGGTAAAAATACGGGCCATGAAAGATAGATAAAAAATCCCATATCAAAGGCCCATTCAATCCCTCTTTTTTTACTATCCTTAATAAACCAGTCTCCAATTATCCAAAAGATCCCAAGATAGCCTAACACAGAAAAAATACGTGGTGGTGAAAGATCGTAAATAGCATAAAACCCATTAACTATCTGGATAAATAAAATTATAAAAAACAGAACAATTATCTGTAATGATAGCTTATTTCTTGTCTTATATATTTTTTCTGCCATATATAGTTTCGGCTTTTTTGCGCTCATAATAGAAACGCCGTTTAGCTATTTGCACAAAATCCTTCATGAAATACAACAGTGCCCTGTGGCACCTTTTCGGTGAAGGGCAAGATAAGAAAAAACTCTTGCGGAATTCCCTCATAAATCAGTTCCGGGATATTATGAAAACCAAATCGCTTATAGTAGTTTGGATCTCCGACAAGGGCACAACCCTGGCCACCCAATTCTTTCAGCAAAGATAACCCTTCATTGACAAGTCTTTTTCCAATGCCCTGTTTCTGTAATTCCGGCAATACAGAGATCGGACCTAGGCCGTACCAGTCTTTTGCGCCGTCAGAAATTGTTACAGGTGAAAAAGCGATATGTCCGACAACCTGCCCATCAATCTCAGCCACAAGCGATATGGTCAGCGCCCCTGCCGCACGTAATGCGTTTATTATGTACTGCTCCGTATGATTACTAATTGGAAGAGTGTTAAAAGCGGCTATTGTGACATTGGTGATCACATCAACGTCTGCATCTGTTTCTTTTCTTATAATCATTTCATCCTACTGCCTGGCTTCGTTATATTTATTTAATGCCTTCTTTTTCAAACCTTGCAACAATACGCTCTTGTATCTTCGGAGCAAAAGATTGACCCAGCACTTGCCCCGCCTGCATTCCTTCCTGGGTAATCATGGGCATAACCTTTATTACTTTCTTTCCTAATTCAGTATTATTGAACGCAATCATTTCTCTCAATTCTTCAGCAGAGAAATGCCTGCTATATATTGGATACATAATTTCAGATAATGCACCTTTAACAATGAACTCTTCATCAATCAGTGCATTAATTTCTTCATTTACGATGTCGTAAGCTTTGGGATCGATATTCGGATTTGTTTGCTTTAGTACTGTCGTCATTTGCTGAATAAAGGCATCAGAAAATTGTTTCCCTATGGCGATAGCAGATTGCCCTGCTTGGACTAACAACTGGTCGATTAATTCTTTCTTTTCCGAACTAATATCGGCGGCAGAGGAAATCTGGACGCTACCCATTGATAGAACCATCAGTAACAAGATATATTTTTTCATATGATCTCCTTTAAAATATAATCGCTGACGCAGTCTCGCGGAACGCGCTGCTCAGGGGTGGAGCGGATTTTTACGCCATCCCTTGGAGCAGATAAGTTAGAACATGCAACGAAGGCATCGGTGTCAGCAGCCTGTTTCGCTCTGCTGGACACAGATATTATATGTCATCTTTATTAATTGGAAGTTCTAGCAGACGCACATCATCAAGATCAACAACTCTTCCCGCAGCTTTTTTCGAAGAAATTAAATCTTCCCGTGAAGCCACATAAAATGGCTGTCCCTGATATTCGAGTGTGTTGCGATGTGTCCATGCATCTTGAAAACTCAAACCCGGCGTCGATGTTTGTACATCTATCCGAACACGGTCTTTGAATATAGTTATTTCATTAGAGAGGATTTCATTAACATTTGTGAGGGATGCGGTGCCCATGCCGGCCTCTAAGAGAGCATCCAGGAGTCGTTGGGTATTTTCCGGGGTGGCATCGATAAGAATATCCAGATCAAATGTAGCCCTTGGTACCCCATAAAGAACAGAAGCTATGCCTCCGATCACAATATATCTGACTTCATGTTTCTGAAATGATGCGAACAGGTCCTTTAATCGGTTGAGCATCTTTTGCTCCTGCCAAATCAGGGTTGAGTTCTAATGCCAAGTCTGTAAAATTGCATAACATCTCCATCCGTTCCGAAACAGGAAGGGCACGGAACCACAGGACTTTCGCTTCTATCGATTCATCGTCTATATTGTGAGAAATCTGTTTCATGTTGGCAACTTATCAAATTTCTAATATTTTTTCAACGTATAACCAGTGATTAAGTAGTTTCTGTATCATTCCGGTCGGGTCGCCTATGGCCGGCGACTTGTTATGATCCTTATAGAAGATATTGGTGTCAGGTCTTCATTCTTGACAGAATAGTGGCTACTACACTGTCAAGAATGAAGACCTGACACCGATGCCTCTCTAATATAGTTAACTTGGTCCGACCCCGACTTGCGACTTGACACCGCCCGGTTTCACAGGACGCAGCGATCTATCAGCGTTCCTATGCAAACCGATGTTCTACCTTTCTCTTCCTTCCCGAACAATGTCCACTATCTCTTGTGTGGTGATATTAGCTTTAATTGTTGGGACATCTAAAGGCGAAGAAACTTTTTTTTCGGGAACTAGGGAGAAAGTTCTTCCGTCTTTCCTTCTGATTATGACTTCTCCTGTACTTTCTGCTTGCTCAAGAACCATAGCAAGTTTTTGTCTGGCTTCTGAATATGTATAAACTTGCATTTTAAACCTCCATGGTTTCGACGTTGAAATTCTGAGCAGAGATTTTTAGCCTTCGATCCAACGTCAATAATGGTGCCCTTTGCCTGACGGCACAATCTAAAAAATAGGCATCGTATGCATAAATGTCGGCCTGTTTGGACAATTTTAAGACCGCAATAAAATCTGGTTCAATATATCGAAGAGGAATACTCTTAAAAATTGATATTCCCTTTTTAGCCTCGTCAAGCGTCAGTCTTTTTTGTTTAAACATAGCTGAAAAAGCATTACCAATTTCCCAAGGAATGGAGCCAGGCCCAATAAGTGTATTTCCTGATGTAATTTCGATAATTTTATGTCGTTCAGGCTCACCAACAATCACTGAAATTAATGCAGATGTATCAATTACAATATCCATATTTTATCCCCAAGGTTAATAGGTATGACAATTGTACAATAGATTAAAGTTTTGTCAAGATTTATGGGGTAGAAGGTTTCCGCACACAGGTGAGGGACGTCTTTTGGCCCTAACCCTTGTGCAGTGGGATCTTGGGCCAACCTTATTTTGCATAAAGTATAATGCTTAAAAGGATACTGGCCATGAAGACTCCACAGCCAACAAAAAACCAACGGTATAGTTCCAATCCTCGCTTGGTGAGAATCTTCTTCGGTGGAATGCTATTGGGGTAAAGCTCCGCCATGTCTTGAATATCAATGACCTTATCTCGGTCAATGTGATGTTTCAGTCGGAACTGAACAAAAAATCCAATACCGAAACCAATAAGACCTGGAATCATCGGCCAAGGAAATGTTTGCATATTCTATTACTCCTATGTGATGGGGAAATGCCTAACCAGTGATTAAGCAGTTTCTGTATAATCTTCAAATTAAAAAAACCGGTTGCTGGCTGATTTTCTAACTGTATAACTCCACAGATTGAATGTTATGCGGTTAACTTCCCAATTGAAAATTACTAAAAACTACCGGAATACAGGTCAATCGGATGTAAGACAAATTTGAGACTTTAAATATGATGTGTTTTCAGTTATCCCCTTGGGGCAGCTGAAAATATTTGGCAGCTATAGTCGGGAGGATATATCCGGAATGGGGAAAAAATCAATGGTTTTTTTCGCTGAAAGGCAGCGACTAATGGTTCATTGTTCAAGGTTCACGGTTCACAGTTCATGGTTCACAGTTCGAGGTTCATGGTTTGGCACGGATTCAGCCGGCATCAGATCAATAAAAGATTTGAATATGTTGTTGAAAAAAAAATGTTTAGGTAATATATGTTATTCCATAATGATTTAAAAGAGATATATATGCTAGTGTTCATCCGAAAATACTAATTTTCGGATTCAAGCTGTCAGCTGTCAGCATTCAGCTTTCAGTGAAAGGCTTACAAACCAGTCGGTTAGCTGAGTACTGATCGTCCTGCCCTGGCAGGACTGAACGCTCTATCCATAAATGCCTTGTTTATGGATGGAGAATAGGCTTGGATTTAATAAAGACAGGCAACACAGGGGAATAAGACCATGAGCATCGAAAATATAATGACAAAAAAGATTGTCACCGTTGAACTGGATGATACGCTTGGAACGGTCAAAGATATATTTGACAATCTCAAGTTTCATCACCTGCTTGTTGTCGAATCCGGCAAACTTATAGGAGTTGTTTCAGACAGGGATCTTCTCAAGGCAATAAGCCCCAACATCGGAACCATAGCCGCGACGGACAGGGATGAGGCGACCCTCAATAAAAAGGTCTATCAGATCATGACCCGAAAGCCAGTTACACTGCGGCCCCATGACCCGATTGGCGATGCCGTTGACCTTTTCAACACACAGAGGATCTCCTGCGTCCCTATCGTGGACAGGGAATTCAGGCCGGTCGGGATACTGACCTGGCGGGATATCCTCAGGGCCATCGTCAGAAAGCGGTAAAGGATTACAGGTTGAAGGGCACTATAATCAGACTGCATGAGTGATATCTCCAGATTGTCGCGCCAGCCGGAAGCCGAGGTCCATACTCATTTTAAATCCTGGATTCCGGCCTTCGCCGGAATGACGGCAACGAGACATTATTCTTTGGGTAATCAAACAATATTTTGGTTTTAATGGAAACTGATAATACAGATAACATAAAGGCAGACGAACCGGACGAGGGTTCCGCGTTTCAAAGGCCCAGGATATTTACCGTAAGCGCCCTGACAGGAGAGATAAAATCCCTCCTTGAGGAACGCTTCGATTTTATCTGGGTGGAGGCGGAGATCTCCAACTTCAGGTCGCCATCCTCGGGCCATTATTACATGGTCCTCAAGGATGAGGACTCGCAGATCAGGGCTGTCATGTTCCGTCCCCAGGCCAGGTATCTGGGTTTTACTCCTGAAGACGGCATGAAGGTCATTGTCAGGGGAAGGATAAGCGTGTATGAGCCCCGGGGTGAATACCAGATCCTTCTCGATTATATCGAGCCCCTTGGTGTCGGGGCCATGGCCCTCGCCTTCGAGCAGCTGAAGAAAAAGCTTGCCGCCCAGGGCGTATTTGATGAAAAGATAAAAAAGCCCCTCCCCTTCCTCCCGCAGCATATCGCGGTTATTACATCTCCGACCGGCGCGGCCATAAGGGATTTTCTTAAGATCATCCGCAGGAGATTCGCGAATATCAGGATCACCATCATACCGGTCAAGGTCCAGGGCGAAGATGCGGCGCCTGAGATGATCGAGGCTCTAAAGACCGCCAACCGCGAACTGGATGCGGATATTATAGTGCTGACCAGGGGCGGCGGCTCCCTTGAGGACCTGTGGGCCTTTAACAGCGAGGACCTTGCCCTCGCAATAAGGGCCTCGGATATCCCGGTCGTATCCGCTGTGGGCCATGAGATAGACATCACCATCTCCGATCTCGCGGCTGACTTCAGGGCGCCTACCCCCTCTGCCGCGGCGGAGATGATAGTGGCTGAAAAAGAGGGGCTATACAGGGAGCTTGATAAGATCAGGGAGCACCTGAAATCAGTCTTCAGCGCAAGGGTGCGCAGCCTGAACCAGACTGTCATAATGCTTAAGAAGGGCCTGAGAGATCCGAAGAGGAGGCTTGCCGACTCATGGCTGCGTCTTGATGACCTTAACACCCGGCTTGTCAGGTCGGCATCCCAGGCGGTTTCGGAAAAAAAAACGATGCTCAGCGCGGAAGAACGCGCCCTTTTATCCCATTCACCCGAAAAAATGATCTATTCCCTGGGCCGGACGCTTATCTTTAATAGACATATGCTCGAACATGTTATATTCAAGCTGTTGCATGAAAGGTCAATGGGTCTTGACCTCCTGGCCGAAAAGATAAAGACACTCGGCCCCTATTCCGTGCTCGAAAGGGGCTACGGCATAGCAATGAAGCTCCCTGAAAAAAATGCACTCAGGTCTATCGCGGGCCTTGAGCCCGGTGATGCGGTCAGGATAATGCTCAATGACGGTGAACTCGACTGCAGGATAGAGAAGATCAGACAAAAAGGAAGTTAAAATTACATGAGATTTTTATCTGTTGTGTTCTTATCATTAGTAAGTTTTTTAATGACGCCGGTAAACGCTGAATCACTCTCGGTTTCGGATATAACCTTTTCCTCTGACAAGATGGCGCGCGGAGATGTCATCCTTTTAACCATCAGGGCAGGCAGGGAAGCGATGCCCCGGGTTACCTGGATGAACAAGGAAATTGCGCTTGTTTATAGCGGGACAGGCGCTGCATGGAAGGGATTTCTGGCAGCAGATCTGAATCAGAAAAAAGGGAGCTATAAGGCCCTTATCCAGCTTTCCTCATCGGGTTTTGACAAAACCTTTACAATCCGGATAACCGACAAGGATTACGGGGTACGCAACCTGACCCTTCCCAGGGAAAAGGTGGAGCTGGACGCCGAATCCCTAAAAAGGGTGAAGGAAGAGGCGGCAGTTGTGAATGCCCTGTGGGGCGCACAGGAGCCTGTTCCGGCGTGGAAGGGTGCTTTTCTAATGCCTGTTGACGGAGACGTTGTGGGGACATTCGGCAAGAGGAGCATCATCAACAACATGGAGAGGTCTCCTCACACAGGGGTGGATCAGAAAGGCGAAACCGGAACCCCTGTCAGGGCCATCAACAGCGGCAGGGTCGTTCTTATTGCCGATCATTTCTTCACCGGAAACTCTATCTTCCTTGACCACGGCGGAGGGGTCATAAGCATGTATTTCCATCTCGACAGTGCGCTTGTCAGGGACGGGGAGACCGTTGGCAAAGGGCAGACCATCGGCCTCGTGGGGGCAACAGGCCGGGTAACAGGGCCTCACCTCCACTGGGGAGTAAGGGTGAACGGTGCAAGGGTTAACCCCCTGGCGCTGATAGACATGAGCAGGGGATTG
>Ga0209287_10000165_pt1 | contig 44031 bp, 48 predicted proteins | sample PPLLak3cmMay2015_2_FD_187255 | JGI IMG/M metagenome (GOLD analysis project Ga0209287, IMG submission 187255) | Freshwater sediment microbial communities from Prairie Pothole Lake near Jamestown, North Dakota, USA - PPLs Lake P8 Core (1) Depth... | ecosystem: Environmental > Aquatic > Freshwater... | reverse complement strand
CCTGAGCCTGCAGTGATGTTTTAAATTTTTGTATGAATTTTTCAACTCGGGCATCGGTTGTTCGTCCACTGAAACGAAGCACCGCCATTTCTTTTTTTGGTTGAACCTCGATTTTCACGGCAGTGTTTGTTGGGACTGGGACGGTCTCTTTTGCATAGGATGCTGGAAGGGCAAATGCCATGTACTCGTTCTTTGTGATGACTGGGGCAGTCATGGTAATTTTTTCAGAGGTGATGACGGGGGCAGTCATTGCGATTCTCCGTCGTGTTTTATTTTCACCGCTGATATATTGAAAAAGCAGGCCAAATCCAGAGTCGTCAATAAAACCCTCGACGACCGCAAGGATCACTTCAGGGTATCGGCGGATCTCGATGTCTCCAATTTTCTTTACAACATCATAAGGAACTTCTTCAGTCATACAATGAATTGAACCGGTTTCAGATATATATGCGTGTGGTTTATGATCGAAGCAGATGAGGATTGATGGTCGCATTGATAGAAACAGGTATCGATTGATTCACTCCAACAAGTGAAAAATTTCCTTCAATTTCAATCACAAACCAATCAGGAAAGATTTTTTTCGTCCCAGACGTAAATATCTTTATGAACGGAACGAGCAGTTGTGCTTCAAGATAATCCACCTCTACTGGCTCTACACTCGTCGGTTCCATGGATTTTTGAGCAATCATCTTCTGATGACCACCGGTTAACCCATAGATGCTGCAGAGGAGGTCGTTTGCCTGCAAGGGGATTTTACTTGGATTGTACAGGGATAAACCTATGGTTGTAAGAAACCCTCGAACTCGTACTTTAACATCGAGAGAAATCGTAATGCCTAATGATTCATTATGGAAGAGTAATTCTTTGATATCTGGGATCGGAATTTGAGCCATCGTCGAAAGTTCAATGGTTTTATCGATACCCATCATATGGATTCCAGCATTTCCTCTGAAGCGGAGGATCAGTATCTTCGCGTTTAAGGCATCATAGGAGAGAATGCCATTGAAAGCGAACTGGGATGTTGTGTTTGGAAGGATTTTTCCTTGGAGTTTTGAAATCTCTCCAACAGACTCCCCTTTTTCTGTTTCGACTCGAGTAGTAAAATTCTCAAGGGACATTTCGAAGAAGTTCGGATTCTCAACACTGACTATCCCCTTGAAAAGCACACCGTCTCCAGTTATTTCGGTCACCTCTGCAAGCAGACTGATTGTCGGGGATGAGATATTATTGAAGAGATCCTGAAATGAAGCGGTAATGTTGATATGGAACGGTATGGTTTTTTCTAAGATCCCGGCGATATTGACCCCAAATATTCCTTGTATGGAAGCATAAATCTTCGAGGATAGTTCCCCGGAAAACGAAACAGTCTCATTGGCGGTAAATATTCTTTGTTGTTTTGCTGCAATATTACCACCTAAAAATTCGATATCCAAAATAGTAATTCCTTCAGGTGTTCTTCCAATGATATTGAGATTCTTCGCTACAAAATCAAACTGATTGTCGTTTTTCATTGAGATTCTTGCGGTAAATCTCATCTCATCAGTGGTTATCTGCGAAAGATTGAGTTCGACATCAATCTTGGGTTCTCTGATATCCTGGATAAAAAATACAAGAACACCGCCAATCACTGCATTGATGAGTATAAGAACAACAAGCAGAAGAACGCCAATAGTTATTTTTTTTTCCATAAACTTTCCGTTTCTTTAGCAGGGAACTATGAGATTAAATTATATTATATCGCTATATATATATTATTTATGATATCGATTTTTCCTTTATAGAGGCAAACTATTTAAAGGAGTGTTAATTTTAACCGGTTAAGACCCTTCATGCCAGAATCATTACTTATTATCGTGTACTTATGCTTCATGATTCTTACATTTTTCTTCATGGAAGCTGTCGCTTGGTTCCTTCATAAATACGTGATGCATGGCTTTGGTTGGTTCCTGCATGAGGACCATCATCGATACACCGGGAAACGTTTTGAGAAAAACGATGTCTTTGGTGTATTCTTTGCAGGGCTTTCGTTCATCCTCATTTTTTTCGGCTTCTTCGGTGGTTTTGATATCAGATTATTCCTTGGGATCGGGGTTGCTATGTATGGGATGGGGTATTTCCTTGTCCATGACATCTTTTTCCATCGTCGTATAAAGATTAAGTACCGACCCAAAAGCAAGTACATCAAACGTGTTTTACACGCCCATACAATGCATCATCAGAAGAGCAAAGCACACGAAGGAGTCTGCTTTGGATTCCTCTACGCAAGTAAAAAGTACGCACTCCCTGTTGAAAATCCTGTTTCAACGTAATTTGTTATTAGTTTTACTTAGAGTGTTATCGACCGGGTGATTTTTCCAAATAGATTACAATTCGCAGTCACTGTAAGTTCATCCCCTGTCGTCGCAGTAACATTGAAGGTATACGTGTAGAAGAAAAACTTCGGTTGGTTTGTGTATAATTGCGTAGCAGTCGGATTTCCGTTCTTTACCACATCAACTTTGTACACATAATGAACGGTTTTAGCAGGTGAGAAATGGAGAATCGTAGCCTTTAATGTTTGAGTCTGTGGTTCGTACACAAGTTTCATGTATCGTGGACTTGTTGCAACAGCCTGCATGCTCATCGCGGTAAAACAAAGGATGAGCACCGTTCCTATGATAAGATATTTTTTTGTTTTCATATTATTCACCTTTTATTCCTGCATTGTGATTTGCCACACCTCACCAGACGGTAGGATAGAACCGGTTGCCCATGAGGTGAGCATATAAATTTCACCAGATTCATCTTCACCGAATCCTAAAATGAATCGATTTAAAGCTTTACCCTTGTTCAGGTTAAACTCAGACCGGTGCCATACCCCTGAAGAATTTTCTGTAAGATAATAGAGCTTCCCACCTGGCTTCAGAAAACCGGTGCTCCAATCACCAAACACATAACTACCGACCGCCACAGGTGATTCTGACCCTCGATACACATATCCTCCGATGATAGAATGACCTACATCATGACTATATTCAAAGATAGGATACTCAAGACTGTCCAAACTAATGTTCAGGATTGTCGCTAAGGCTGGATCGTATGGATGGTTTCCTTCCATAATCCTCCAACCATAGTTCCCACCGTTTATGACCACATCGAGTTCCTCCCATAAATCCTGTCCTACATCAGCAATAAAAAGCCGTTCTGTAGTCATATCAAAGGAGAAACGGAAGGGGTTACGGAACCCGTACGCGTAGATTTCATCAAGTCCGTCTTGACCAACAAATGGGTTATCCGATGGAATCCCATACGGAGTCCCACTGTCCACATCGATGCGGAGAATCTTCCCAAGCAGTACGCTTTTATTTTGTCCATTTCCAATCGTGCCATGTTGATCCCCTGCTCCACCGCCATCACCTACACCAATATAGAGGAATCCATCTGGCCCGAATGCAAGCTGACCACCTTTGTGATTCATCTCTGGTTCACCGATACGAAGAAGAATCTTTTCAGAGGCAGGATCTGCAATATCAGGATTCTCAGTCGAAACAGTATATTCGGCAAGAACACTGTCACAATTGAGATTGACATCTGAAGAAGGAGCGCTATAATACACGAAAAACCGACCATTGCTTTTGTAATCTGGATGGAACGTTAACCCTAACAGACCACGTTCATCGTACACCTTGCTTATTTTAACCATCTTTGTTGTCAAATCTAAAAACGGGGTTTGTAAAAGAGTCCCGTTTTTCAAAATCAGGATCTTCCCTGTCTGTTCACCAATGAAAAGCCGGTCAGATTGATCGTCTGCATTGGCTAACACCGTTGGCGATCTCAATCCACTAGCGACTTTGTTTAATGTTGCAGTAATTGCCCCAGGATCACCAGGGAGGATGCGTACGAAAATACCTGTGAGATGAGCACGATTGGTCTTTGTTGCAGTATCTCCCTCTGATGCTGTGACTGATACAGTTATGGATGGTTTTCCAAACCCAAGTGTGAAAGGAACTTGAATGGTTTCTACACTGTCTGCTCGAAGTAAGGGTATTGTACCAACCGTCTTTTTCCCAAGGAGTACAAGACCGCCTTCAAAGACGATCTGCCATGAGATTTCAGTAAGGTTTTCGTCCCCTATGTTTCGAATCATTGCATTAATCCCAAAACCACCAGTGATAACCTCGATTTGAATACGTGGATTCGATGATGCTATTGTTTCTTCCCCTGGAGATACTATCGTCCCCGTGGCGCACAAACTTGATAGTATAAGTAATAAGCTGCTTAACAATACAACACTTTTTCTTCGAATAATAAAACCTCCTTCTATGATTAATTATATAGATAAGAACACCATATAAATATTGTGGTTGCTTAAATAAATAAAAAAAATGAAATTTTTCTCCAATAACCCCAACATTTAAATACCACAGAACTTTGGTATTTCCATATATCGGGGGAGTAACCAGCGTGAAGATCATCTATCTTTGGCAACTTGTAAAATTAGCAAGAATGCCAATCGTTTTTGCGGTCATCCCTATCTTTCTTATCGGTGTATTGTTTGCGTTGCGTACTGGTGCAGAATTTTCTCTTAGTAATTTCCTCTGGGGTTTTAGTATTTTATTCATCATCGAAATCGCAGCATCCTTTGCCAATGATTATTTTGATTACGAAGCAGATAAGCATAATAAACAAATTGGTTTTTCTGGTGGTAGTGGAGTTCTCTTAGAATACCCCGAACTCCTTCCGTTTGCAAAATGGGCATCGGTGTGTATGTTTCTTCTTGCTTTGCTTCTGACTGGTTTTTTTATTATAATTTCCTCAGTACCCTTCTGGGCATTGGGCTACATTGGTGTTGCTGTGTTTTTTTGCTGGTTTTATACCGCACCACCGCTTCGTTTTGTCTATCGTGGTCTTGGTGAGATTCCGCATCTGCTCGCAGGAGTAATGTTCCCTGGTTGGGGATATCTGATTATGACGGGGACCATAACAATTGATTTGTTGATATTCGCAATCCCCTTTGGACTTCTTGGTTTGACCGTCATTCTGAATTTTGAAATACCTGATATGGAAGCTGATATTAACGGAGGGAAACAAAATCTTATTGTGAATAAAGGACGGTATTTTTCTTTTATAATAATTTTTTGTCTGTATCTTTCTATATTTCTCTATTTTCTTATACTTGCAGTATCTCGATGGATGGATACTACTCTCAATTTATGGGCCATCACTTTTTTGAGTCTCATCCCTCTAATGATAGCATTGCTTTCGGTGGTAAAAAAACCTATTCAACATGAGATTGCGACCAAATATGCAATACGAAATGCAGTTGCTGGTTTCCTCGTATCCTTTCTTATTATGGCATCGCTTTTTATTTAATTATATAATAAATGCTTCGTTGAAATATCTATTATTTCTTCGTTCATAAAACATTTTAATCCTTACTCCATGAATGTTTTATATACTAGTATCATTATATTGTAGTAGATTTTTAAATGTATGAGGGAGAAAAAGCATGAAAAAAAGAAATGGAATTTATATCGCAATAATGCTGGTATTATCCACTTTTATCACCGCAGGAACTGCACTATCAGATACAAAAATCCTTTTGCCAAGGACAAATATTTCAAATGAAAATGAAGCGTATCAATCAATATCGAGATTTAATACTATTGAAATTAACTTTTCAAAAGCACCCTTGTTTCTTGGTATTAATATTGATGTAAAAAATAATGGGTTAGACTCACTTCAGAATGTGACGTGGAGTTTTCGGGCAAAACCACAGATTTCCGGAACAGGACTTATTTACAAAGACCAAATAGCGTCAGGAGTAATCGATCAACTTGATGCGAATGAACTTGTAACAATTCCTTTACGACCTTTGATTAAGCAACCCAGAAGCCCGTTTGGGCTCGGTCTGTTTTATTTCAATGCATCCATTACTACATCAGATGCTTTCTATCGCTCTTCACAGCTATGTTGGTTGATATTCTTTTTTATGAGTAATCTGAAACCAACCTATACAGACATTCCACCTGCTGAGGCATATAGCTTGTATGAAAATGGGACATTTGACCTTATTATCGATGTTGTCGGTCTTAATATTTACAGCCTTGGACATCTTCCTGGTGCGGTGAATTACATCTGGGCAGATGGAACATTGAACGAGACGATCTCCACTCTTGATAAAAATCTTACATATCTTGTGTACTGCCACACTGATCCACCATCTACTGCAAGTGCGCAGGCATTGGTCAATGCTGGTTTCCCACATATCTATCGATTAGAAGGTAACTACCGGGCTTGGGTTGATGCGGGGTATCCTATAGAAACTTAAAAAAATATAATCAAATCTTCTTCCTCTTCCCTCTTTTTTATGTTAAAAAAATGTCACAGAATCTTCTTAAAGCTCTTTCACATACGATTAATAAAATGTTAACAATGTGAAAAAATGACGATCAACTACCTTCTCTTAGATATTCTTATCATCATATTTCCATTTCTACTGTCTTTTAAGTGGAAGTTTGCATATTATCGATACTACAAAGCATTGCTCCCTGCGATTGCTATCGTTGGATTGGGATACATCATCTGGGATTCGATTGTAACCGCACGAGGGGACTGGTGGTTTAATTATGACTATCTGTCCGGTATCTCTATCATCGGATTACCAATCGAGGAGATCTTGTTCTTTGTTGTAGTACCATATTCCTGTATTTTTATTTACGAGAATCTTGAGCATTTCATTCCTGATAACACGATTAGGTACAACAAATGGTTCTACATCGGTCTTGTAGTGCTGTTCATCTTTGGCGGCATTGCATTCTATCATCAGGATTATACGATTCTTGCCTTGATGTCGTGCGCGTTTTTTTTCATCGTTGCAGTATGGCGTTTCCCGGACATTCTGCAATCGCGCAACTACTGGCTTTACATTTTAATCTCGATGATACCCTTCATAATCTTCAATTACCTCTTGACATCCACTCCAATAGTGTTGTACAAACCTGATGCGATATGGGGTGGCGATGGCCTATGGAACGGACGATTTCTCACTATACCACTTGAGGATTTCTTCTATAACTTCTCCATGCTTTCCTTCTATTTACTTGTCTATCGCTATTTCAAAAAACGCTGGTTATCCGATAAAAACGAGAAGAAATAAATCATACCTGTATCAGAATATCGTATAAATTGATATAAACATAAGATATTTATGCTGATACGGATTCGTTAGTAAAAAAGGGAGTATCATGTCAGGGAAAAACGTCATTGTGATTGGAGCCGGGTTCGGTGGTATGTCCCTTGCAGCACTGCTTGCAAAAGACGGACATTCCGTAACCATTGTTGAAAAAAACGACCAACCTGGTGGGCGTGCGATCGTTTGGAAAGAGAAAGGCTTTGTCTTTGACATGGGGCCATCATGGTATCTCATGCCTGATGTGTTCGAAAAATTCTTCGCGGAATTTGGGAAAAAACCAGATGACTATTACAAGCTTCTTCGTTTGAACCCCGCATATCGCGTGTTTTACAACAAGGATGAAATCGTTGATATATCACCGGATTTTGAGCAGAACCTGCAGCTCTTTGAACGCTACCAAAAAGGCGGACGTGAACAATTAAAGAAATATCTTGCTGCAGCCGAATATCAGTATCAAATTGCGATGAATGAGTTCATCTACAAAGAATATCGTCATCTCTGGGATTTCTTCAGCCTCCGTCTCTTGCTGAAGGGAAGCAAACTGCATATCTTCACCAGTCTGGATGAGTACGCAAAACGGTACATCACCGATCCAAAGATGCGTAAAATCCTGGAATATACGATGGTGTTCCTTGGTGGGACACCCTTTGATACCCCTGCGTTGTACTCCTTGATGTCCCATGTGGATTTCAACCTAGGTGTCTGGTATCCTGACGGTGGGTTTGGGGCACTTGCACGTGGTTTTCAACGTCTCGCTACCGAGCAGGGTGTCACCTTCGAGTTCAACAGTGAGGTACAAAAGATAGAGGTGAAAGAAAAAAAAGTCACTGGTGTCAAGACCTCTAACGGAACCATGAACGCTGATGTGGTTATCGCCAATGCCGATTATCAGCACGTGGAGACCCAATTGTTAGACCAACAGCATCAAACCTATTCTGAGCGCTATTGGAACAAAAAAGCAATTGCACCATCTGCTCTACTGATGTATCTTGGTGTGAAAGGAAAAGTCAAGGCATTCGCACATCATAACCTGTATTTCGCTCCACAATGGGAAGATCATTTCAACACCATTTTCCGTCAGCCAAAATGGCCAGACGATCCCTCCTACTATGTGAGTTGTCCATCGAAAACGGATTCGTCTGTGGCACCACCAGAAGACGAAAACCTCTTCATTCTTGTTCCAGTCGCAGCAGGGTTAGAGGACACGGAAAAAACCCGGGAGAAGTATTTCAATAAAGTCATGGATCATCTTGAATTACTTACCGGTGAGAACATCAAGGATCGCCTGGTGGTGAAGCGATTGTTCGCCCATAATGATTTCACTAAGTATTACAATGCATATAAAGGGACGGCTCTTGGGCTAGCGCATACCTTGGGGCAGACCGCGATCTTCCGCTGTTCACATCAGAGTAAAAAAGTGAAGGGATTGTATTATACCGGTCATTATACCCACCCGGGGATTGGTGTACCTATGGTTATGATCTCCTCGCAAATCGTTGCCCAGCAGATAAGGAAATCGTATGATCATAGATAAAACATTTTTCTCCATCTTTCGCAAAGGAAGTCGTACGTACTTCTACAGCAGTTTGTTTTTTCCCATGCATATACGTCGGGAGGTCTTCATTTTATATGGTTTTGTCAGGAAAACCGATAATTTTGTTGACGTCATCCCTCAAGACCGCGAGGGCTTCTATGAGTTTAAAAAGAAATATTATGAAGCAAAAAATGGAAAAGATACCGGAGACGTAGTCATTGATTCTTTTGTCAGGTTAGCAGAGCGGAAAGGATTTGAAGACGAATGGGTCGATGCGTTCCTGCATTCCATGGAACTTGATCTTACCAAGACGCGATATGAGACACTTGATGAAGTCATTGAGTACATCTATGGATCTGCAGAAGTCATTGGTTTGATGATGGCAAAGGTCATCGGACTGCCAAAGGAAGCGGATGAGCATGCGAAATACCTAGGGCGGGCGATGCAATACATTAACTTCATCCGTGACATCGCAGAGGACTTAGAGCTCGGGCGAGTCTATTTCCCTCAAATAGATTTACGACAACACGGGTTGGAAAATCTGACCTATGAGCATGTGAAACAGCATCCTGTAGAATTTAAGCAATTCCTTCAAACCCAACTTGATCGGTATTGTCACTGGCAGGAACAAGCGGAGGAAGGATACCGTTTCATCCCGAAGCGATTCCTAATATCTATTAAAACGGCATCAGAGATGTACCACTGGACTGCTGAACAAATCGCTCATCATCCTTTCGTTGTCTATGACGTAAAAGTAAAACCAATGATATCAAAAATCTTGCTGACCGTTTTTTCAAATCTTATTAACACTATGGGGACCAAATTTAGCACCAATTTCTGTCGTGAGGTTGCCCACGAGGAGTCCCATTCTTCAGAGAAAATTATATGAAAACATTTGTCAAACCTCGGATAATCATCAGTAAATGTATTGAATTTGATTTCTGTCGGTATAATGGCCAAATCATCCGCAGTGAGATAGTCAATAAACTCAAACCATATGTTGATTTTCTCCCGATATGTGCAGAAGTAGAAATAGGATTAGGAATCCCTCGAGACCCTATCCGCATTGTTGAAAAACAAACAAAAAAATATTTGATACAACCAACCACTGGTCGTGACGTAACTAACGAAATAAATTCGTTTGCCCATCAGTACCTTGTCTCTCTCAAAGATATTGAAGGATTCTTATTGAAATCACAGTCGCCGTCCTGTGGGACTCGTGATGTAAAAATCTATCCAGCCATATTGCATTCCGCACCGGTCCGCCGCGAAGCAGGTTTTTTCGGCGAACAGGTTCTTCATCAATTTCCGTTTTCAGCAATTGAAGATGAGATGCGTTTACAAAACCCAATCATACGACAACATTATCTTACAAAAATATTCACGTTAGCCAACTTTCGGAAAGTCAAAGAAACAGCGAAATTACAACAGTTACTACAGTTCCATACTGAGAATAAATTCTTACTCATGGGGTATAGCCAAAAAGAATTACGCATTCTTGGAAACATTCTCGCAAACCAAGACAAACAGCCACTCTCTACCGTGTTTTCCGACTATGAAAACCACCTCTACCTTGCTTTTTCAAAAGCACCACGATATACTTCTGAGGTAAATGTGCTTAATCACGCATTTGGGTATATATCTCAAGAACTCTCCACCTTGGAAAAAAAATTTTATGCAAATCTTATAGAGAAATTCCGCAGAGGTCAGATTCCATTAAGCGTCCCGGTAAATCTTGTGCGATCCTGGGTCATTCGCTTCGACCAGCCATATCTATCGCCCCAAACCTTTTTTGAACCATATCCTGATGAGTTGTTAGATGTGGAATCGATAAAGGTAAACGAGGTGAGGGATTTCTGGAAATAATAAAATCTTCCCGGTGGAAAAAATGAGGACAAATAATCAGAATGAACTCTTACACATCGTGGAAGATTTAATGTCATCCCAGCATTTCGCAGTAATAGCCACCGAATCACACCATCAACCCTACACAAGTCTGGTGGCCTTTGCTCCTTCCGTTGATTTTCGTCATCTCTATTTTCCTACAAGAAAAGAAACTCAGAAATTCCTCAATATAACAGAGAATAAACATGTTGCTGTACTCATTGACAATAGAGAGAATACTCCATCAGATCTCTCAGATGCTATTACTGTTATTGCATTGGGGGATGCACAAGAAATAATGGATAAATCAGACGTTAATAAAAAATTACTATTACAAAAACACCCCGATTTATCTGGTTTCCTCTCTGATTCTTCCTGTGTTCTTATTGATATTAGCGTGAATACCTATCAAATTGTCCAGAGGTTCGAACAGGTAAAGATACTGCATTTTCGAGATGTTGAAAAATGATTCAACAACAACGTATCCAGCTGCTCAATACTCAAGTGGTCCGTTCTGGGGATTATGTGGTCTACTGGATGCAGGCATCACAGCGCGTTCTTGATAATCATGCGCTAGAGTTCGCGATACAAAAGGCCAATGAATTACACAAACCATTAGTGGTTTTTTTCGGTCTGACTGATTCGTTTCCTGAAGCAAACCAGAGACATTATGTATTCATGCTGGAGGGCCTCCAGGAAATGACCAAATCATTAGAGAAGCGAGGCATTCCTTTTATTATTCAGCATATCTCCCCTGAAAAAGGAATACTCTTGCTTGCCAAAGATGCTAGTCTTGTTGTCGTCGACAGGGGATACCTGCGAATCCAACGAGAATGGAGGAACCAGGCAGCCAAACATTTACACTGTCCCTTAATTCAAGTCGAAACCGATGTCGTCGTACCAATAGAAACTGTGTCACAGAAAGAGGAATATGCTGCAGCAACCATTCGACCTAAAATCCATAAAAACCTTGGAACATTCCTGGTGCCTCTTATATCAAAACCACTTCAGCGAACTTGTATAAAGCATCATTTTAAATCACTCGATCTTTCGAACATCACAAGCATCATCTCTGGACTTCATCTAGATTCTAAGGTAAAACCATCTTTCCTCTTCAAGGGAGGGACGTCTCATGCACTGCGATTTCTCCGCCGTTTCATAGAACAGAAACTCCCCTTGTTTTCTGAGCTACGAAATGATCCAAGCAAGGAATATTGCTCTTATATGAGCCCGTACCTTCATTTCGGTCAAATATCACCTCTTACCATTGCATTAAAAATCCATGCAATAAGGGATTCAAATACAGGTGCTTACCTCGAAGAATTATTGGTGAGACGAGAGCTTAGCATGAATTATATCTACTACAATGTTTCATATGATTCATTCGATGGTCTTCCCTTATGGGCAAAAACAACCCTACTTAAACACGCAAAGGACCCTCGCCAATATATTTATACAAAAGATGAGTTCGAAGAAGCAAAAACCCATGATTTATTTTGGAATGCGGCACAACGTGAAATGATAACGACTGGAAAAATGCAGGGGTATATGCGGATGTATTGGGGGAAGAAAATAATTGAATGGACAAAATCACCACAAGAGGCGTTTCAGCTCGCTTTATACCTCAATAATAAATACGAGCTTGATGGACGAGACCCAAATGGATTTTCAGGTGTAGCCTGGTGCTTTGGAAAACATGACAGAGCCTGGCAAGAACGATCAGTTTTTGGGAAAGTCCGTTACATGAATGATACAGGATTAAAAAGAAAATTTAACATGAATAACTACCTTGAAAAATCTTTTACATCATCCGCTTATTAATTTTTATTCAAGGAAGGTGGAGTTCACGGTTATGACGAATCAAAGGGACATTGATGATTGACCTGAGGATATCTAATGGTGGAAACTGTTCCTTATATCCGAGAACCGCGACATAATCGCCACCTTTTTGATAATGGTCCCAGTAATAGACATAATACGTTCCTGAGATGTTTATTGTCTCATCAAACCTTGGTCCCTGATAATATGATTTTCCACCGAAAGGTTCAAAAAACTGATCTCGAGGGCTACCTGGTGGGGCATCCTGTTTTACTATCACCCCACATCCTGCTGGCAAATCGAAAGGAAGTGTCTGATTCGGTGGTGGAAGCCCAGGACCAACTAACGCGAACCATGGGGTAAAATTCGCATAAAAGCCATCACAGACCGGGACAATGACCTCTAGATAAATCCGTAACGGTTGATCCTTTATCATGAAACTATACACATCGATATCGGTTGATGGGTTGACCCAATCTGTTTCCAACCAGGAATAGACCGCTATCGACTGGGTGATGGACCGTCTCACCTGAAATGGTTGTTGGACTGAGGAGTCACGACGCTCTAAATACGGCACATGGGCAAGGACAGTCGGAACGAGAAAAAGACTCGCACAAACATAAACAAAGAGTACCACGCTACTTCTTTTCATATCATAACTTAACTCAGCTGCCCTATATAAATATTTTTTTTCATATATCTCGTTGCAAAAGGACGTAGCTCCGCAAAACAGATATACTAAAAAACAATTCATAATAACAAAAATGTGGGGAGATTGTGTATAATGTCTGAAATGAAAATCATGTGTCCGAAATGCCGTCATCAGTTCACCACCAAAGGTGCACCAAATGAAAAAATCTATGTGACGTGTCCATCGTGTAAGACCTCTGGGACGTTTACTGTTCCTACAGGGACCTGTGACCCAAACAAAGTTGAGTGTTTCACTCAGGAAGGGGACGTCCGTTTTAAGAAATTACGGACCTTTAACGCAGTGATGGGCGTAATCCATATGCTGCAGGGAATATTGATGCTGGTGTTAAGCAATGCATTTACGCTTCCTTTGAATTTCACACGTCCTGAGTATAATGCTGTGACCAACACGATTTCTCCGGTATCTGAAACCTTTTTTAACGTACCGATCGGACCGCTTGTTGCTTTGTTCCTTTTTATGTCGGCGACTGCTCACATCCTCCTGTCAACTGTTCTGTACAAGTGGTATGTAAAAAACCTTCAGAACCATATCAATCCAGCCCGGTGGTACGAGTACTCGTTCAGTGCCTCGTTGATGATCTTTATTATCGCGATGCTTGTAACAATATATGATTTTGGGACCTTGCTTGCATTATTTACTCTCACAGCTGTGATGAACCTGATGGGCTTGATGATGGAGATACACAATCAGACGACGAAAAAAACGAATTGGATTTCCTATAACATCGGCTGTATCGCAGGGTTTATCCCCTGGGTCGTTATCTTTATCCCCCTAGTGACTGCTGCGGCAGTACCAGATTTTGTTATTGCGATCTTTATCACTATTGCAGTGTTTTTCAATTTATTCGCCATCAACATGTTCCTCCAATACAAGAAGATCGGGAAATGGAAGGATTATCTGTATGGCGAACGCATGTATGTCGTCCTAAGCCTGGTTGCGAAATCAGCTCTCGCCTGGCAGGTGTTCGCTGGCACACTTCGACCAATGTAATGACTGGTCGAAGATTGTTTCCTCCGTGTGTTTTTTAACACACAGCAGATATCAGTTCCTATGAATGCTCTTGCGGGAGATCTTCCTAGGTTGGACGTTCCGTATTTTCAGCAGACTCGGACTGCTACCTGTGGTCCTGTGTGTCTGATGATGGTGATGAAATATTGGAATTCATCCTTAGAGTTATCAAGAAAATTCGAATTTCAACTCTGGAAAAAGAGCTATTCATTGTTGTTCTTCGGAGGGACGTTCCAGTTTGGTTTAGCAACAGCGGCTGCAACGCTTAATTTTAAAACAGAGATTTATCAGAAGCAGCGATTTTCAAATGGGTATCCAAGATTTTCTCAGCTTGCCACTTTGATTGAAAATATTGTTTCACAGACCTCTCGCCGTTCTCATATACCGGTTCATTACGGACAAGAGAACCTCACGGTAATCAGTGATGGGCTCCGTCAGTCGATTCCACCAATTGTTTTTATCAATTTATCTCCCATCCTTGGTGAGAACGTCTTCCACTGGGTCGTTGTTACTGGTATAGACGAACAGACTGTCTTTATTAACGATCCGTATGTCCCAAGAGGATTTGATGGGCAGCAAAAGAAAAATTATCCGATACCATTGGATGTCTTTTCACAAGCGATGGCGACGCAGACTGGCAGAACGTTGCGACTCCCACCTTGTGTCGTTTTTGTTCATCCCTAGATATTTTTTTTTCCTACTGACCTACGCGAACCTTTAAATGACCATTATCTTTTTTTAATTCCCTATGCGGATTCTCATTACCGATGAAATGAGCCTGAGTAATGTGTTTACCTCTTTTGATCGTTCCTTTCTGTATTCATTCTCCTTTGTCCCTACCGTGATTACGGCACGACAGTTAGCCGCGGTCACCCCCTTGGTTCATACACTGTTTATACAAGAAGGAAACCGTAGGATTGATTTTGATGCGGATTACGATGTGGTGCACATCAATTTTAAGACCGCGCTAGCCCCGAGAGCGTACGAGGTCGCTGACATCTTTCGGAAAAAAGGGAAACGTGTTGTCTTAAGCGGCTATCATCCTTCTGCGTTACCAGAGGAAGCAAGACAGCATGCAGATAGCGTGATTGTTGGTGACGCAGTCAGCCTTTGGCCGTTGGTGGTTAGAGACCTTGAAACGGGGGTTCTCCAACCACTCTACACCTCAACAGACACCTGTGATCCTCTCCTATTGCCGTCAACACAATCGATAAAATTAAAGGGTCTTCAACTGACCAATTCCATTGAGGCAACCCGGGGATGTCCTCATAGATGTGATTTTTGCCAGGACTCAAATATTCGTGATGGGGCACTGTTTCGCACACGCCCCATCGATGATGTTGTTGAAGAAATCGCATCCCTTCAGCAGAAAATATTTTTTTTCACTGATTTTTCACTTACCATTGATCTAGCTTATACGAAAGAACTGTTTCGTCGGATGCGGAAACTAAAAAAGAAGTTCATCTGTGGGGGAAACGTTGATGTCCTAGCTGAGGACGAAGAATTGTTACGTCTTTCCCATGAGGCAGGATGTATCGAATGGATCAGCGGGTTTGAGACGTTTTCCCAAGAGTCACTTAACGGTGCACACAAGCAGACGAATATCGTTGAAGACTATGCTCGTGCTGTGAGGAAAATCCATAAATACAGAATGGCGGTGTTTGGGACGTTTGTCCTTGGTTTTGATGAGGATACCCCTGATATTTTTGAGGTGATGCGTACACATATTGGAACGCTTGGTATTGATGCAGTCAATTTTGCTCTGCTCACGCCCTACCCTGGAACTCCTTTGTTCAATCGTTTAGAACGAGAGGGAAGGATTTTAACAAAGGATTGGTCAAGATATACTCGTAAAAATGTTGTGTTTGAACCAAAAAATATGACGAAAAAGGAACTGGAGGATGGATTCCGAACTATCACGTTGTCTTTTAGTTCTCTTCCCTCAATGGGGTATCGGACGATGCGTAGCTTGAGCCTTGGATTCTATCCTTTTATTGCAACGTTTGCGGGGAACCTTGGGCAAGTTATGAAGACCTAAAAAAAAATCGGAAAAAGTAGTTACTTTGGGATATTACAGACTTCGGAGCCCTCATCTGTACATATCTGAATCGTACATTCGATGATATTGTATTTCTTCAAAAGATAATCATTAATTTTTGAGATACTCTCCTCTTGTTTCTCATGGATTTTGGTTGGATCGAACTGCATATGAGCAGAAAACACAAGCATATCTGGGGTAATCGACCAGAGATGAATGTTGTGGAGTTCTCTTATCTCTGGGAAATTCTTTTTCAGGTCCTCAGAAATCGTATTGATGTTCAAACCCTTTGGCGCTGTTTCCAGAAGAATTCTCGTCGAATCTTTTAGCACACCCCACGCCCAGAACACGATAATAATGGAGATTCCAATGCTGACGATCGGATCAATGAAGATCCAGTTCGTATACATAATCAAGAGAGCGGCGATGACAATTCCGACAGATGAAATCGCATCAGCGAACATATGATAAAACACACCTCTAATATTCAGGTCTTTCTTATGTGCTCCTCTGAGGATAAGGATACTTGAGATGTTGACGACTAAGCCGATGAATGCAATAAAAAGCATTTCCAAGCCAAGGATTTCGATTGGATATAGGAGTCTTAAGATTGCTTCATAGATGATAATCCCAACAAAAACAAGCAGAAATAATCCGTTGATAAACGCAGCAAGCACCTCAGCGCGAAATAATCCAAACGTTTGATGATGACAGGGAGGTCTCCGAGCGATGATAATCGCAGCAAGGCCGATAATCAGTGCGAACGCATGGGTGAACATATGACCGGCATCACTCAACAACGCCATGCTATTGGTCAGATATCCTCCCACGAGTTCAAGAACCATTGCGATAAGAGTAATGGAAAGCGATATCATGAGTTTTTTTTGCTCGACATGACGATATTCGAAGAGATGCTCCGCACCTGGATTTTTTGTCGTATCTTTCTTCATGGTTTTAGTCGTCTCTTAAATGCCGATGATGCTGGAATCAAAAGATATCAACTTTTTTGAATTTCCCCTCATGATCCTGTATTGGTGTAATTGGCAAGGTGAACCGGAAAATACTTCCTTGGCCCTGTTCACTATCCACCCATATTTCTCCGCCATGGGAGAGGACAACACCTCGAGCAATAGTGAACCCAAGACCGTCGATACCAGAATCTATTTGATACACGATGTCAAAAATCTTCTTCTGTTTGTTCTTTGGTATCCCCTGACCGAAATCTTGTATCTCGAATAAGACATCATCTGGCTCTTTATTCACCCTGATGGAGATTTTCGACCCCTCTGGTGAAACACTTATCGCATTCTGCAGCAGATTGACAATGACTTGTTTGATACGTTCCTGATCGATATTCAATTCAGGGAGTTCTTCATCTATTTCCTTGATTATTTTTATTTGCTTCACATCTGCAGCGGATTGTATCGTACCTGTCGCATAGTGGATTAATTTGCCTATGTCTGTTTTCTCCGGGATGAATTTCATGGTACCAGATTCAAGTCGGGAGACATCAACAGTATCCTGGATGAGCTGATCCAATCGAGTGGTATTTGTTAAAATCACCTCAAGCCCCCTTTTCTGTTCCTCTGTGATAGGACCTAGGCTTTTCATAAGCAGGATCTCGACATATCCTTCAATGGTCGCCATTGACGTACGCAGCTCATGTGAAGTGACATTCAGGAAATTCGATTTGAAATGATCAAGTTTTTTCAACCGAATGTTTTGTTGCTCCGTTTTCTTCTGTGATTTCTGGATTTTCTCAAGCTGGATATGCAGTTCTCCAATGGTGCGTTTATATTCATTGTTCCTCTTTTTTAATACCAGATTTTCTTTTGATAGATCAACGGTGCGTTCTTGGACTTTTTTTTCCAACCAATAATGCGCTTTGTGCAGTTCTCCTTCAATTTTTTTTCGTTCTGTGATATCGTCCATGGTAGAATTGACGGAGAGTACAGCCCCTGCCTCGTTGAAACAGAGGAAATCATGAATGACGAACACACGTGGTTCACCGTTTTTTGTAATATAGGTTCGTTCATGACCACTACTGTATGGTTTCAGACTGTTGATTTTTTCCTGAAAAGAGGATTTTGCCAGGTCTTGTTCATCCCCGTGGATATACTCAAAAATAAGGTTTCCAATGACTTCTTCTTTTGAATATCCAAATAACTTACACCATTTTTCGTTGACATCGGTAATCCTCCCATCCTGTGATAAGGTATGGTACGGAATCGGTGCTTTTTCATAGAGTTGTTTGAATTTCTCTTCAGAGACTCGTAACGCCCTCTCCATCTGCTTACTTTGTGAGTTGTCCTTCACAATTCCAATCGAGCCGATAACATTACCGATACGATCTTTGAGTACACTAAGGGAGATGTCAACATCGATGAGTTCTTTGTCGTTCCGAATCATTTTTGTTTCCATGTGATACTGGATGCCTTTTTGTCGGATGTTTTCTGATCGTATTTTTTTCCATTCTTCTTGCGGGTAGAGGTATTTGACTGGTTTCATTATGAGTTCTTCTCTGCTTATCCCCAGGAGTTTTTCTGTATATCTATTCCAATGGACAATCCGTTCGTTTTCATCGGTCAGCATGATGGCGACCGCTGAATTATCAAAGATGATTCGATATTTTTGGAAAGGGTCGCCAAGATCAATGGTTTGTACATCGTCATCCTTCCGATGTCGTAAAATAGTGAAAATCGAATCAAGAGGTTCTTCTTCTAGTTCTTTTGGGACATCTGCTGTGTGCTTCACCGGGGGGTGACTCAGTAGTTTTCCCTGGAGTTCTTCTTTTCGTAATGTTTTTATGATTTCCGGGTCTTCGCTATTCATATTTTTCCTCCTGGAGTAATTATTCTTTCTGTGTTTCTGTCTAACTCTGTTGTGGACTGCTCAGTATCTATGTATGAGTGCGTATCACTCATCTAGGGTCCCATCCGTATTGTTATGAAAAAGTAAACATTTTTTGGTATAAAACTATTTGGTTTGAAATTTTTTTTCAATTGGTGATTTAAAATTCGTTTTATCCAATAACGGTCAGAATGAAGGAAACGAGACTATTTTTTATATATGAAAAAATATATTAATAATTAAAAGAACTAAATACCTATGAAGTTCCTGAGAGGGTTCTTGAATCTCCTCCTTGTGAGTATTACGATAACTGCTGTGTTCTTCCCAGTTGCAGTCTTCGTCCATGAAGGAACACACTACGTCATGTACACCATAGAAGGAATACAGGTCACCTCATTGCATGTGCTGGATCAAGACTCCTTGGAGAACGGCTATTATGGATACGTAACAACCCTGAAAGAATCACGATATGGACACCTGGTCCATGAGGGAGTCGCAAACATCGTTGGATATCTTTTTTTAGCAATGACTCTTCTGTTCTTCCTCGTGGTTCCATTCAAACCATTCACGGTTCACCAGTTAGAATCAATGGGATTGAAAAGAAACCTGCATCCATTTCATGTTCCAAGTATGCAACCCTTGTAAAAGAATCACCCTGTTTGTTTTCCAACAAAAATCATTTTAAAAATTCTTGGAGGTTCGTTTCACCAATTGCCAATTTTGGGAATGCCATCAGAAGTTGCTTTGCAATATCAGATAAAATACTCTTGACGCCAGCCGTCTTTTCAACATCACTGCCAGGATAGATCCTTACAACCACACCATCATCCCTTCGACCGATCATTACAAAAAAACTTCTTTTCACACCACCTTCAATCGTTAACGCTTCGATAAGGATGGCAGTCTTATCACGACTCATGTAACTAGTATCTGTTTTAAGAATTCCACTCTCGTTACGGATAAATACGCTCTTCAATCCATTGAAGATGTCATCAACACTTACAGTCCCAAGAAGAACAACATGAGGCATCTTTCACACACGAATTATAATGTTTCACAATGTTATAAATCTTTTACTACCTGATGCGTCACACAAAAACATGAGGTTAAAACACACAGCAGTTATGATCGGTTTTGAATCCCCTCCATAGGCATATTTTAATAACAATGCTCTTTGTCTTACTTAAGTATCATGAAATCCTTGAAAAAAACATCCCCTGCAGATCCGTCATTGTTTCATTATAACGAGTTAACCATTCAACTGCATCCTGAGGTTTACGACCCTGCCGAGGATTCTTTCCTACTGCTTGAATCCATCCCGATTGATCCAGAAGATTCGATATTAGAACTAGGTACTGGATGCGGCCTTATTGCTTTAGCCTATGCCTATCAAGGAGCCTCGGTGGTCTGTACAGATATCAACCCATACGCAATCCAGCTCACCCGTCGAAATATCGAACGTAACCGCCATCTTCTCAAAGGTGATATTGAAATACGACAAGGAGACCTCTTTTCAGTGTTGAAAAGCAACGAGCGCTTCACGGTGATTCTTTTTAACCCACCTTACCTTCCTACGAAAAAAAACGAGAAAATCGATGAATGGTTCGATACAGCAACAGACGGAGGACCGACTGGTTTGAAACTTACCAAGAGATTCCTTCAGGGACTTCACATACATCTTCAACCCACTGGATGCGCATATTTTATTTTTAGTTCCCTGTCGAAACGCTCAACACTAGAACAATATCTGAAAAAAGAACGATTATCAGCAAAAATTATCGCCTCTCATCGATATGACGGAGAAGACCTTGACGTCTACCAAGTCACTCCGACAGCTTAAAATCAGCAAAACAAATTACGCTATCGTAACGAGGCAGATGATTCGATGACCGACGAGTACTATCCCTGGGGCGGAGAATTCACCGCCTGTGCACCACACGGATGCGTCGCTGTCGTACTCCTTAATATACAGTACACCCCTCCAGAGGATGTCGCAATCTACGGGTCATTAAAAACAGAAAACATAGGCATAGAAAAAATTATAGCAAATACCATCTCAAACCCATGGATCCGATTTCTCGTCATCTGTGGAGACGACATCAGAGGACACCGTTCAGGTTCCTCCCTGATCGCCTTATATAAAAACGGGATAGACCACAATCATCGTATCATTCATGCCCCTGGCGCAATTCCTTATATAGAAAACTTAAAAGAAAACGCAATCAAGAGATTTCAAGCGCAGATGACGATTATCGACTTCATCGGGGAAACAGAAAAAGAAAAAATCGATGACATCATCACTGACTGCATCAGAAAATCCCCGCCATCATTTGGAGAACCCTACATCGCGATACGATTGAAACCCCAAGCCACCGTCAACCTCACCGACAACCGAGCGTTACATTCAAGGATCCTTATCGATTATTTAGGAAAAATAAAGAAGAGAGGCGCATAAATGTTTTCGTTTACAAAAGAACAAACAACATATGACATCTCCGGGATATCAATTGGAGGGCAACCAGGGATGTACCCGACGGTTCTTTTCGGAGGACTGTTCTTCAAAGGGGAACCTGATTTTGAAGATGCAAAACGACACATACAGACAAGCGATGAACGTAGCAAGCAGACAGGAGTCCCGGTCATACCTGATTTTTTCATCCGAAAAGTCGAGTATATCGAACCGATCCTTTCCTTTATTGAAAAAGCAATTCCAAAGAAACATCCCTTCTCCATCGATATCATCGAGCCGTCCATAAAGATTCAAACCTTAGAACAGCTTGCCAGCAGAAAATTACTCCCACGGACCATCTATAACTCGATCCATATCGGGATGACCAAGGAAGAAAACGAAGCATTACGAACATATACCCCAGAAGCAGCAATCATTGTCGCATTTAACCCAAAAGATAAATCCCCTGATGGAAAAATAGAGGTGTTAGAAAACGGAGCTCATCTCCTTGAAACCGGCCTCCTTGAACTTGCTCATCAAATAGGAATCGAAAAAACACTTATCGATACTGCTGCTCTTGCCCCTGGTGAGAACAGTGGTGCTGCCATTGCCGCTCTCCCCGTGATAAAGGAGGAATACGGCCTACCAACGGGTTGTGCGATTCATAACGTCGTTGAGAAATCACGATGGTTAAACGATTTTCCTTTCGCAAAAAAAACAGTGGATGTCGCCTCCAATAACGCCATCCCTCTCTTTGGAGGGGACTATGCGATATTCGGTCCTATGGAGAACGCTGAACTCGTTGTACCCCTCATCGCATGGCAGGATATCCTCGTCTCCGAGTATACAGAGAACTATTTCGGCATCAGCCCTGTCGCATCACATCCACGGAGGAAACTGCTCAAATGAAGCAGCATGTACACACCAGCGTCATCGGGTCATATCCAATCTCCATTACAACCCAGGATCTGATGAACGATTATTTCGCTGAACAGCAGACATCCTGGACGCAGTACATTGAACAAGCAGTCCATGACATGACAGCAGCAGGCATCACCTACATTTCAGATGGACAAACACGGGATCCTTTTATCCAGTTATTCACAAGAAAATTGAACGGATGCAGAATACGACAAAGAACAGAGATTATTGGACGCGTTGAACACCATACTCCTATTACCGTACCCGATCAGATCTACACGAAACGACTCCTCCCAAGACATGTCATGCTCATCGGAGTCCTCACCGGCCCATATACCCTGACAAAATCCTCTGTTGATTCATTCTATCACGATGAAAAACAATTAGCCTTTGATTTTGCAGCCGCACTACGAAAAGAAGCAGAGCTTCTTTTAAAACACGTTGATTTGATCAGCATCGATGAACCGGTCTTTTCCAATGAACTCCCAGAGTACGCAAACGAGCTCATTCAGACGATAACAAAAGGACTATCTCGTCCAACTCGCCTGCATGTCTGCGGGGACGTGTCTGGCATCATTCCTCAGCTCGTCGACATGCCAGTTGACATCCTCTCCCATGAGTTTAAAGCCTCACCGCATCTGTTCAACGTGTTCCAAGAATACCCTTGTAACAGAAACATGTGTATTGGTTCGGTCCGGTCTGATGATGCAGTCGTCGAATCTGTCGAAGACATCGTCACACATGTCAACAAAGCAATCGCCATCTTCGATAAGAACGTAGTTCAAATCGCCCCTGATTGTGGACAACGTTTACTCCCCCGAACCATCGCTTTCCAAAAATTAAAGAACCTTGCGGTAGCAGGAGAGATTCTCAATGGTGGATAGAGAAGTCCCGTTAATCAAAGCAAAAAAAACAACAGAAAAAGACGTCATCCTTGACCCCCAGGGCTTTTTTGTCATCGAAGTCGATAACAAAAACATCCGGGTCGAGTACTATTCAAATGTGTATAAAAACAAACGGATTGTCTCCGGTCTTCTTCAGAAGGTTTTTACAGGAACAAAGGCTGATGGTTTGTCAGATTCGATCGCTGTTCATGTCCCAAGCCTGCGCCCAGAGCATTACCTGTACCTGGGCCGTGAGTTGCAAAAGGCACAACTCGCGTTTGAACACAAAAAGAAGTATCTCCAAGGTGGATGCTAACCTCTGATGAAACGTTCCTCATAGCGTATGATGTTCTTTTTCCGCTGGATCAGCTGAGTTTTTTTCTTCAGAGCGGCCATGTCTCGTTTATCTATTTTCGGTTTCGTATGAAAATATTGTTTATCACGGGGCGGTTGGTAATGTGGCCGCATGATGCAACATCCTCCTTATATCTCGTAACTAGGAGGGTTTATATTATGGTAACGAAGAAAAAAGCGAGAGTTATTTACGTTTCTCCACAGAACCATCCTGCGAGACATGGAACTCTGTTTTACCGTTACACCATTTTCTTGTAACATTTTTTAGAGTGATCGTATCTCCAATATGGCAGGTTTGGATCTCCTTGACGTTGCGATTCCAAAGGATCAGTTCTTTTTTTATATTGTGTTCCTTCATCGTAATCGTTGTGACAAAACCAAATTCACCATCGTCCTTGAAGAACGCCTTGGTCGGTTCTTTGAGAACCAACACACCGGAGATTTCATGACAGAGATCAGTCTGTGGATCTGACTGTGAAGAAGCATCTGTTGGTTTAACTTCAAGAAGCCCCCAGCGACCAAGATGGATTTCCATACCACCTGTGTACCCTGTCTTTGTGTACCCATTGATGATCTTAATCCAGGTCCCCTGCTGGATCTCCTTGTTTTTTATTGCATCGATGTCCCCGTTCCATAGCACGAGTCGACAAGATGCAGTCTCATCTGTTATGTCCAGATTGATGACCTTTCCCGGAGAGCCGTTTTTCCTTTTAAACGTCTTTGAATCCGAGATACTCAGGACTCTTCCAACAACGGTATAATCACCATCAGGATTCAAATCAACGATTTTTGTGATACTTTGGGTGTTCCTCCCTAACTTATCAACAATTATGAACGCGATGGTGTCCTTATCAATCAATTCGTCATAGATCTTATATAAACTGTTTATCTCTTTTTCAAATTCTTTTTTTGGTTTAATGTCAGCGATTAACTCAAGAAGCTCTGTTTTGGTCTTATGCATCCGCAACATAACAAGGTATGCCGTTTTCTTACTTATAGTCTACTATGCATAATAAAAAAAAAATAGAAGGAAGGCGTGGTAGTTGGGATTGCAAGGAGGCAGAGATACGATAGAGATAATCCTATGTTGTTAGGTAGAATAAATTAATTTCTGATAGTTTTTCCAAGGAAGTGTGGTTTTATTATTATACGTTGCTGCTTTTTTCTTATTGTTCTTACGATACCCTTTTTTGTATTCCCCATTCCCTCCATATTCTTTATAGTGGTATTGCTTCATTTCTTCACCTCTCTTCCAGCTCTTCTCAGAGTGGAACGCATGGTGGTTTCTGTCGCTTATGTTATATATAGCTGCCCTGTAAAAATGTCAAAACGTACAAATAAACGAGGGTATACACAGCGTAAACAAAATATAAATATAATACTCTTCATATAATGGTTTGAAAGGGAAGATACTATGAAGAATAAGAAATTCATTGGTGGTGGAATCTTATGTATTGTTTTCGTGACATTACTGTTTACTGGCTGTGTGACACCGAAGCATTATATGGTCCCAATGCGCGATACGGTACAGCTTGCAACTGATGTCTATGTGAAACAACCAAGTCAACAGCACGGTAGTATCCTTATCAGAACACCCTATGATAAAAACGCATTAGTTCTTCTTGGTATGAACTGGGCGCAGAACAGCTGGCCGACGGTCATTCAAGATATGCGGGGACGGTTTTCTTCAGAAGGGATTGATACGGTCTTTAAAAACGAGCATACCGATGGACCTGATACGCTTGCCTGGATTGCACAACAGCCATGGTCAAACGGGAAGGTTGCGACCTTTGGTGGGTCTGCATTAGGAATCACTCAATACCTGACTGCAGGAGCAAACCCGCCGCAGCTTGCCTGTCAGTATATCCAGGTCGCTGCACCAGATCTGTATAAACATACGATGTACCCTGGTGGAGAATTCAGAAAGAACCTGGTGGAGGAATGGTTAAAAGCCCAGGGGAGCACCTACATCCTCCCTGAGCTCTGGGCACATGAGAACTATACGATGGATTACTGGACAAACGTCTCATTAGAGGATAAATGGGATCAGGTCAATGTGCCAGCGATACACATCGGTGGATGGTATGACATATTTACGCAAGGAATCATCGACGGGTTCCGAGGATATCAGCATCAAGGTGGAACAGGAGCGCAAGGAAAATCAAAACTGATCATCGGACCATGGACCCATGGGGGTGCTGGAACCAGGACACAAGGTGAACTGACCTATCCAGCGAACAGTCTTGATAATTTCTCCCAAGCTTTGTTCTGGCAGATGGCCAATGAGTACACCATGAATGGTCCAACGGATTATGACGCCTGGCCTGCGGTCACCTATTATGTGATGGGTGATGTCAATGACTCAAATGCAACCGGGAATGAATGGCGCTACGCAGATGACTGGCCAGTCCCCTCGATTGAGCAAGCATGGTACCTCCAGAAGGATGGAAGCCTCCAAACCGCAATAGATACAGAAGAAGAACAATTCACCTACAGCTATGATCCAACCAACCCAGTCCCAACCATCGGCGGAGGAAATCTCAACATCCCTGCTGGCCCATTTGATCAGCGACCTGCGGAAAACCGCTCTGATGTATTGATTTTCACCAGCCCTGTCCTCGAACAACCCTATGAGGCGACCGGGGCGATAAAAGCACGATTGTTTGTCTCCTCTGATTGTCCAGATACGGATTTTACGGTGAAACTGACCGATGTCTACCCAGATGGACGCTCCATGTTGATTACCGATGGGATCCTTCGCATGCGAAATCGAAACGGTTTTGATCATTGGGAACTGATGGAGCCAGGCACCGTCTACCAGGTGGATGTCGACCTCTGGAGCACGTCCTATGTATGGAACACAGGTCATCAGATACGAATCGATATATCCTCCTCCAACTACCCCCGATGTCTCAACAATCCAAATACGGCAGACGGGATCTATAAGAACACTACCTATTCAATCGCACAGAACACCGTCTATGTTGATAGCATTCATCACTCGTGTCTTCTTCTCCCTGAGATTCCTCTGAACGCAACCGGCCGTCCACAGACCTGGGTTCCTTCTGTTCAGGATGCTTCGTCTGAGGTGGGTCATCCACTGTTGCAGCCTCCTGCAAGGTTACAAAACATCCTTCAACGCTCCCCTCTTTATAATCAACTCTTTGAATACCGCTCATTCATGATTAGATAATATCTGGAAAAACCACTTGATTACAGTAGGATAAAGCCTTGCGAAAGCATGTATTAATAAACTATATATATTATATAAGATAACTTTTATATAAAGAAACGCAGGAGTCCTCGTAATCAGATGGTGACAAAAAAGACGATCATCGCGATAAGTCTCGTAGTGTTATTCCTTATCAATATCGTAGCTGCCGCATTCATTTTTATAGACATCCAGGTTTTAGCATTTCCCCAGACAACACTTCAAGTTGATGTCATTGAAATAAACACTGATGAAATCATCATCCATCATACTCTCAAGTTATACAACCCGAATTCTTTTGAAATGATCCTGAAAGACTTTCAAATTGTCGCGACAACAACCGAAGGCGAAGAAGTAGCAAATATCACGATCGAAGGAGGGTCAATCCCAGGGCAAACCCATCGGAATTATACGGCGAACGACCAGATCGTCATGAAAGGAAATCTTTCCGGGCTCCTCAGCAGTACCGTCACAGGGGTCATTGGTTTAAACATCTTCGGGCTCATACAAAAGACAATCCCACTTGAAATGACCGTCCTCATCTCGCTGAAGGAGGCACTCAGCAAGATAGAAGTCCCCGGTATTACGATTCGAGCGGAATTTGGTAACATCACAAGGAAAGCGGTTAATCTAACCACAGCCATTGAGGTATCGAATCAGAATCCCTTCAGCATGTCTGTAAACAATTTTTTGGTGAACATCACCACGGAAACAGGTGAGGATGTAGGCAAATTCAACCTACCTGGTGCGCAGATCCCTGCAGAAAGCAGTGTCACCGTCCATGGAACTGGTTCAGTCTTCATTCGAGCATTGAACGCAAAAAAACTCTTAATTGACCTCCATGCAGATGCAGGAGCGCATGTCGCTGGGGTGAACAAATCATTACCTATATCAGCTAAGGTTGAGATTACCATCCCAAATCTCGAAGAATTCGTCCCTCCTGATAAACCCCTTGAGCTTTCCCTTGATATCGATCTGTACCGTACACGCGGCGGACTCAAAGGGAATATGACCCTTGAAGTTTTAAACCCGACAAAAATACCGTTCATCGCATCAGACCTTGTCGTCATGTACTACGGGGTGAAGAACAACCAGAAATACTTAGTCGCAGAAGGACCATTTGGTTCTGGTGAACTCGTCCCCGAAAGCACTACGTATTTCCATGGCGAAATGATTCTATCCTACTCGAAACTTATTAATTTTTCAGGCAAAGGATTCCTACCCGATAAGGTTTTTGCGCAGCTCCGTACAAAAATTTCTCTTCCCGACGTCAACATTTTTATCCCTGTTGCTATCGGATCGTACATCGATATACACCTGCTTCGGCCCAACCAATAAACACTTTTTCTCAAAACCAAAAAAAAATCATCAAAAGTAATATAATTTCTTTCATTTTATATAATATTGACTCGATAGAAAACTACAAATACATCGTCATAAATAGCAATACGATAACAGATATGAGGGAGCAATGGTTGGCGTAAAAAAATCACAGCGGAAGCAAGAGAATACAAACAGAAAAAAATTATGTATGATAGCCATCATTTTCATCCTCCTCTCAAATGTTTTTCTTTTAATGGGCATCTCTAAGATACCCACACAAGAACCTCATCTAACCATTGACTCATTCACAACCATCGCAGAACAGGTACAAACAAACACCCAGATTGAAACAAGAACGACTGTGACATCCTGGTGGAACACCAACTGGCATTACCGGACCATCTACAATATCACTGGTGTAGGAAACATCTCTCTTCCAATGAATTTTACAGCACTACTTCAAACACTACAGGTTACGAATAGAACAGTTGAGAATTCCACCATCACCATCGTACGATACCATTCGAATGGAACAATGGTCGTCGTCAAAAAAACCTGGTTCAATGAAAGTAATCTCTTCCATAACCGAACGAACGCTGTTGGCACCCTCTCCTGGAACGTCTCTGATGCTGCATTGTATGGCGTCTATTTTGATGTCCTTCAAAATCGGGGTACTCGCGATAAAGTAGTTGAAACCCCTACCCTCAAACCCTCAGGTTCGGTGCATGCTTCGGTGATGTCAACCCAAGGCTGGTGGCCTCAGTATACTACAGACTTTAAAACCTACTACTCACTCAATGAGACGATCCCTATCGATGTGTATACCACCGCGCTTGCGAAAAATATGACCGCTTATTTCCTTTACAACGGAAAACCTGATTTCAATATTTCACTACATACCCTAGATGATCTCAACTGGTTCAACACACAGAATCTATCAAAAACCGGGGATTGGACGATACATGTCAATGCAATAGATGATGCAGGATATCAACCCACTCCTCTGACGGTAACTTTCTATATCGGTAAACCTGATCTTATCGCCTCCGCCCTCATAGTACCTACCATCTGCTATATTGGCATTAATATCACGGTGACTGCAAACATCCGTGCAGTGAACACCACCGTTGAGGATGTGACTGTCGCACTCCGCGTCGATGACCACAACATAAGTCAAACTATTCTCACGATTCAAAAAAATGAAAACAAAACGGTCGAATTCTTTTGGACACCAGACCTCAAAGGCAGCCATAATGTCTCCTTTCACATCTTCTATTCAGATTCAAACCCAAGTAATAACAGAAGATGGAAGTGGGTAACCGTTGAAGGAATACCGGATTTAGCTGTACAAAATATCACGGTATCACCGACCCCTGTCAACGAGGGTGACCCAGTCACCATCACCGCATACATCAGAAACACAGGAGATGGAAACGCTTCGAACTACGAAATCATCCTCTATTGTGAACAAAATGCAAACAATCATACCATGTCATATTCTCAGAAAAAAAACTCCACAACTTTTAATCTCAAGAAAAACATGTCAACAAATGTGACACTTACCTGGGTGCAGACCCGCTACGGAAAAGAATCTTTTAAAGGAGAGTGGGCTGTTGGGATAAAAATCTCAAACACCACACAGACACCAGATAAAAACCTCTCAAATAATCAAAAACCACTGTACCATGTCCTAAAAGTCATACCCGCAGAACGAATCCCTCCTCTTCTCACCAACCTTGAATGCCCCACCTCATTAGAACTAGGAGATCAACTCCTTATCCGAGTCAAAGCAACCGATGCATCAGGGATAGACACAGTCAGTATCTCCATTAAAACTCCAAACAAAACCTACGTGAACTCCACGATGACTGCAAAGGAGAATGACCGATATGAATACCTGTATACCCCCATAAAAATCGGAAGACATAATTTCACCATTAAAGCAACAGACCTCTCACCAAATAAAAATCAATCCAATCTCACAGGATTTTTTACAATCACCAGTGATCAAACCCCTCCAGATGTGACGTATTATGGCGTCAATCCCCTGATCCAGTTACCAAACCGCCCCGTGGAAATCCGCTGCATCACCACGGATTACTCAGGGATCAAATCAGTAGAGCTGACGATACGATTCCCCGACAACCAGGTTGAGACACATGATATGAGCACCCCACCAGCTGATACCAAATATGTGTACACCAAGACCTACGAAAGCATCGGAAAATATGTTTTTTCAATCACCGTAGAAGATACGATAGGAAACCAACAAACCACTGAAGAAAAAACATTTTGGATCACCGATGATCTCGATGATACCGATAACGATGGGATGCCAGATGACTGGGAAGAACGTTACAATCTGAACCCATATGATTCCAACGATGCATCACAGGATGAAGATACCGACGGTGTCACCAACCTGGAAGAATACCAGCAAGGCACCAACCCGTTAAAGAAACTCTCTTCCTCATCTGAGATCTTTGACCGACTCCAAGAAAATTGGGCGTATCTTACCGCCTCTCTCATAGTGTTTATCGTTATAATACTACTTGCTGTGTATGGGATACGGAGACGAACCAAATGACCATCGTCACCCGTAAGACCGTCCCTTTTATCGCCATTATGTTCTTTGCTTTTCTCGTCTTTTTGTTCTCCCTTTGGGATATCCTCTATCATGAACAATGGCTCGAGCGCATTATCGCTCTGTATGGGATTCTCATCCTGCTGACATTTTTGTTTCTCGTCTCCCGGGAAAAAAAGAAAACAGTTATCCAAAGATCCGTTGTTGACTTCGAAAAATCCCTCGAAGGAAAACTGCAGCATTTCAAATGCCCCTCCTGCAGTGGTATCTTCGCAATTAAAAAATCAAAACAGAACAACAAACAGCCATTCACCTTAACCTGTCCTGATTGTGGGATGACTGGATCTATCCCCTCAAAACCAACACATATACAAGAGGAAATCCCTGAAAAGAAATCAGTCCATAAAAATTTTCAGTGTCAAAACTGCGGGGAATGGGTTATGGTATGGGCTGAAGGAGTAGACCTTATCCAAGATCAGAATATTCACGTGTATTCCTGCCCGTATTGTGGTGAAAAACAAGCCCTAAATCCGACTTAGGTATGATGGCGTATCTTTACTGCTTCTCCATGGGAGGATTGTTTCATTTCTGTTCCGCTCATCAGTGCTACACCAACACCGCAGAGTCTGTTATCCTTCTTTACCAAGACTTCATCCCCAATCCGTATTGAATCATCTGCATCTTTTACTCCTGGGGCAAATATCGATCCCTTCACCGTGAAATCATCATAGATTTCTACCCAATACTGTTCCGTTTCTACCAGTCGGTTCGCACCATCCATGGTTAAAGAAAGCAACCCTCTTTCTTCTGTCAACATCCCCAGTTGCGTCATTTTATCCATGATTTTCTGATAGGGGTATTTCCCGCTGATCGTGCAGTCTTTAATCAAATGTTTGGCAAGAGCTGGACCGAATTGATAGGACGCAAGAGACGTAATGTTTTCATACACCCGTCTTTGAAGCTTGACACGGTCATAACCCTGGGTGAGTTCCTGCAACACCTTTGACAATGCGGTAAGGGATATATCTGATGTTGGTGAATCCTTACAGGTCGTCTGTGGTTGGTGTAAAAGATCACTGACGAATGTTTGCATCGCTGGGGGGAGATGTAAAATTGTCGCATCATAGGTGTTTTTCTTCAGATATCCCTGCAGCAGGGTTCGTATCATTTTCTTCTCATCTTCATCCCAATGACCAGTCACCGCAATATCATAGCTTGAGGCAGGATACGTAAGCTCAAGTTCTCTTGGGACCAGACCAAGTGGTGATGTCAAAATAACTTCATGGACCACAAAAGGATTTGCCAGGTTCAAGAAACATTCTCGAAAGAGTTTGTGAGATTTGGAAAACGAGTAAGGTTTTTTCGCTGAACATGGCAGTAAAAGCAGAATTTTCGTACTCGGTGGTTTTTCAAACCGTTGAATGACTCGATCCTGGAATCGTCTGATCTCTGGTCGTACAAGGGAATCTTTAGTAGTCGCAATCAATGATGTCTTTCGAACAACCGGGGTTCGTTCTTCTAAAAATTTATAATGATGAAGATCCAGGATATGAAGCAGGGCAGCAAGATGAGGTCTGGTGCGTACACGCACTTCTACAAGTTCTCGTAACGAACCAGTGACGATCGCATTCCTCACCAGTTTCAACTCAGAGAAAAGCATAGCGTAGTTATGTTGCAATATCTCCCCAATCCCCATCGAAGAGACATCGTCTTTTGTTACACAGGTTGGACAGCTGCAGGGAATCTCAGGCAACTGGTTTTTTCTATAAAAACCAGTTGGGAAGAGGAAAATCTCGTTACGTGCCGCCATCATTGCGGAAAACGAATCGAAAAAATCAACGCCCATATACGTAAGCAGAGAAATACTTGTTGGATCCCCCACGCAGGGAAGATAGATCATCTTTGTGTATCCTATCTTCTGTCGTAATCCTGTGATGAACTCAACAAAAGATGATTGATGTGAATACAATTGGGCTGCATTCGCAATAATAAAAAGGTTCGCATCATTCTTGGTCACCTGTTCTGATATCAGATCTACTTTTCCAGGGATGACACAACATTCGGTGTTTTTATTCTGCAGATATGCACTCAGATGTAATTCTGTGGTCACATCTTTTGGATAAATTTGATAATCCTGCAAACAGAGGTTCTTCTGTGCCTTGTTTTTTTTCGGTGAAAAGATGCTCTCTCCAATTTGTATAGTAGGTTTTTTAGTTCGCAGAGTCCTATTTGTAAGCAGTATATCAGAAAATGTTGGTGCGTTACATCGGGATGTCTGAAGGAAGAGGATGTTTGGGGTTACAATAGTTTCTTTATTAAATGTACATTGTCCGATGCGGGCAGGTCCATCCCTTACTTTTACTTGAAAATCCATTGGTTACTGATACGATGTTCTCTTTAAGAACATTTAGCTTCCGTATCAATGTCTGAAGTATCGCTGGCCCGTAAAGACCATCGCTATCTTATGTTCATTTGCCGCCTGTATCACTTCGTTATCCCGGATGGAACCACCGGGTTGGATGATTGCTTTTACCCCTGCGTTCACCGCGACATCCACAGCGTCCCTGAATGGGAAGTACGCGTCACTTGCCATGATGGATCCTTTGATGTTCTCTTTGCCTTTATGGGTGGCAATCCAGGCTGCATCAACACGCGACGTCTGTCCTCCTCCAATACCAACAGTCCGTGTGTCTTTGACAAACACAACAGAGTTTGATTTGATGTGTTTGACGCATCTGACTGCAAAATCCATGGAGACAAGGTCCTCGTTTGTTGGTTTGGTGGTTGTGACAACCTTCCAGGTTTTCTGATCGGCGAACAAGACGTCTCTTTGCTGAATGAGAAAACCTCCGACGACGCTACGGATATCCAATCCTTTTCGCTTATGTTCTTTTTCCAACCCTGGAAGCAATAATACTCTGAGGTTTTTCTTTTCACGGAATGTCTCCAGGGCTTCTTTTGAAATGCTTGGGGTGACAATCACTTCAAGGTAATGCTTTGAAAGCTCCGAAGCAACATCTTTTTGTAGCTCCCTGTTAAACACAACGATACCACCATATGGAGAATAGATGTCGGTGGCGTATGCATCATGCCATGCTTGAAGCAATGTTGGTGCGGTAGCAATCCCACAGGGGGTCGCATGTTTAATGATGACGCACGAAGGCGTTCTGAATTCCTTGATACATTCAATGGCGCAGTTCCCATCAAGGATGTTATTAAACGAGAGTTCTTTTCCTTGCAGCTGTTCTGCCGTGGCGATACAGGGTTCGTCGGTAGGTGGGAGACTTTTATAAAACGCGCCTTTCTGATGCGGGTTTTCACCATAGCGCATTTCTTGGATTTTTCGCATGGTGACTGAAAAATCCTGTGGTAAAAGCTCATCCGTCCATCGATTCCTCAGGTACTGCGCAATCATCGCATCATACTGGGCGGTATGGGCATATGCTTGGATCGCTAATGCTTCACGATGTTCCAGTGATAGTCCTTTTTTTGTTTGCAGACCGGATAGGATTTCTGGATATTGATTCGGACTGGTGACCACCACAACATCTGTGTAATTCTTCGCAGCTGCTCGGATAAGCGTTGGTCCACCGATATCGATGTTTTCAATGACATCTTCGATGCTGACGTTTGGTTTTTGAATGGTTTTCTCAAAAGGATACAGGTTACACACAACAACATCGATTCTGTTGATCTGATGTTCTTTCAGGGTTTTTTGATGTTCTTTGTTGTCACGTCGAGCAAGAATCCCTGCATGGATAATCGGATGAAGGGTCTTGACTCTGCCATCAAGCATCTCCGGAAATCCGGTCACTGCAGATACGTCTGTAAACGCGATACCCGCTTTTTCTAAAACAGCAGCGGTGCCACCGGTCGAAAGAATACGGATCCCAAGTTCTGTAAGTCCCTTTGAAAAATCAACGATGCCGTCCTTATCGTAGACACTTATCAGTGCATATCGGTATTCCATTACTCTTACCCAAGGAACATATGTCCGATACACATAAACATTTGGGTCCCCCTGTGAGCTCGATGATGGAAGAGAGTGCTAGGGTAGTTTTTTTTCTTGTTCGATTGCTTCTAACAGGCTCAGTTCCCCAGTTAAGACTCGCAGCGCGGTTTTCTCAGAGATCGTAAATTTTCCCTCGCTAAGCTGTCGGCTCCATCTCTGAATGTTCTTAATCGCCCCTCGAGATGTTTCAATGGGGAGTGTGGATTGCACCCGTCCACCGGATAGCAGTGCAATGGCAGCCGCTGCTTCGCTATTCCGGATACTTCGTCGTTTCTGCTGCGCTGGTGTCGTCCGCGTCTCATCGACGATCTCAATGGGTACCTCTAAGGGGATCAGCGAATTAATGATGCGATTCCTGTTAATCACTGACCCATGTCCTATTCTGATATAGGTTTCTTTGGAGGGGTAGCATTTTAAAAAGCGTTTTACCTCCGCTACAACCTTTTCAGGGCTGTCCACCTGGGTTTTCTGTAGGAGGATATCATCACAGACGATCGCGATACCAGGTCGCTCTCCAGGGTCAATGCCAATAGAGATCTTCGAGTACAACTCTTTTCCTGTGAGTTTTTGAACCGCTAGATCAATTGCATACTCAATGGAATCGTAGGCATCGGCAGCGACTTTCTTGCTCAGCGAAATCCGGTGGAACTCTTTTTGTGATGTCAGAATAGCACCAATTCTTCTTGGGAGGTCCTCTGATGATGCCAAAGAGACGTAAGCGACATTTCGTTTTTTTAATTCTTTAATAATATCATGATATAATGAAAAATCCTTGGTGTACACACCCAGTGTTTTCATCCAATAAATCTATCCGATAAGTTCAATATATACATTTCCCCCGGGGTTTTAAGTAAAAAAATTCGTCAGCAAATTCCCACCAATAAACATGCCACTGAGCAATAACACAGAAACAGAAAACAGCATAAACCAGACTGTTTCGCTCCACAGCAAGACTTTCTTCCCATCTAGAGGACCGAACGGCAATAAATTAAACGTCGCAAGTAAGAGATTCACCAGGCAAATAAATCCAACCAGAGTCCCCCAGAATCCCATTTGAGAAAAAATAAAATGATATAAAACATAAGTAAACACTGCAATAACAATATTAGCACTTGCCCCAGCAGCAGCAATCCTTCCGGTCTCAGATGGTTTAGCATCCCCTCGGAACATGACTGCTCCGGGAGCCGCAAAGACAAGGCCGGTAAAAAAAGCGACAACCACTGAGAGAAGCAACCCGTGGGGATACATACGAAACTCAGACCACAATCCGCATTTTTGTGCGACAAATTTATGGGAAAGCTCATGAATAAAAAACGCAGTGACGATGCCTAAAAAAGCGATAGGCATGAAAAAAAAGTAAGACGCAATATCAATCGGTGACCCCAGTAAGAAAAAAAGGAGATTATTCATTGAAAAGGTAAACGAAAACGCTACGGTAAGCACCACAATCGCGATGATCAGATGACCGACTTCAATCCTGCTGAACGACCCTGGTTTTCCAACATGCAGGCTCCCTTCAGGGATATACATATATTCCCTGGGGGACAGATCATGAAATGAGGTGTAGAACTTCTGTCGCTCAGACATAGTAGTCGTACCGATTGATACGAGTTATAATGATGCTAGATAAAAACATTTTTAAACTTTGGGCACAAAGTTATAAATTTCTATTAGAAATACATTTTATATCCTCTCCAGGGATATGTTTTAAAGGAGAATTTTGTTATAAAATTGTAGATTGGGGGAAAGCGATGGAAAATCGAACGATTAAAACCGCTCAGATAGGAGCATTATTCATCATCACTATTCTTATTATATCTTCAACAGTAACGGTGACGGCGTATTCCATGCAAAAAACGCCATTTTCATCAACGGCAAAGACGATGACCCTTTCCGATTCTTCCAAGGGGGAAACGGAATTAAAATATTACAATGAAGAAGGTCTTTCAACCGTTTTAGGTATCCCAACTGGAGCAGTCACCTGGAAAACAGCGATTCGATTAACCCAAGATGAAATGGCGGTTTATACCGATTGGACCATGACAAAGGTCAATGTTGCATTTTATGGAGAATCATCTGTTAAATCAATCGATATTCGAATATATATCTATGACAATGGAACACCAACACATCCAGGAACAATTATAGCAAATGATACAACGTTTACATTAGATACTACTGGTGTGACCACCATACCTTTGGTAACACCGGTGAATCTCAATGGTCATGAGGAACTTTGGGTTGCAATAGAATGGCACCAAGTTGATGGACCTCCCGGTAAATATTACGCATGGTTAGACGAATGTACCGGTCCTGCCGTTGATAGAAAAGGTGATTGGTGTTACCTCAACGACATCTGGGTTGAATTACAAAACGCTTCTGAGTATGATGGGAATTGGGGAATTGGTGGAATCATCGAAGGTAATAATTATGTAGAATTATCACTTGGAAATATCGAAGGACCTCTTGGAGTAAAAGCGACTTTACAAAACATTGGAACAATTACCGCAAACGATATTCGATGGTCCATAACGATTTCTGGTGGCCTCCACCATCGGATATATGTCAATACAACCGGTCGTTTAACATATCTTGATGCTGGTGATTTTATCCCTCTAGAGGTTGGAATCTTCTTCGGTTTAGGAAAAATAACAATTGAGCTCAAAGCAAAAGCAGATAATGCTCTTGAGGTATCAGTGAAAAAATATGCATTCTTACTCGGGCCTTTTGTTGTTGGAATTAGATAAATCTATATGGTTTGGAAATAAATGAAAAGGAAAGGTTTGACGGTTGTAATCATTCATTTTTTTTTTAGACAAAATTACAAATAACATTTTTCTTAAGGAGAAATTACATTTTTTCGTTATTAAAAAATTTTTATTCCATTGTAATTAATCATGCGAAAAACATTTAGCCAAGCCCAAGGCTCAGAATCCATGGCAGTGCGATAATCGTTCCAATAATACTACCCAGATTTGCCAACGCGACCACCATCAGAAGACGGATGACTTTGTTTTTTAGAAAACCACGCACACTTTCAATCTTACTAAGCTCCTGGAAATCTTTAATCACAGGTTTACGTAGTCTGGCTTCGACGAGCCCAGCGAACCACCCTGGCGCAAAGAACGGTTCAAGTGATGTGAATGGAGCTGCGAGAAAAGCGGTAAGAATGGAGAGCGGATGTCCCCGTGCGATTGCGACACCAACACCAGCAAGGATCCCATGGATAAGAAACCATATCAAGAAGATATCTTTGATCTTATTCCACGGGTCAATCCCCGTCGAATAGATAATCCAGCCGATCAGACCAAAAAAAATCACAGGGATGGCGATCTCAGCAACCTTCACCAGATTGAATCGTTTCTTAGGGATCTGCTCTAACTCTTGCAGGTTCGCATGAAGCGGTTGATTCTGCAGATGTTTCTTGATACCAGTAATATGTCCAGCACCGACGACCGCGACGACTTTTCCTTTCTTACTTTCCTCATAGATTTTCTGAGCAATATATTGATCCCGTTCAGAAATCAGCACCTTAGCAGCACTTGGCGCAATCTTACTGAACTCCTCCAACATCTGAGAAAGAACATCCTGTTTCATCAGTTCCTTTAAATCAAGCTCTTCAAGCTCTTCCTCGTCATACCCGATCATTGCTTTGAGAAACTCCCATACCACTCTGAATTTCTCGCGAACCCCCATCATCCGCCAGGCACGCTTCAACGTCACGGTGATGTCACGATCGACCAAGGCGACGGTCAGATGATATTTCTCTGCCTCCTGCATCGCAGCAATCATCTCAGAACCAGGTTCCACGCCATACTCCTCGCCAAGTTTCCGTTGGATCGAAGAAAGGAAGGTTTGTGCAAGCATAAAATACGCGTTATTGGATTTGATCAGAGCGGTCACTGGAGTGTTTTCCCATTTATCTTTCTTAGTAATCGATTCAAAACGACGCTGGCACAGCTCCACTGCAACAATCTCTGGTTTATAGGTCTCAATGGCGTTGCGTACTTCAAGAACACTCTCCTCAGAAATATGAGCGGTGCCGATAAGGATAATGTTGTCAGTGATTTTTTCTTCCAAAGGTATCTCCTTTGAGCTGTTTCCGTCAACAACGATTTCAAAAAACTATTTAAATTTCAGCTTCGAAATCTTCGACGGCTGCTGTGAATTCTTCATCTGATTGGATCTTCCCCTGCTCCCGAAGGATCGCGCGAGCAAGGAGCCAGTAGATCAAAGCAAGAGCACGTCGACCTTTGTTATTGGTAGGGATGACATAATCAATGTATTTTGTCTCATTGTTCGTATCGCATAAAGCAATCACAGGAATACCGATGTTCTTTGCCTCATGCAACGCCTGGATATCTGCCAGCGGGTCCGTCAGCAAAATGATTTCCGGTTCAAGGAATGTTTTCGCATTCGGGTTTGTCAATGTCCCAGGTTGAAATCGACCATCCAACACCTGGATACCAGTTATTTCCCCAAGTTTTCTGACCGGTTTTTGCCCATATTGTCGGACTGATACAACAAGAATCTTCGCCGGGTCATATTTCGCAAGAAACTTCGCAGACGCTTTTATCCGCTCATCGGTCTTCTTCACATCAATGATGTACAAGCCATCGTTCCGTACTTTGTAGATGAACTCTTTGATATCAGCGGTTTTCTGCCTCGTGCCGATATGGACACCTGATGTCATATAGATTTCTTCAGACACCATCATCGTTTGTTCTGTTTCCATTGGTTGTTTTTCTTCTGCCATAGTCGTGCCTCAAATCTACGCTTTAATCTCCTTCTGTTTCACCGTAATAGGAATAGCATTTTCGTCATACTCAAGCATCGCGATTTCAACAGGGTCAATCATATCTTTAGGGACATCCGCTAGAATCGTAGGTGCCCCCATGGAAAGTTGTAAGGCTCTTGCGCCAATGATGCGAGCTTTTTCAAAGCGAGTATACGACACAGTCTTCCTCCGAAGCATCGGGATAGGTAGAAGCCCAAATAACAGAAACCTTTAAAAATATATCCCTTAAATAACCCTATTTTTCAACAGGAATGTGGTTTTTAAAGAACAGAAGGCTTTTATTTTATCTCATCGGTAAACTCAGGAATGTCAGTTGCGGTCATTCTGCTAGAGAACTCATCGTCTAACGCAAGTTGCATATCAACGATGATATCACGCAGTAAACGGTCGATTCGGTTGTTTTCGAATTCTTTTACCCCATCTATGTCAGAATAAATTTTCCCCATATAGTTGCCCTCAATTCGATGTATCTCAATATTGTAGAGAACTTCCTCCATCTTTCTAACACCCTCTTTCTCTTTATTCACCCAATAAAATAGAATCCCTATAATAATCTTTTGGAATATTTCACTTGCTTACAGCATTCGTTCGATGAGTGTGTTGATATTCTCTTTTCGGTACCCTAACGAACCTTTGTTCACAAAAGATCGTTTCACCGTCCGGTGACCTTTCTTTGGCGGGTTGAGTCGAAACAATGGTTTGACCTCTGGTATGTCCTTGTATTTTACTTTATTTTCTAGAATCGCCTCAGAGAGTTTTTCAAAGCTATGATAGGGTGCAGCCTTTTTGAGATACGCCTCGGTAAGAGGTTTATCACCAATCAGTTTTCCTCTCACAGACAACATCTTTGTCAGTGTTTCTTTATTGATTTCACCCCAGGTAGTGTAGTCCTTCACTATCTGAAGCATCCCTTTGTAAACCTCATTTTCTTCTAACAGCACACAGTGGTTCGCGCGTGTTAACCGCAGCAATTGCATTGTTTTTTTAATGTCAGGCTTTATGTTCACCGTGCCTCTTACTCTGATAACTGCATACACCATGGATTTATCCCTCCGTTTTAACCGGGGCAGCTTGTTCTTCTTTCACAGGTATCCCGATACTTCCTTGAACGATTCCAAGTTTACTCATTTCGTTCTCAGTCATCCTCATCTCTGCGTTCTTTTTCAAAGCGTCATAGACACCTTTTGCATAGTTGACAACCGTCTTTGTTTTCCCTTCGGTAAACGCCCAGCAGTCGGAAACGCCAGCAAGCCGGAGGATCTTCTTTGCAACATCACCGGTCGCAAGCCCGATACCGCGAGGCGCTGGTTTAAAGGTGACTTCAACAGAGCCACTTTTCCCCGTCACCAAAAACGGAATCGTGTGAGGGGTCCGACATCCGCATTCCCAAGACCCACACCCGCGACGTATTTGAATCATGTTCATCTTAGCATTCTCAATAGCTCTTTTGATGCTTAAACCGACTTCTTTTCCTTTTGCTTGGCCAAGACCGACAAAACCATCTTTGTTGCCGACAGCAACGGTGATGACGAATTTGACTCGTCGGCCTGAGTCTGTCATTCGCTGAACCATTTTGACATCGATTACTTCATCTTCGACGGTCGGTAAGAGAAGATCAACAATCTCAGCTTCTCGCATCGGCAACCCGGATTTTAACGCATCACTCATGGTGGAGATCTCGCCGTTCTTCACCAGTTTACCAAGTCTGGTCTTTGGTGCCCATATGACGGGGGCTGCTCCCTCATCAAACTGTCTGCGTCGTCCTCTGGGTGCATTTCCACGTTCGCGTCCTGCCATAATTATTCCTCTTTGTCTCCTTTAATCTTTGTTTTGATATCACCAACGAGGGGTTTGATCTCTTTATTGATATGTACTCCGTAGATTCTCTCATCTTTTGGCAGCATCTGTGCATCATGGGGGCATTCGATCCCAGCGTCAAGCACTCCCTTTAATGAAGCAAACAATGTGCTCCCAACCGTAGGATGATATAAACCGATATCCAACACACCCTGTCCGATTCCTTTTTCCATCGCTCTTTTCCCTGCAAGTAAACCAGTCAGATAAGCGGCTGGTGTGTTTGAAGCAGAGTACTTCCACCCATAGTTTTTTGTTAATTCATTGGAAATAGCGGATGCAAGTATCTTATCACCCTGAGGGTTGTACTCAACGAACTGCACACGAATCGCCTTAAGTGATTTTCTGACAACAATGCGCGGTTTCTTACTTCGGAGCAATTTCAGTCGTAAGCGGTAATCGGTTTTTCGTTCACGATGTCTCCGTGGCTTGACATGGTACCGTGGTCCGGATTTCATTGGTTTTCCTCCTTGATGATATTATCTGCGAGCAGATGAGATTTCAAATGTTGTTTGTTTCTGAACACACCACCTTTTGCCTTGCGGTAATACTGCCGATAGGTATGCGCGTCGATCTTTGAGTCCTGTCGTAATTCTTTCAGATACGTCCGAATCGGGCGAATGGTTCTGATCCAGAGTTCTTTTTTCGGAAGTCGTGCGTGTTTGGGTCCTTTTCGTGAGCCTTGACCAGTCCTTCGGCCTTTCTTCCTCTGACTGAGAAGATATTTATGACGCCCACGGGAATTCCCTTGTTTCGGTATACTTTTTATGGCCCCGCCATTCACTAAAATTAACACATCATTCCGTGTCACTGCTTTGGCTATCTCTTCAAGTCTATCTGGGTCCATCCAGACCTTTGTTCCGCCACATTTCATAATGGAAGAAGCCATTCTGCGTTGATTCCGTAAATCCGTCATTGTTATCCCCTCATATTTAACACTCGGATAGTTAATTCGTCCGCTCGTTTCGCAATCACCATGCGTTTCTTCGTTCCGACAGTACCACCAATGCGTACTGCCTGTTTCTTCGGATCAATGGTCTCAAGTTCTTTGACGGTATGAACCATTACTTCCTCAAAACCAGATGCATGTAGCCCTCGGACGAGCTTTGGTGCACGAAAACCGATGCGTACTTTACTTGGTCGGTATTTCAAATTAATACGCAGTTTTGACGTATAACCGGTTGGGCGTCTCCAGTTCTTTGGGATACGTTTGTATCGGAACCCCTCATCTCGGAGGAAATGCGGGGTCCTTTTCTTTATTTGTCGTCGGATCACCAGTTGCTCTTTTTCTTTGTCATTTAACTGTGGTTTAATCTTTGGTTGGTACGCCCCTTCTTTTTGATCAACGATTTCCACAGCCTCTGCTTTCTTTTCTTTTTGTTCTTCTTCTTTGGTCTCGTCTGTTTTTTTTGTGGTTTTTTCTTTTTTCTCTTTGAGCTGGTCAAGGATCTCCTTTGCATTCTTCTCTGTAATTCCTTTGAGTTTAGTCAAATCTTTTATTTTTGCTTTTTTCAGTTTCTCTAGTGAATCAAATCCGTTGTCATAGAGGAGTTTGGCTTTAACTTTCCCAACACCTTTTAATGCTTCGAACTCCTTTAACACTGTTTCTTTTGTCATGGTTTACCCTCTTTTCACAATATAGATACCATCTTGAAAAACCCTGATATCTCTATTTTTTACTTTGGTGGCACGTTCGATGTTGGCCGCGGTCTGTCCTACTTTTTCTTTGTCCGTAGCAGTAAGGATGATGTTTTCTCCGTTAATCTCGACTTTGACGTTTTCAAGGATTTCTGCTCGTCGGGCGAATCGTTCTCCAAGGAAGTTTTGAATGATCAGTTGTTTTCCTTCGACACTAGTTTTTATCGGGAAATGAGAAAACACGGTTTTCATCTTGCATTCGTATCCCTGTGTGACACCCTTAATCATGTTTCTGATATGGGCTTTGAAGGTTCCAATCAATGCTTTTTCTTTTCGACGAGGAGATTGTGAACAGGAGATATGAATAACATTATCGTTCACTACAAGTTGTATGGTGGGGTGGAAGAGGATTTTTGATAACAATCCTTTTTGCCCTTTCACATGAACGGTTTTTCCCTCGATAGTGATCTGTACGCCATCAGGGATTTTGATTTCTTCTTTTATTGTCGCTTTCTTTTCCATGCGTCTCACTCTTTAGTATACATACGCGAGGAGTTTTCCTCCGATGCCTTTCTTTCGTGCTTCGTCATGACCAATGATGCCTTCGGTGGTGGTAAGGATGAGTAACCCGAAATCACGTGCAGGGAGATATCGAGCCTCCCATTTATCCATCTCATTTACTTTGATAGGATAGCGTGGTTTAATGACCCCGCAGTTATTGATGCTTCCAAGGAGTTCGATCTGATAGACTCCTGCTTTCCCGTCCTCGACGAACTCGAAATTCCCAAGGTATCCTTTCTCTTTCAGCAGAGTCAGGACCCCGCCGATGAGTTTCGATGAGGGGCGGATAATGCATTTATGTATTCCTCGAACCTCTGCGTTTCTGATGATTGATAATGCATCTGCCAATGGATCGTTTAACATAATCTTCAACAACCTCTAATCGTATTTTTTAAAACCCAATTCTTCTGCTTTGTCACGGAAA
>Ga0209287_10000164_pt1 | contig 44151 bp, 67 predicted proteins | sample PPLLak3cmMay2015_2_FD_187255 | JGI IMG/M metagenome (GOLD analysis project Ga0209287, IMG submission 187255) | Freshwater sediment microbial communities from Prairie Pothole Lake near Jamestown, North Dakota, USA - PPLs Lake P8 Core (1) Depth... | ecosystem: Environmental > Aquatic > Freshwater... | reverse complement strand
GCACGAGCTGGCTTGTCGTTAAGGTCAAGATCAGTACGCTTAACTGCAATTATTTTGCTGCCGTCGCTCTCCACGATCTGCACATTATCCATGCCGATTTCCCCGGCGCAGGCTGCAGTTTTATTCCCCGCGATTATTCTATTGTTCTTGTCGAGCAGAATTGACCTGCCAGCTCCGTATTTTGAAAGGGATTTTTCAAGCATCCCGCAACCGCGAGCAGTGCCCTTATTTGCATTTTTTACATCGAAAATAAGATCTTTTATTTTTGCCATACAAAGATAGACCATTTTTATAAATTTATTATTACAATATAAAGCTATACAATACATTTAAATGTTTTGCGCGTCAATATGAACAGCTAAATAAATTACTTTTTTTTACTATTTATTGTTTTTGTATTGACTTTTATAATTTTTTTGAGTATATTTAATCGTATTACAAAATGTCACAACGTCACACAAGCAAGAGGCGATTTATGAAAATGGTGACTACTATTAAAGTGCAGGTAGACGGGCAACCGGTTTTGACAGATGTCGAATTTAGTCTTTCTCGTGACGGATCCATTTATTACGTGTTTGAGGATAGTATAAACGTGTTGCAATGTTTCGAATGTCCGACTATACATCTATCTAGCGTAGATGTTAAAAAAGGGCTCATAGAGTGGTTTTACTTAAACAACTACGATGCAAAATTAATTTTAAAGTAAAGGATCAAAAATATGGACGATTGCTCCGATTTTACGCATTTGAGCGTAAGAATACCAGTTGATATTATATCGATTATAGATGACGTGATAATACCGCAAGAAAATGTAAGGACTGGCGTATTAATATCAAGAAGTGATATTGTAAGAATTGCGATTAATAAATTTATACTACAATACAACGAAAGGGGCAACCAATGTTTTCACTAAACTTTTTAGCAGCGATAGTTTTTGCGTCAATTCTTTTTTCTTCTATAATAATGTTTGTGATTTACGAAATTGAATACAGAAAGGATAAAAAAGATGAAGATTCAAGGTAAAATAAAAAGAATTAAAGATCACCGCTATAGATCAGAAGGTGGGCTAGGTGAGCCAGTTGTTTTTGGAAATGGCATATACGGAATCTGGAAGACTAAGATCAAAAAAAAAGAAAAGGAAGGGGATGTTAAATGTCTAATCTAAAGGCTGTCGAGCCTGAAACCGTAGAAAAAAACGGGTGTTGGATATGTGTAAACCATTGTAAAAGAGACGGATACCCTCAAAAATCAATTAATGGTAAAATGGTAAACCTGTCGAGAACTGTATATGAAGCCTCGACAAAAAGTAAAATTCCAGATGGAATGTGTGTTTGCCACAAATGCGATGAAAGAGCGTGTATAAATCCGTCTCACATGTTTTTGGGAACAAGAAAAGAAAACAACCAAGACAGAGATAAAAAAGGTCGCCAAGTTTCAATGCGTGGAGAAAAACATGGAAATCATAAATTTTCAAACTCTCAAATACTATCTATAAGAAAAGACTGTCGCAGACAAATAGATATTGCTAAGGAATACGGAGTTAGCCAGCCGGTAATAAGTCAAATCAAAAGAGGTGTAACCTGGAAAACCGTTAAAGGAGGCACTAATGAGTAAGCTAAAAGGGAGAGAACCAGAGACAGTAAAGCCGGGAAAATGTAAAGGAGTAATCTTTGGTGCATCAGGTGTTGGTAAAACATGGTTTAGTTTGGCGTTTCCATCGCCTTTTTATATAGACACAGAAGGCGGAGCTGATCTCGCACATTACCAAGAGCGGCTTAAAAGTGCCGGTGGCGTGTACCTTGGCCCGACAGACGGCGCACTTGACTTTGATGTCATTCTCGACCAGATAAAGGCACTCGCCACAGAAAAGCACGGATACAAAACGCTTATTATCGACAGCATCACTAAAGTATTCCAGAGCGCAATCGCCACAGAACAGGAACGGCTTGGAGATAAAGACGCTTTCGGCGCAAGTAAAAAACCTGCAGTATCAAAAATGCGTCGTCTTATCAACTGGACAGAGCGTCTTGATATGAATGTATGGTTTGTGGCGCACGAGGCTGCAGAATGGGGAATCAACCCAAAGAACGGACAGCGGGAAGAGGTCGGACGCATCCCGGATGTATGGGATAAGCTGATTTACGAGCTTGACCTCGGAGTACGCGTTGTGCGTCGCGGTACGTCTTACCCGGCAATCGGTGTCGTGACAAAATCTCGCTTGACTGGATTCCATCTTTGTGACTCGTTTGAGCTTACTTATGACGAGTTCGGGCGTCGGTATGGCAAGGACGCAATAGAGGCCGCCACGTCAACGGTAGAGCTTGCCAGCGCCGAGCAGGTCGCGTCTATCATCAAGATGGTGGAATCGTTGAAGGTGCCGGCTGAAGAGTGCTATAAGGTGCTTGGAAAGGCAAAGGCCGATTCGTGGGCAGAACTAAGCAGCGAGCAGGCTGTAAAAACAATCGCATGGTTAAACAAAAAAATAGAGGAGCTAAAGTAAAATGAGATTCACACCAATTTCAAAAGAAGAAGCAGACAAACAGTCAAAAAAAAGTTACACTCTTTTATCTGAAGGCGATTATGACTTTGTTGTAATATCTGCAACTAATAAAATTAGCAAGTCTGGCAAAGATATGATTGAGCTTGTTCTTGGTCTTTACGACGGAAAAGAAAATCCAGTAGCTCGCATTTACGATTACTTGCTTGAAGATTTTCAATGGAAAATAAGGCATTTTTGTGAGTCAGTTGGGCTTGCAAAAAATTATGAAAACGGTATTCTTGATATCAATTATTTAGTTGATCTTACTGGTAAAGCTCATATTAAAATAGAAAAAGATAAGAACGGGATTTATAGGGATAGAAATGCCGTAAGTGACTACATCGGCGTTAAACAAGACGTTGCAATTAGAACTGTTAGCACTACAGATGAAAGCATCCCACCTTTTAGCGACAATGACTTACCTTTTTAAAGTGTAATAATATTATTGTTAAAAGCGGTTTAGCTAATGTTAAATCGCTTTTTTTATAGCAATTTTTTTTATGATCGGAGTTATTTATGGCTTTTGCAAAATTAGATTCCGGGATTATTAATAGTAGCATCTGGGAAGAACCGTTAGCTACAAGGGTGCTATGGGTTACAATGCTCGCTATGAAAGATGAAAACGGATTTGTTAGCGCGGCAAAAAGCGGGCTAAGAAGGGCTGCTAATATCTCTGAGAATGACTTTGAAATAGCGATAAAATCGCTTGAGTCTAAAGATGATGATAGCAGGACAAAGGATTACGACGGGAAAAGAATTAAATCGGTTGAAGGAGGGTGGATAATTTTAAATGATGACAAGTACAGAATGCACTCACTTAAACAAAAAGAGCAGGCTAGAGAAAGAGTTAAAAAATACAGAGAAAAAATGAACTCAGAACAAAAATGTAACGCATGTAACGCGTTACAGAGCGTTACAGAGCGTTACAGTGCGTTACCCTCTGTATCTGTATCTGTATCTGAATCTATATCTGAATCTAAAGATAAAGATATATATAAAGATATAGATAAAGATATATATATAGGTAAAGATATATATAAAGATATAGATAAAAATATATATAAAGATAAAGATATATTATATATAGAACGCGCGCGCGTTGATAAAAATTTAAAACATGAGTTGTCGATTGATTTTAAAAGCGTTTTAAAGCTATTTACAAGCCTGTATCACGATAAGCATAGCGCAATATCCCCTGAGACCTCAAGGGCGCTAAAAAGGGCCCTAGAAGCGCATACAGCAGAAACTATAATTTCAGGCGTGAAAAACTTTAATTCTTTTCTTGAAAGTGTAAGTGAAGAGTCGATATACAGAAATTTGAAGGCGTATAACTTTTTAGAGAAAAACTGCTTTCTTGAGGACTGGAGCAAAAAAGCTACAGAAGAAAGCAAAAGATGTAAAAATAAGATCTACACTGTAGATGAGTTGAGGAATATGTGAAAAAAAGAAAAAAAATATTGACATTGCAATTTTTTTTGTGTATATTTAAGAAAACTTGAAAAAAAGGGACAAAATGAAAACAGAGTGCAAAAGTTGCAAAGCGGGCCTCGGAGATGATATCCCGAGTCACGATGAAAACGACGATACAGGTATGTGCTGGAAGTGCCAAGACAAAATGGTTGCGCGCCCGATATATGTAAATGTTTCTTCTGGCACTCAGGACGAGATTGATGTTTTGCTAGAACAGGTAAGAAAGTATCATGATTTTTTAATTTTGAATGTTGAGCCATCAGAGAGCGATAGCACAATAGACTTTTATCTGAATTGCGGTTCGTGCCTAGATAAACATTTTAAGTGTGATTGCGATGAGATTTTTGATAAAGTTTGCTATGATCGAGAGATTGTACGCAGTTTTAAACATGATTGATCTAGTTGTGCAAAACCTGAAAATTTTTGGGGATTATATGAGCGGCAAAAAACAATTCTATAATTTTACTGACTGGTGGAATCATTATTTGAAAACAAATGATGGTAAACGCAAATTTGATGAAAAAGTAATATCTATGGTGGCTCAAGATACATGGAGAGCCGCTCTTGATGCTATGGAAAATTTTCAGGCATCGCACAACAGCGAAAGTGCGCCATTATGTGAAACTACAAGTTGCTGTGCTTATAACAATCATCATTGTCGACCAAACAAAAATTGTCATTGGCGAACGTAACGTCGCACGTTTCGCAAGACGTTGTGTGAAATAAGAGGTTGCTTTTATAGATTGTATGTCGGTTGGTGTAATACGGTGGCTGTGGCAACACGGTTATGTCAGCACGGCTGTGTACAGGCAGATGCGGTAAAAGTCCGCTACCGACAGTACACTATGGAGGCAACCTCTTAAATCACACAACAGCGCAAGTGTGACATTAAAACGATCACACGTTGCGCAAACGTTGTAAGAAATAAAGTGAGCTATTTATGATTATAGCGGTGAAAAAATACGGACGTTAAAGGAAGGAGTATCCCTGCCTTCGTTAAAAATATGTGGGGATGGTTCGTGTCCGCGGACTTCAGTCACTGCTTACATTCTGGTAGCTCACTTTACATCTTACAACAAATGCAGTATGCCATGTGGTGCCCGTGGCGGATCAAGGTTTAGTCCGGTGTCGATGGTCTGCGTAGACACAGCCCTAATCGCAGCTAAGGTGCCGGGCACCACACGGCATACATGCATCGAATCGTTAGGCGAAATTCTCCACCGTAAAGACAATTAAGGTCGCGCAGAAGAAAGGAAAAAGAAAATGCCGTGCGATTACAAAGAATATCCAGAAAATTGGAAGTGGCTTTCTCGTCAGATAATTTCTGACGCAGGGGACAAGTGCGAATTGTGCTATGCTCCAAATAGAGCGATAGTGTTCAGGGATAAGGCTGATGTACATCCTTGGAGGTTGGCTGATGTACTGCTATGTGACGATCCTGATTACAAATGCACAAAAATTGTTTTAACTGTTCACCATATTAATCACGATAAAAAAGACAACACAAAACAAAACCTTATTGCTCTTTGCCAACGTTGCCACTGTAGACTCGATTTGGCAACACATATGAAAAATGCTGCCGCAACAAGGTTCAAGAAAAAAACCTTGCAAGAAAAACAGTTTTCTTTGGAGATTATATGAGCCAGTTGACAGAACAATTTTTTGCCGAAACGGGCGATAAAGCGATGTATCGTAAGAGCAGCTCGGATTACCATACTTTGAGATATGTAAACTGGCTCGAAATTAAGGTGAAAAATTTAACGGCATCCACATCCACAAACATACAGAAATGCGACCAGTGCATACATTGGAATGCAGAGCGTGGCCATCATGAAATTGACTGCTATAGTTGCAAGCGCTATCATATTGACATGTTTACACTTCGGCATGGCGATGCGTAACTCGACAAAACAGCCAGGCGCCGTACCTTGAAAAAAATTAAATGAAAATTAAATAAAATATTTGTTGACTTTTGTTGTCTTTTGTGGTATATTATAAGTGTAGGCAGAAACACTAACCGCAAAACATGGGAGGACAAGATGATTAGTAAAATGAACAAGACCGACATTATCGATTTAATTGTAATTAATAATAATCAATTTTGCAAAATAAATAAATTGGGAATCAAAGTTGGTGATCCTGAAAAAATAGAAATTTTTTTGGCTCAAATAGCTGAGGCGCTTAAAATCAATTTCGGGCTCATAGACTACACAGAGCTTGCGAATGAAATAGCAAAAAAAATAGATTATGAAATTTACGGGAAATAAGCAACGCAGCAACACATGCGATAAGAAAAACACAAGCAGAGGAGAATAGAATAGTATGAAAGTAAGACTTAACGACGACACTGTAGGTACGATCGATAGCGACGCACTGAACGGACAAAGCGTTGAGGATTTCGTTGGCAAAACTGTATCGGTGCGCTTGCATGACGAAAACGGTAATTTAATAGAAATCTGTGGAATTTTAGATGAGGTGCTTGAATCCGACCCGGCGTAACCGGGATAGCAAAAAAGGAGTTGATATGGACTACAGGATTAAATCAAATGCCGATGCAATCGCCGCACTGATCACCCCGGCGGCTGGATCTGCCACGATTCTGCGGGCGGCTCTGTCCGCAATTTCGGCAGAGCAGGATTTCCACCCGACCGCAGTTGGGATGATAGCGGAGGATCGGATTGTAGAAATTCTTCGAGAGTGTATTCCAGAGGAATCTACCTCTGAGCAATGGCGGGAATACCGCCTTGACGGTGACGCGTACCGCCGTAAAGTATGTTATGAAAACATATTTTGCGGGTGTACAATCTTCATTGAGTATTTCGTCGGGAATACTCAATATATAGTGTCGGCGGGGTTTCAGACCCTGGCAGGCGGCGGGCGCGAGTATCGCGTCACCGATTCCTGTGTTGAAACATACCGTGTTCGACACACGGTGAGGAAAGAATGTTCTTGACGTTGAGTACGTGCAATCGCAAGAAAGTGTTTAAGCACATAAATTTAAATTAAAGGAGGATGATATGCCAGATTTAAATAAAAAAGTTCGTCTAGGCGATCCGATAAAACTGCGAGTATACAAAAGCGATCACAATGAAATTGTTCGCATTGCACGCGAAGAGTGCAGGACCGTCACTGATCAGTATCGCTTTGCGATTAGGGAGTGGACGCTGTCGCGCAAAGGCATAAAAAATGGAAGCAATAATGAATCATAATAAATGCGCCTGGTGTAGTAACGAGGCTAAAGAGGGAAAGTCGCTTTGTGAAAAGCATCTTGCAATAAATCGTGCTACATCAAAAAAAAGATACAACGAAAATTGTAGGAAGGGTTTGTGTAATCGCTGCGGGAAGGAAACAAAAAACGGAAAAACTATTTGCGACAGTTGTTATCCGATAACTGTCGAGACTAGCAAGAGATGGCTGTTAAAAAAAATACTTAATGAAACAAAAATTTTGAGGGAAGGGATCATTAATAAAAACGCTTGATATGTGCATAAAAATTGTTATACCTTTTATTCCTATGTCAAAGAAAAACAGCAAAAGAATATTAAAAAGAAAAGACGGGACAAGGTTTATAGCTTCACAAAAGGGATATAACGAACAAGAAGTTTTAATATCGTTAATATTTAAGTCAAAAATAAGCCGCGTGTTGGTTGCGCCTGTTTCTGTAAAAGCTACTTTTGAGTACAAAAATATGCGGCGAAGAGATATGAGCAATTCTTTTGAAACTGTTTTAGATGCACTTGTTCGTTCAGGAATCATAGAAGACGATTCTTGGAAATTTATATCAAAAACGATACAAATTGCAAAACTAAGCGATAATAAAGAAGAAAAAACAATTATTGAAATAGATGAAATTAAAAATTTTTACGATATGGGAAATAATGGAAAATAATAATAAAGTAAATACCGCAAATCATATATCTAAAATTGTTGATATATATAAAGATATATCGACAATTTTAGATGAAATAGAACATCTTGGAAAAAAAGAAGTTTTAAAAATTAGGATTAAAATTATAAACGGAATGATATGCGCTTCAGATTTATTACTTGATAATATTTCTAAGCATCCTTGACATTGATTTAAGGCTAAATCTATCACATATATCGGCAGAAGTCTCAAGCACTATATCATATCTGTAAATTAAATCGTCAAAATCTGCTCGCATATCTTTTGACATTATGTTTTTATATTTTGATATAAAGTCAGTTGTTGCCTTTGATGCAGACTCTAGTTGAGACACTAATAACCTTATTGTCGGAAATATTGCAATTAGACCAACAAAAAAACCTGCTATGCCTATTCCTACAGGAGCCGCTTCCTTAACATGATTAAAAAATCCTGCTCTAGCAAAGCAAATAGACGGGAATAATGCGATTGAAAATAAAACAATTAATTTTAATTTATTACTCATTCTAAGCCTCCTTATAAGTTTTCCCGTTGTCAAGTGATATTAAAAATGGTTTTTTTTCTAAAAAACTACTTACAAATTTGTTGCTATAAATTATAGACGGATGATTACTTACGTGTATCCAATATGAATTTCCTTTCTCAAGTATAAATTGCCCTATTTTTATTGCCCCACCTGGTAGATTTATCATGTTATATTGTGGCTGGAATAGTTGTCTTGTCTTATCAAACGCTGCAAGAGCGAATCCGCCACACACAGGCATAATATCGACAGCACCGACAGAGAAGTTGTAAGTATCACCATACCGTCTCCTTGTTTTTTCTGTTTTTGTTTTTACTGAAGCGCCATAAAAATGATCGCTTTTATCGCTTGGATTATACCCATTTTTAATTAAAATGCTATTTTGCTTTTCAGTCCTTATACCGCTATTTATTTTAACTTTGCATCCCCAAAAATTTCTTAACGGCTCTAGCACATTTTCGCATAACGATTTTATCATAAACATCATTACATCATTTACAATTATACTTTTGTCATTATTTGTAAATTCATCTAATGAAAAATTATCAGTAATTTTTGTTGTCATATTATATCTACTTTGTAACGAATTGAAATAAAATGGCAAGCGCTTGCAACAAAACACTAGCCATTCCTAGCGTTATCCATGTCCTTATTTTTTCTACAGATTTCCATAAATCTTGTATGTCTTTTTCGTTGCGATCAGTTCTCGATGAAATTTCTCTATGCGCATCGCAATATTCGCTCATTTTAACCTCGTTGCATTTAATTTTAAACTTGAACCCAATTAGAGCTTAACGCTGCAATTTCAAAAGCACTGCCGCCTGTAATCAGATGATATATGTTTTGGCCTTCTACTGTTTGTCCTAAAGTAGCTGATATAATAACGGCGTTACTATCATGTGATTTTCTTATCTTGTACCATCTCCCGGTTATTGATCTGGAATCTGGGAGCGAAACTGTTACGTTTCCGGAGCTCGTATCAACTCTAACAGAATGATGCAAGTCTGATAATAAAATATTTGCAGAAGTACTTGTAACTGCTATAGATATTGATGCGCCTATATGAAAAATAGAATTGGGATATGTTTGATAAACTCCTACACCGTTTCCATTCCATGTCTGCAACTCAACACCACCAATAAATGCTCCGATTTTTGCTGACGTTCCGCCTGAAAATGAAATTGAAGTTAGCGTTTCGTCTTTATATATAACACTTGTACACGATATTGTAGTGTTTGAATACACTGCATTAAATGTTGTGTCAAGATAATTATCTGACGCGCCATCATAATACTTGTATGCAGCTGCATGATAATAGTTGCTTCCAACTTTCCATACTAAATCTTTGTTATCGTCGCTTTTAATACCAATTTGTAAATTCCTCAAATCAGAATACAAATTTGCTTCCGTGTCATAATGCCTCTGTAAATTTATTGGTGTACTCATTTTAACGCTTCCTTTATGCTGTATCAATTAACTGTATGGCTTGATCTTCTGTGCTATCAATGTATTGCGTTGTAACATCCTGCGGAACATCAATATATAAAATATCAGGAATTATATCATTATTAAACATTATCGCATCTATTTTGACATCGAATGGCGGGTTGGGGTTTATTTCAATTCCCGTAAGCATACATTCGTATACTGCGTTATTTGTTTCATGTGGCAACTGCAAATTAAACCTGTGGCACTCTACCCAATCACTTACAATATTGTAATGCGTTGTAAATGACACATTAGTATGAAACATCCATTGTATCCAATTGTAAATGTATTGCTCAGCGTAATCATCAGCATTGGCATCAAAAGAGTTTATCCATACTAGATCCGTCATGTCTGACGGGGGCTTCGTTGTCGCCTTTGATTTCAACCATAACTCATGGCATAAATTCCAATACGTTTCTGCATTACTGCCTGATATGCCCTTTACATAAGATGAATCGTATACGTCCGCTTGCGTATTTGTTATTTGCATTATAGATTCAAACTCACCAGTCGCGTAGTTTTGATTATATCGTACGAATGGTTCAACAAATACGTTTGACGGATTTGAATTTATGATCTTTATGGATTTTCTATCTGTTATATTTGAAAGAGTTATTGTGTCTGACGGGCTTGTATTGCTGGCAGATACTACCTTTACAGATTCTCGCCCATTAATATCCATATAATTTGCAAACCAAAAATTTCTACACAAAGCCCTCTTTACTTGATCGGTATAAGCATCTTCATACCTCAATATTTGCCTTGATGATCTTACGTAATTATAAGCGTATAATGAAGAGTCGCTAAACGATCCGTCTCCGTTGTTAGTTGTATTTATAAGCGCATTACTAGCGTAATCCTTGCCCCATCCATCAGTCGGCGACACATCCCTATGCTGCCAATTTTGAAGCCTACAAATAGCCTCTAATTGTGATTGAGGATATCCATTTAATGCTGCAGAGTTGTACCTTGAATCAAAAGTATCGTTAAATATTCTCCCGTATATGTTTGCAAAAACTTCTTTCCCTGCACTCCCTTTTCGTTCAAACATAAATGCTATTTCATAAGTTTTAACATCAAAAAAACAATCTAATCTCGTCACTGGTACGCCGACAACTTGTGCTCCTCTTGTCAATGAAAATTTTTTATACACTAGTACTATTACAGATTTATAAGACATGTACTCGTCTCTTGACCTTATTGATAAGTCATAATTTTTATGTCCGACAAGATATGAGCAATCATTATCAATCGGAGTACCTAAAATGTCTACGGTTTCTGTCACAAAATCAGAGCCGTCGTCGCCGCTTATTGTGAGTGTTACCTCATAAGAACCGCCACTAGCATAAACATGCGATGGGTTTTGTTCAGATGAAGTACTACCATCACCAAAATCCCAAAGCCATGTCGTTATACCAAGATACGAACCGCTTTTATCTGTAAATTGCACAGTGGCGCCTATCCAGGTATTAGATATTACGCTGTAATCTATTTTAGGATTGAAATTTTTATTATTTTCACTTTCACCAAGATATAGGTCGTTAAATGATTCAAGTTTTATGCCGGTATTAAAATATAGAGAGTCCGTTTTTGATGTTTCAATATCTGAATCTATGCAATTTTGCGGTGTTCCTATCCATCTTCTTTTATATATCATCACTTTACAGTCTTCAGAGCCATAAGGATTGAACGCTGGGACTCCCTGTCCAACGTCTTCTCCATACGCTTCGATGCTTTGACGAATTCCCAAATATAAATTTGTAAAATCAAAATTATCGTTTATTTCTGGCAGGTCTATTTCGTAAGCAAATACGAGTTCAAAGTCGTATGTAGCAAATGACGGAAGCTCAGAAGAGCTTATTTTGTAACCCTTATATCTTATGAGGTGATACGTATCTGCATCTTTGTCAACGCAATTATTAAAGTTTGCTGTTGAGCTTACGTACCCGATTGTGGCGGTGCTTATTCCTGTTACGTAGTATAACCCATTTATAACCATTTCAAAACTTGAAGATTCATAACCGCCAGCAGTAAAACCGAATAGCCCTAAATTTGAAGGGTCTTCGTATTGCCCTGAATATAGACGTATTCCTGTAGCATCTGGCTGGATTTCTATTACGCTTGAAACGCTGCTTGAATCAGAATAAAATACGCTTGGTGATAATTGCACGCTATTCTTTGTACTTGTGCCGGATGATAAATATGTGTAATTTGGCAACAAGGTAAATTTTGATTCGTAGTTAAATACATTTTCAGTTAAATTTTCTTCGTTGTCAACCTCTATTCTACCGGAAGAGGTATAGTTGTATACAGAAGTAAAAGTACTAGTTTGGTTGTAATCATCGTCAAGATATGAGTATATCGGCCAATAATCGCATATATAAGACTTATCTATCTGTATAAACTGAATCCATGTATTCTCTTCTTCTGTCGCTGTTGCGTTCCCTACATAGACTACAGATGGAAAATCCACTAGTGTTATTCTTAGTGCTTTTGAGTTAGAAGGACTTTGCGCTATAGATTTAATAAGTCGATATTCCCCATCGCCTATACCTGATATAACTTTTAGATATATATTTGTCAATAAATTTACAGATGTTATTGATACAGTTTTACCTATTAGAACATCATAAATTAATTTTCTAGGAACTTCATTTTCTTCATCCTCTGATCCGGTTTCCCAGTAAGAACCGATTATAGGGAATGAAACTTCGTCCGCTGGAGAAAAAGTCCCAACTGCAATACCTGTTGTGCTTAATGTTACCTCTGTACTATTTGCTTTTATAAATTTTGCTTTATTTATAAGCCCAAAAGATACTGGTATTGTTTTGCCTTCAGTATCATTGTCAGCACCTTCATAATCTTCCAAGTTTATTGTCTTTGCAATATTAGCTATTTTAGTATGATATAGACTTTTAAATGGTATATAGAACTGCTTAGAATCAAAATGCGGAGACTCTACAGACCCGTACCACAGGCTAGAGTATGTGGTACCGGAAAAAGCGCCTATCTCAACGTACTCGCCGTTTAATGAGATTCCCCTATCGTCTAGCTCTTTATTTATTTGTATAGTATTATCTAGTGCAACACCGCTATTTACTGGTGAAGCAACATTCCCACCGTAATCAAGATTTATCTCGCGTCCAAACTTATCCATCCCGTCAAGCAGTATTCTATTTCCCCAAGATGTAGAAATCCCGCTTATCGGTACTTGGACATGTCTTATTACTGACCCGGCGGTAACCGTTGCGTTGTCTAAAACAGCCACTCCAGCAACTATAATATCAGACAAAAAGATTCTTGATCCAGATACGTTTTTAACTGAATAAAGATTATCGTTAAAATCATCAGTCAAGTTTATTATATCGCCAGATTCAAAAGATGAAGAATCAAAAACATCAATATATGTTTGCCCGCCGGATGCGTTTGCTGTAAGCGTTGTCGACCTGTTATAAATCCCCAACGTGTCGCTTGCCGTAACGGGTGACCTATAGTCATTTAACTTTATCTTAAAACCAAAAACGGTCTCTGGCATATTAGCTCACATACTCAAGTTGTAAATTGAAACTGTAACGATTATAACCTTCGCATAAGACAGATATACTATTCTGAATAAGTTTTACAGTGTATTCGCCGCTTTCGCCCTTGTCACTTCCAAACATGTAATAATCAGAAGGCGCAACAACAGTAAACGTATTAGTCCTAACAGTATCTAAATAGCTTAAAATTGCAGCTGTTTTTGATTCGTTGCATGTGAAAGAAAAGTCTGTAGTATACGAATCGCCATTAATGCCTTGATCGATATATTCAACTGCACCGCTATATGTCATAGTATTATATACCGCATATCTTGCAGATGGATTAAAATATGATTTTGGGAATCTACAATTTGTTACTGTACCAAATGTAAATTCACCTTCATCAATTTCAGACGGCAGAGAATATGATGGGTATTCGCCGGTATTATGCAATACAGCGTCACATACAAAATATTTAAATGGCTCATTAGTTACTTTACCATATTTTTTTATTTCTATTGCTACTGTAAATGGCCCGGTATCACCTTTATCGGGGGCAAAAGGATGAAATCCGCTATTACTATTCATTGACAACAACAGGTTATTTTTACCGCGTCCTGTTGAAGTTATATAATTGTTTATTGTTGCCATATCTTCCGGTGATACTTCAAACGACACTTCGCATGATCTATGATCGTAAGCTGATCCGTCGTCAAATGCGCTAAAATGTCCACTAGATAATTGATTAATAGTATACGGATAATAAATGTTAGTCTTATATCCGAATATCGGTACAGCTACATTTATTTCGTTACTTGTATCTGATAGTGTTACTGTTATTTTCCCATCTGAAGCCATTATCTAGCCATCACCCGTTTAAAGGTTTCTAATCGTCCGTCTCTTTCAGCTTCCAAAAGTATATTCTCTATCTCTCTTGCGGTATTCCTATCAGTGTTTGCTGAGAAATTAAAAACAAGAGTATCGCCTTTTAATAACTCTTTCGTTTCAGTGTTATTATATACGACACTTCCAGGTGATAGATTCCCAAATCTTGGGCCTGTCACAAGCTCCATCCCTTGCTCTCCAACTAACGACCTGCCACCGCGTGCGCTATCTGTTCCCATTGCATAAGAGTTAAAATTTTGCGACTTAATGCTAGCAACTGCCCCAGCAACAGAAGCACCAATTGACGCAGCTGTTGCAATTGATATTGCTGCCTTTGAGTAAAAATCGCCTGTCTCTACTGATTTCCACGCTTCACTCGCGGCTCTGATTGACATCGCAATACCTTCTGCAGCAGTGAGAGCAGCGAGCATACTTTGACGCGATCTGGTTTCTCTACCGGAAGCAGATATTATTGTTTTAGTAGCTGAAGTAACGCTATTTGCAGTCGAAAAAGTTAGATCAACTCTTTTGTCGTGATAATACTTTTCTCTTTCAATGTCTTTTTTCCTTGTATTTTCACGAGCGTTATACCTATCAAGCTCTTGCTTTTTAAGTAAAGCAGATTTTTGAGTTTCGTTCCCTTCAAAGTCTTCTAGTTCTCTTTTCTGAGCCTCTGCAAGAAGATCTTTTTCGTATCCTGCATACTCACCAAGCATTGCCAGTTCAAGGTCTTTTTCTGCCCTTAAAAGCATTTTTTTATCAGTCTCAAATTTTACAATATCAGCTAATTTTCTTGCATTATCAGATTGTATAAAGGCGTCAAGCTGCCACATCGCTTCCCATTCAGCATCAAATTTTTTGTCTAATTCTTCTTTTGACGGACCTGTTGGCCCGCCACCACCACTTAATTGCCCTTTTCTCTTCTTTATTGCAGAATCTATTTTATCTTGCTCTGCAATAAGCATTTTCATTTTTTTATCAATTGCCCGCTTTTCTTCTGCTGTCAAATCGTTTGTCGCAAGAGCGCCTGCAATTCCACCTATTAAATTACCTACTCTATCTGACTCCCTTTCAAGGCGCGACATCTCATTGTCTACTACTTCGCTCTTAATCTTTGAAACCTCTCTAACTACCAACCCGTTTGCGTCGTGCAGTGTAGCGATATAGTTTGCAAGCTCATTTATTACTGGAATTAACGCATTCATTTTAAAACTATTAAAAGACGTTTTAAGCCGATACATATTATTAGTAAAGTCAACTGTTGTTTTTATAGCTTTTTCGCTAAGAACAGCTCCATACTTTTCGGCCTCTTCCATCATTGCCTTAATGCCGTCTTTCCCATCTGAAAGTATTGGCAAAATAGCCGTACCACTTTCGCCAAACAAGTCAGTGGCGAGAGCAACCCGATCAGTACTACCTTTAACATCAGCAAGAGCGTTTATTGATTCATTAATTATTTCGGTAGTAGACTTTAAGGTGCCATTGGTGTTATATATGCTTATTCCAAGCTTCAAAAAAGAGTCTTCTGCTAACTTGACACCACGTCCGGCATCTGCTGCAAGGCCCTCTATTGTCCGAAACCCTTTCTCAAGCTGTCCCATAGACGTACCAGATAGCTCGGCAACATAGCTAAACTTCTGGATAAAGTCAGTAGACAACTCAAGACGTTTTGACATTTTGTCTATCTCATTGCCGTATTTTGCCGTTGTACCTATAGACCCGATAGTTTGATTGTATAGGACCTTCAAGGCTTTTATGGCTAAGTTAACAGCCACTTGACCAGTTGCAAAAGATGCCGCCATATTAGTAAATGATGATGTCAGCTTTCCAGTTCCAGACGCGGCTTTTTCAGTAGCCTCCTTTGTAGTATTGCCAAAGTTGACAAGCTTTTTTTCGAGCTTATCAATATTGGCCGATATGTGGTCTTTCAATCTCGCTTCTACAGATAATATCTCGTCAGCCATTATTTTTCCTTTTGTTTATTACGAACATCACGCGCATACTTATCATAATGACTTTCATAATATCTATAGCAAAACAAAAATTTATCGCTAACATCATAAATATCTGGCATTTTAGCACCAGGGAAATCCCTATAGTACCTATATACTAATAGGAAATTCCGCATTGAGGGTGTTATAAATTTTGCCGGGCAATTCCAATATCTATAAACACATCCCTCAATCTTCTCCTCAAATGTGGGTACGGACATTTGAGCTTTTCCATCACAGCCCCACGCTTTTTTAAAATTTGCGTTTTCTTGACACCTGGAGCAAATATATCTATCTCCCCAGATACCAGAATGTAAACCGGCTAAGATTCTAAAGAAAGAAGTTCCTCATCGGATATAGTCTTTCTTTCGTTTATAGCCTCTTGCAATTCAACCTGAAGCATAGGCGGCAATCTGTCAATTATGTAGTCAACATCGGTATTCTCAAGCTTTTCTACCTCTCCAATGCTGCTAGTTATTTTAGCGCACTTCGTTACGTTGTTCCAATCAATCCGTCCACCGTCTTCTGTACGCAAGTTTTCTACAGCAACAATACCGCGTTGCAGAGTAACTATTCTTTGTTTGCCAGATTGAAATTTTAATACTCGCTGTCCTGATACCGGATCATAAGTTACATACCCGCTCTCGTCTTCGATCTGTGCTATCTCTAACCCGCCTTTTGATCGAAGCGTAAAGATAGGCCATATTTCACGAGGTGCATTTTTAACATATACAGCAGGAGTATACTTGAATGGTGCAATTAGTTCAAATGCAACAAATCCGTCAAGCTTTTTTTTCATTTCTTCATCCATTACAACATCTATCCGCTTTTCCATACCAGTCCCCTTCCAGCCCAATTAATTGTTTTGACATTAAATATTGCGGTAAAAGTTTTCTGCATTGTCGGACTGGGAACAATGCAAATCGCAAATACCGCAACAGTTTATTACGATTTACTTCCATGCAAAATTTCAAGTTCGTCATTCCCGTTTGTATCTCGTTTAAGCTCAAGCCTCAATTGGTTTGTAACATGCCCTTCACGCTCTCCAGGCTTGTACGATTGCGCTATCTGTGTCTTAGGTGCAGTATACTTTATATATGATCCTACAGTCATGTACAATGCGCCTGTAGTGTTAGCCGTATGCCTAGCAAAAAGTCCGCGATTTGCGATTAAATCCATATCGGGATCAATCTCTACAGTCGGATTTCTATCAACAATACGCGCGCCGTCAACTCCTTGTGCGCGTGAAGGATCTGTATATATCTCAACTTGATTGCCAAGATCGATAGTAACAGAATTGCACTTTTGCGTTTCAGCAAAAAGCGTTATTGTAGAGCCAAGTACCGCGTCAGGTAAAGGCGAGTCGAAAGCAGTAGGGCTTATAATTGATGCATAAGCTCTATCTGCTATACCGTTTAAAACGCCTTTAAATTCAAACTCCATGCGTACTGGATTTCCTACAGAGTCCATGACATGGCGAACATTTCCCATACATCCTGTCGCTTTTATAGCAAGTTGAACAGGAGTTGTCCCATCATCTTTTTCAATAACCTCTATAGTTGCAGGTACATTGCTATAGTCAGAATTAGGGGCCAATGATACGCCAGTTGACCCGTGAGCAGTCTGCTTCATTCCGCAAGCCTGAAGGCACTTAAAATATGATGGCGCGGTTGCAGCGGTTCCGCTGTAAGCAACGTCTACTGAAAAAGAAATTGTTATAGTTCTTTTCCCTGCTATTGAGGCATCACGCGAGAAGTCCCCACGCGCAAGCTTTCGAGCATACATTGCAATTTCTGGATCATAGTTTATATTGTATGCCGGTACGTTGTAATCTCCAACTGCAAGAGTTTCGCCACTATACGGCGTGCTTTCGATTTTAAAACCAAGAGTTCTTTTCATTAAAATAAACGACATTTTTTTCTCCTTTACAAAATGTTGCTATAAAAAATTAATTTTATATGTCATATACTTATAAAACCTCATAATCAAAATCAGCATATATACTAGCCCGGCAGGATTCAGGAAGTCCGCTCGTGCATTGCAAGTACTCGTATACAATTTTGCTGGCATCGTTTACACGATCCTCCCCTGGTATAGAGAATGTTGGGATATTTTTGTATAGCTGACCAGTATACATAGTTGTTATCTTAAAGTTGTACAACATCGAGTATGAAAACCGCAAATCGTCAACGCCGTTATATAGTTTTAACTCAAAAATTGTTGGGTGCTGTGTTCCGTCGTATGGCAAAAATGTTATTACGGTTGACATAAATAGATCAAAACATCCAGTCGCAATACCAACAGTGTCGAATCCTGGATCGGGACCTTGGCTATCCTGGTATTTTCGTATTACCATGTCTCCATGATTATTGTAATTGAAAATATATATCCCAAGGCCAGCATATGGAACATTAGAGGCGGACGTCATCATCGTACCATAGAGGCCAACAGTAACAAATCCAGCGCCGCCAGCATCAACTCTATTATCAATATGCACGAGGTTAGCATACCTCTTAAAACTACTACCAGGTCGAAGACAAATATACATGCTTCCACTAGTAGTCTCAGAATATTCTATATAGTCGTCAGTAACGATTCCATTTTGTATACTGTAATAATTATCAGCGTCAAAAGCTGTAGTGGGGCACTCTCTATACGTTTGCCCAGCAACGCATGCATCCGGATTTGTTATTACTACCATATTTTATTGTCCACTTACCCGCTCACAGCTGGGTTAGTAAGATATTGACGATACCACACAAGATACTCAACGGTAATTCCTGTAAGTGGTTTTCTTTCATGCACTCCCCAAGGAGTACTAGACATATAGATACAATTAAACGCCGTAGCGTTACCGTTTGAATCTGGAATCCAATAATAATTTCCAAAGTATTTTTGAATATCAGCTAACATCTTGTCTTGCGAATCGCTCATGTTTTCAATATCGCTTAATAAGCAATCAAATTGAACGATAAAACTATTATGCAATAACGCCTCGTTTCCACCAGTTTGTAGATGCGAGCCAAGATCGGCGTTTGCAGCCGTTTCCTGCTCATAACTTATGTTTATAGACGGGAACTCTTGCATCTGCTCAAGTCCAATCGGCGGGTCATAAGCGCCTTTTACGGTGTAGTTATACCCGTTTGCTACGGTTATCTGTTTCACTCCGTATTCAATTGCTTCACGCAATTTTTGACGTATAGATTTTAATTGCCCGGTCGGAGATGCAACATTGTATGAGCTGCTTGTACAAGCTGTAGATGTTATTAATGATACCGTATTCGTTCCAGGTGTTACATTTTGAGATATTATTACAACTATTTCAGTATCTGACCAGGATACTATTGTGCAAGTGTATCCGCCAATAATAACTGTACCTTTTGTAGAGCTAAAATTTGCACCTGAAATCGTTATTTTATCGTTGTGCGTTTTACCGATAGGCAGTATAGACGATATAACAGCGGCACCAGTATCATCTTGAAAGATACCATCCGTGCATATTTCAGGAAATCCAGCGACTATATAAGTCATTAAGATAAACTCCTGCTATTATCAGCGTCGTATGTATGCGTAAAATCAGTGTCACCCGCATTGTCTTTAAACGCTTTCGTTTTAGCAGTAGCGTCAGCTGTAAACGGTCGTACAAGTGATATATATAACCTCTTTGCCCATGTTAGCATCGTTTCATTGTCAACAGTAGCGCTACCACCGATTGACACCAAGTTTGAACTAATCGTCATGGAAGTATTAATAGTATATACTGATACCGGATCAATCTGTGCATTCGAATTAGAGCTTTTCGGACTTAGTAAAAAAAGATCACAATTTGTCTCTTCCTGCGTTAAGTCAAAAGTATAAACGCCTTGCATGTTTGCGGGGTCGATCTCGGAAGGGTTTACGTCATTGCTCTGCGCTGCTGCAGCTCCATCTTTAGATATATACGCAGTAATAGCGGAGCTACCGCCTGTTATGGCTGTATTATTTGCGATATTGTATGCGTATACAGAAACTTTTTGACCGCTAAAATTTTTATACATTATGATACCTCATCCTTGCCTGCCTTCCACTAGTTGACGCACCACCTGCAAGCGATTGAATTGCACCAATATCACCACCAGCACTAGAATATCCGACAGGCTTAATACTAGTACCTTTACACGGACTACCAGCCTGCAAAGTAAAATCCTCGCTACCAGCAGTTGTTGACTTGAAAAGCGGGTCAGTGTATACGTTGCCTATACCCGGTGGCGTTCCTCCAAGCACATCAATATTACCGCTTGTATTGTTGTAAAAGCAGTTGTTTGCCCACTGGCTCGGATTGAGATATGATACAGCCCCACCGTAATTATAATACGCATAACCACCGGATGACGAAAAAATGTTGTTAAACATCCCATACACATAAAACACAACCGATGACGATGCTACAGATATATGATGGCTACCGTTTCCATAAAAGGTGCATCCTGATACAAAAAAAGCAGTAGGACCGCTAGCAGAATTAAGTAATACACCACATCCACCGTTTTTATACACAAGACAGTTTACAAGTGTAGTGGATAGATATAGCGTATTTGATCTAGAAGTGAATATTCCATGTTGTAAATTGTCATGCACAGAGCAGTTATTAAGAGAAACTGAGTTTCTCTGTCCAGCCGCAGGACCGTATATTCCGCTTCCAGTAGCTCCACCTTTGCCTGCGTTGTCAACCTCGCAGAAATTTAATGCCCATGTAATAGAGCATTTCGTCACAATGCAATGTGTGGTAGCGTTTGTAAATCTGCAATTGTAAAAACAAACCCCGTCTGAGTCATAGGTAAGATTGGTTCCAAAACTGATATCGGCCTTTCCTGAGCCGCCGCCGTCAAATTTTATATCGTACCAAAAAAAATAATCAGCATTAGTCAAGTATACTAAATGTGTCATACTTGCACTAGCCAATATTATTGCTTGCCCAGCTCCGTTTAGCGCATTGCCTGAGCTGTCACAACCGCGCACATATATCGGATTGCCGATTGTTGGTGAAGCAGTTCCTCCACCGTTCATATCATTATCTATGCGTGTTGCTACAGTTTCGCCCTGCAAATACAACGTATCACCAGGTTCACCAGTATCTAATAACTTTTGAATAGTCGCAAACCTGGCCCCCCAGCTTGTACCAGCGTTTCCGTCGTCACCACCAGCCCCCTGCCAATACTCAGCCATTACAAGCCCCTATTCACAGCAACTTTATTGACAGTATTTAACTTGGCTTTGTTGTTAGCCTCAAAGTCCGCAATCAGCTCAGTACACCGAACAACGACATTTGTTGCATCGTTTCCGGTTATTACGTTGCGTCCGTCTGTCTCGGATCCGTCTTCTATTGTGCCGCCGTCAACAGTTATTATTGACCCCATATTGGTAGAATACCATTCGTCAACAAGCGATTTAGCAAAGTAGTAGCATTTCGCAAGCTGATCTGCTGCTCTGCGTATCTTCTCGTTAGAAAACTTAATTCCTGTTGGATTTGTGATTGACATTTTAATCTCCTGTAAAATATTTAGTTTACCTAAAAGCCAATATATTACCGTGCGTTATACCGCTTGCGCCAGTTGATCTAAACCTTTTAAAAGAATAGTGGTACTCTGTTCCCGCAGTTAGTGTTATCGGTTTATTTACTAGCTGACCGCTTGCGTCATCGACATAAATAGTACCTGCTGCACTGCAATGAAAACCTCTCGGATAATAAGCCCCGATCAGATTTTCATCTGTTTTATCTGTTATCGTTGTGTCAGTGATAAAAACATCATTGCTATCAGAAAGCGTTATTGCTATAAAATTTTTACCGCTTCCTAGCCTGAAATCGTGAAGTGACATATATAAACCTCCAAAATTAAAAAAGGCCGCAACGCTTAATAAGCGGACCGGCCTCAACGAGCTCTGTGCCCCTGTTTTTAAATAACTACTATATAATAATAAAAATACTATCCAATTTCAATACTATTATACAATTTATTGATAATTTCAATTCGCCCATTAATTAACTCTTTATCTTTTTTGCACCTTGACAAAGCTATTTTATTGTAATACAATGCGCTCTCCAAATCTCCAATTTCATTATAAATTATATAGAGCCTTGTTGCCGGCAGTTCCTCGTAATACTGTATTTGCTGCATTCCGCCGTTGCCTATTTTTTTTGTCATTGCAGTCTTAAAATTTATTATCGCATCATCAAAATTGTTTCTACTCATTGATATATCGCCTATTATCACATAAGGCTCGGCATAGCTTTTAGAAATTTCTATAGCCGCTCTAGCGTGCCTTTCTCCTACTTCAACCGTGTCTTTATTTATATAGTACTTTCCTTTCCCATCGCTTTTATAGCAATAATGCAAAGCCATCAAAACATGAGCATTAAAGCGGTTGCTGTCAGGAGCGCCTGGTTTTTTGAGTATATCGTTAAAAAGCTCCATAGCTTTTTCTAAATCACCGTAGATGTAGTTGTCTCTCGCAAGATAAAAAATGTCGTGTGCATCAGCTCTTCCGCAATCAACCTCATGCTGCATTATATTTATATTTCTAAGTATTCCACCATTTCCTATTTTAGTCGGCCAGTGCTCAATTATTAGGCCATTTACACTAGCAAAAATGTTACTATTTGCTTCAACTGTTACTTGCTCGTGACAAGCTTTAACCCATCCTATATCTGCACGATTTTTAAATACTCTCTCACGCCATACCATACTCTGAATATCTTTTGTCTCTTTGTCAATTTCTGTATGATACGCAACTAAATAATAATCAAAATCGTTATCGTCTATTACTTTTTTAAACTTTTCAAGCCCATCGTCAGACTTTGTAGCAATAATGTCATCAGCATCAAGCCAAAAAATATAGTCTGATTCAGTATTCCTTATAGCTGCATTCCTTGCCGCTGAAAAATTCCCATATACATACTTTTCGCTTGTCCATCCGACATTAACAAGCTTTATAAATGGATACATTTCTTTAAACTTGTTTACAGTATTGTCAATCTCAAAGTCTTTTGATGTATTTACTATTACTATCTCATCAAAAAATGGTTTAGAAGTAGCTGACGCAATAGCTCTTAAAAGCTCGAAAGATTCACCAGGTCCAACAATAATATTTAAAGCTACCGTTTTCATTGTCAATATATCCTTTTAAAAACTACTAGACTATTGCATCTTCTTACTTCTCTCATGCTTCCATCTTTTTCTATGACTGGCTTTGAAAGTAAAGTTTTATTCGCACCATAATCGTGAAAAGATATATACCCACCTGGATCAATCATCGACTTGCATAGCTCGTACTCGCGCAAGTTTATTTTTTCATTATCTGAACCGTCTATAAAAATAAAATCAAATTTCGATCCTGATATTGATAAAAGATATTCAATGCTATCGCTTGTAATAAATCGCACATATTCACCAAGTGGCGACAAATCTCTTTTTGTATAGAGATTTATAGCATTTTTATGCCTATCTGAATTATTATCTACAGTCTTTAAAATCCTTGACTTATCATTAGAACAACTTGCGCCGATTGACGAAAGATTGTTTAGCGCACACGATATCATATATGTACTACCGCCACCGTTACTAGTGCCTATTTCAAGCACTGATCGCGCATTCGCTATTATTATTGAGTGGTAAAGCGTCTCTCTTTCTTCTTGGTCAAGCTCGCCTTCCATCCTGTCTCGGTTGTAATCTGGTTTAATAAAGCTCATTTGCATAACTCCATATAGTCTTTTTGTATTCTGTCTTTCCAATATGACAACTTTAAATATGAAGAGTTAAATTCTGTACAGCTAAATTTTTTAATTGTATTTAGTAACATATTAAGGTTTAATTCATCCCAATTATCAACAAGTAATATCGGGAGCCTTCCAACAATTTGAAAGCTTTCAGTGCAAACATTGCGCTCAGTCACAGGTATTCCCCCAAGGTACAACGTCTCCCATAATCGATGAGTATCTATCCCGTTTCCTCGTGGACACAATGTGAAAACGTGGTTATAAATATTTAAAATAAACTCATCAAATGGTACGCCGTACTCTTGACGAGTAACAAACATTTCTTCAGAGGCGAACTTGTCGCATTCTAATCTATACTTTGGGTTGTTATCTATGTTTATGCATGAATAAACAATGTTTTTTAGATTTCGATCTGTATTTAATACCTTGTCTAATACAGTCATGTCAGAAGAATATCCCATCCCGTCAGGTCTTTCAACGCCAAGCGGAATAGGTATTAAATCCTTGTCACTAAAAAAGACGTTTTCAGCATACCATTTCTTAATGCACTTAGGCTTGCTTCTATAGATTTCTTCGCTTATTACAAAGTCACTATTATGAGTAATGAGAATATGTTTGTTATCGCTATTCTCAATGTCTTTAAATAAATCATCAATATAATCTGTTTTACAAAAAATTATTTGGTTACTATTATCTACATTTTCAATGTTATGTGATTTTCTGGGCCAGTTTATAGAAACATGGGCAAAGTCTGCAAGCTTGTCTCCATGTATTACTTCTTCTAAAAAGTTTTTAATCATTTAAAACCTCTGCAATTATCAATTGTTTATTATGATATTTTTTGAAAAATAACGCCAGAATTGTTCCAGTGCCCATGTCCATACTTTTTGCTTTCTTCAGTCATACCCGCATTTAGTATGTACCCTTTAGATTCAAATTTTTTTACCCAGTACTGCAAGTTTTTACAATTGACATGGTTGTATCCTGCTGTTGAATCGTTTGAAAAAGTAAACGCTACTACTTTGCCATTGCAGCATGTGTCAATTAGATTTTCTACGTAATCTTCATGTATATGCTCTGCAACCTCGCAACACCATACTAAGTCGACCCCACTTCCTACAATATACGATCCGTCGCAAAGGTCGAATAATTTGCATGACTCAGGGGCTCTATCAATATTTTTTTTGACGCAATCTATCCCGTGTGATATAACACCGTTGCTATCAAACCAGGATACAGCGTGCCCCTCTGCGCACCCGATATCTAGCATTGACTTTATATGGAACTTTTCAATAAGCCACTTCCATAAGCCAGGTACAAATGTTGCGTTGTCCCCGCCTCTGATATTCCCGCCTCCATGCGGAATAGTAACGTCAACACAATATTCCTTCATCAAGTAAAACTTTCTATCAACAATTTTGCTCATAATGTCAAACTTGCTTCCATCTTCAACTACATCGTCCCATTTATTATGCCAATGCCAAGCAAACGCTCCATCAAACAGCTCAACTTCCTGTTCATGCTTACGCATAGGGTGATGCGATTCGCCCATATTATGTCCTACTTGCCATTCCGAATTAAAGAAAATGCTAGGGAATACAGTAAATTCATCAAATTTATCCCTAACCTTTCTATACAACTGCGAGCCCCATCCAACTGATCCACAAGGAACCCATTCGCTCTCGTAAATTTCGATCATCATTTCTAAAGCAAATTTACTTTTTGCCTTGCACCGCATTATTGCGCCGTTCATCTGATCTTTTTCTGTTCCCCATTGATAAACGAATTCGTTATCTAGTAACGGGGCAAAATTTCTAAGCAATATCGTATCGCAATCGCAATAAACGCCGCCATACTTGTACAATATCAATATCCTAAAAAGATCACCGTCAACAAAACACTCATTATCTGAGCCGGTTAAAAGATCTGTTCGCCCTTCAAGTATTGTGCCTTTTGCTTCTTCGACGGGATCATATTTCCTAAGTACTATATAAGGCAATAATGGTATCATGTGTTCACTATTTGACAAGTCAACATTACTCCACACATTAATAACTACTTTATCGTTTAGTAAATCCTGAGTAGCTATGCAAGACTTTATTGCCGTTGCTTGCTTTGGTCCAAATTCTTTAGGAACTCTCCAGTAATAATGGAAATTTGTAACTTCATTACTAGCGCAATTTTTTATAGACCTTGCAAAATCAAGCGCCTTCCATCCATCTAAAAAAAGTTCAGTGTCGCGTTCAAAAACAATATCAATCATAATAATCACCAATCGTAAATAGTGAAGTCAACTTCGTCAACATTACCGCTAACACCCATTAGCCGCTCGATGACTGTATCGTAAGCGTCTTGGGTATCGCACCTTATAGATATGTCAAGCCCAGATATTTCAACGCTTATTCCGTTGTCACGATCTGCTGCTAGTAAATTTTTCATTATAATCTTTAACCTTGTTTATAACAGTATCCCATCGCTTTAAAATTTCTCTCTCGCGCCAAATGTTTTTCAAATACATCTTATTACTAACGTCTTTAAAGTTGCAATTATCTAGCACTGAATTAAGATCATCAAAAGAGTCGAAATAGGTTATGTGCGGCATCCATTCTTCGTCAAAAAAATCAGCGTTATCAAGCCACGTCTTTACGGTGTCTAATGATTTATAATCATTCAAATCTATGTCACTTCTACCTTTTGCTATCGACTTGTTTTGCTGGTTAAATACGAAATTCCAACTTACTTGATCGAGCCACACGTACCTACCTTTGTAATCAAACTGTATCCCGTTCCTGTGATTTTCTGTTATATAATCTATGAAATCGATAGAGCTTTTGTAATGCTCCAGTATAAACTTTTTAGACGGGAAAAACAATGGTATGTTTGCAGTGTAATGCTCAAATATTGACATAGTAGAAATGTTATAAGGGAAATGTACCATGCCTGAAAATTTTAAAAGTTCAGACCATTTATACCCAAAATGCAATATCATATTTTTATTTATGCATCTATCTTTATCAATAGGCATATTATTTTCATTGTAATGGCAAGTGTATAACGCCTGCCTAAATTCTGCATTGTCATAGTTGTAGTTATTTCCAGTGTACTTGCATAGTGAAGGAATATGCGCCACTTCTCTATCAACAAAATTTTCTGTATACAATTTATCGTACTTGCTGTTTGCTACAAGTATTATTTTCCCGCAATCAACACCATCCCTAATAAACCGGACATAATCATTAAAAGTATTTTCGTCACCAGCCATACAATAATCAAACCGTATCGGGATGTCCATTATTACAGGCTTATTAAATTTCTCATATAACCTTACAAATGCCGGCGGGTAACACACTATAAAAGCGTCAACATCAGATAATTTATCTTTATACTCTTCATAAAAAACGCTACTTTTGCCATCTGCAATAAAACCGCTCCATCGATCGGCATTAAGGTATTGAATGTCACCGCGTTTTTTTCCCATTATTTCAGCATGGCCGCTCAAGCAAACATCTTCAACAATGTGGCCTTTTTTTGTAAAAATGTTTGCTATATCAGCGATCACAGAAATATGTTGATCTATATTAAAGAATTTCAATTGTCACCAGGTCCTTTCTCCAGCTTGATACATCCTATATATATAAATCGGCTCATCTATAAACTGTTCAGTCTTTATATGCTGCTTAACCCTATTTGAGAAGTCTTGGTCTTCACCGCCATTTTTTGCGCTATTAAAAAAAACCTTTTTTACTATGTCAAGCTTAATCGGATTAAGGTGATTCGGCGTTCTGTAGAAAACACCATTTGCTCCTGTATACCAACCTGCGCAATCAATAGAATGCTCAAATATCTTACCGTTGTACTCGTTTACTATTGATCGGATTATACCTCTAATCCCTACGCAATCGCAATTTGAAGAAATCGCATTAATTACTAACTTTATATAATTCTCAGAAATCAAATCGTCGTCGTCAATGAAACAGATATATTTTCCAGTAGAGCCATTTACTAGCCTATTCCTTTTAGCACCAATTGTTGATTCTCGGTTGTCTTTATCAATCAGTATTTCAACAATATTAGACGCGCTAGCTTCTTCTATCTGCTTGTTTATATCTACTAAAAGAGAGTTTAGCATGTCCTCTCTACCGTTTATAGTGCATATACAAATTGACAACTTTTTACTCAATTTAGCACCTCGAATATGCTTTCACCATAGCCGCATTTTATTATATCAGAAGCCATACGCGCCCCTATAGCTTTAGCGACAATATGGTTTTGCTCTGTACTATTTATACCTTGTATCGGTATCAATCTGTTAAATGTCTCGTCAAACTTTGACCTGTCAAGACGCGTATTGTGATTATGCCTGATCTTTACATCTCCAAGATATCTAAGAGTATTACTGAAGAAACCAGCATTATACCAAACCACATCTATCATATCAGCAGCGAATCTCTCATCCATAAACTTGCTGCAACAGCATTCTACAAATTTCTTTGTAACAAACAAATTTACGCATAAAGATTCATGAGCTATATAATCATCGTCGCAATAAAACACGCCTATTCCGTTGTTATCGTTTACAGAGTCAAGTATTTTCTTGTCCCATCCATTAGTAATGAATTCCATGTCATCGCCAAGCATAGTAACAACTGTTTCTTTACAGGATGAAAACATCGACCGCTCATACATCATATTGAAATATTTAGCAAGATTAGGCTGCCTTGTATTTTCTAATATTATTTCATAGTCGTATCCACAGAAATCGTATCCATTCAAAAACTCTATTGTATCTGCATCTGTACCGTTTACGCAGAAACAAAATTGCAAGCTATCTTTTAAGTCTGCCGTATTAATTGCAGAAGATATAAATTTTGGGAGTAGCGTTTTAGACCTTTTATATGTGGGACACATCAAAACTATTTTATCATACATTTTTTTCCCATCTTTCACGCATGACATCAAGCAGAAACGCACCTGAATCATGCTTCTTTATCACAGATATAATATCTGTAATCATTTCTCTAGAAATATTATTTTCAAATTTAACAGATATTTTATTGCACTCAGCAGAAAATGCGTAAAAGTCTTCTGATGACCCATTTACGACGTCTATTTTGCAACTACTTCCACTACTACTATTAAGGCGTATCTCAGATTCCAAACGCTTCTTTAACCAACATTCTTTCTTCATCGCTTACTCCAAATGTTTTTCCTATAAAATCACCGTTATCACATCCTAAATCGCTTCCATAATGCCCAGAAAAATTAAAGTATCTATCGTGAGCCATGTTATTAAGCATCACAACCGGCCAAACAAACTTGTCAAAAAAAAGTTGATCCGAATTGTGGTATAAGCCTCGTGGGTTTTTGTAATCTGGCAATAAATTTTTTAACCACACGTCAAGCATAGAACTAAATCCAGGAACTACACCGGCAACAGCGCCCATTGTACCGCCAAGAATTGGTATCCCGTGCTGTATATGATCTCTAATTATGTGGAATCCGCACTCGCTATTTTCCCATTCTCTAATCGCTTTAATTTCCCGTTTAGACGGCCTGCTGTCTGAGTCTCTAACAATAAATCTTTCGTACATTCCAGAAATAAAACCGTAGAATCTCCAATATAACCCTAAGCAGTCTTCCTGGTGAGCCATCATGTGTAGTTGAACACCGTACCTGCCGCTATTAAGGGCATAAACAATTTTATCCGGGACACTCTCTGAATCGCAGAACACAACACACTTATAGTCTGGTAGCATCTCGCTGTATCTAATGATGTTTACAAGACATCCAGTAGTATACATCTCATTGCTTCCCCAGAGAGAAAATAATATTGCTTTCACAAATTACCGCCAATATCGTGTTTTATAGAGCGGCACTTTAACCACTCGTCAATTATATACCTTATCTGACCAGAAATAGTCCTATAGTTTTCAGCAGCATCGCATTTCATAAAATTATACGTGTCAACGCTTATTCTAGCGACTACTATTTTACTTTCTTTTTTAATTGCTTTTTTCTTCATATAATGAATATACAAAAAAAATAATTAAATGCAAAAATTTGTATACAATTTATTGGAAAAAAATATTTTTTTTATTCTTGTTGACATTTATTGTTTTTTTGAGTATATTAAAAAGAAAAACAAGGAGATATAATTTGTCTAAAAAAACTTGGAAGAGGTATTTGATACCGGATGCAATGAGAGGTCATAGGCCAAGGCTTTCAAGCAACATGCCTACAGTGCAATATAGTATATGTTTGCCAAAAGATTTATACGATTATTGCAAGAAAATGAAAGCTAGTCATATAAGAAACTTAATAAAAAAGGACGCTAAAAATGAATTGCACGTATAAAAATTGGGAAGAAAAGTGCATGATTATCGCTAATATTTTTAGTGATAAAAATAGCTTTTTCTTTTCTGATCTAAGAAAAGAGATCGAGCGTAGAAAAAAACTTCCTCTGCATGCGAATTGGTACGGCGGGCTTGCAAAATGCTTATGTAGAAATGGGTTTTCAAAGTCTTTTGTTTCACACAAGACTAGCCCGATTCGATCAAGGAATGGAGCTGCGGACTTTAAATATATTAAGAAGATATGACATACACATATAAAACAGCTACTAAAGACCAGGCTAGTAAATGGCTCGAGGAGATAGAGGCCAGCCGTGAAAAGGGATTCCACAAAGCGACTTATGATCTTTGTATTTATTTATTGACAAATTGCGACTACAATCATGCTAAACAAGCTTGTTTTGAGATAATCAACAATCCACCGCATGGCAGCTTATATGCGAATTTAAAAAATAGAATTGACGATTTGCGCTTTATAGATGAGTCAAGAAAAAACAGAGCGCAAGACTGGAGCGAGTCTAGAAAGGATAGTTTGTCTCCGAAAGAGTGGCAGTGGATGATGATGATAACACAAGAGATACTAATTTGGCACAAGCAAAAGTTAGTTACTACACGAGAGGCAACAATGCCGATTTGTGACATACTAGAGTATAAGTCAAAATATCAGGATAAAAACACATTTAGTCCGATACTTGACAATTTGTTACAAGGTTCAGTAAAGCCATATCTTAAAACGCATGAAGACGTTGAAGCTTTATCAAATTTTTTAAAAGGATATTATAATACTTTAGTACGCATGAGAGAAGAAAGAACAGAAAGCAATAGCAAAAAAGATTATATTGAAAAAACTGCATGATTGATCTAGTTGGTTGCAATTAAACTTTTCATTGGAGATTGTATAAAATATGCGTGAAGAAATTTGTCAGGCTCACATGGCGGGTCAGATGGATGCTGGGTGTAAAGAACCTTCGTGGAGTAACGCACACGCATATTTCAGCACTGTGGAAGAAAAGTTTAACAGTATGCCTTTGGCCAACCAACAGCTAAAGGCTGAAATTGCCGCTCTTGTAAATAACTTTTGCGATGTTTACTCTGGGTGTTTGCGTAGTGAAGCAGTGTCTCATTTAGTAGCTAAATTGCGGCAACTGTCAGCCGTTTAGCGGGACGTTGTAGTCAATTTGAGGAGGCTTTTATGTCAATAGCAAATTTGCCCCGTTATGAAATGGGGCGGTGTTCTTCGTGTGGAGATTGTAACCGTGATCCAGCCTATGTTGATGAGTCGGGAGAATGGGTAAAATTTGAGGAAGCTATGGAAGCCTCCTCAAACAGCCTACAACAGCTAAAGGCCGAAATTGCCGCAATTGTTGAGCGGTTACAAAGGGCATACGCTATGCGGGAGTCTCCCGACGTATTAGACTGTATCTCAGAAATGCGGCAACTATCAGCCGTTTAGCAAGACGTTGTAAGAAATAAAGTGGTGTTTTATGGTTGTAGGCGGCGTAAATATTAAGCATGGGGGTTTTAGAGCCGGTGTGCTGTGCTTGCCCGTAATAAGTCCAAGAACAACGGGACATCGCCGCTTACACTATGGAGCACCACTTTACATCTTACAACAGGCAAAGGGCGAAATATGCGGCCTCTACTGAAAGCCAGTGCACGGGCCTGTGGTGAACCTGGCCGCATACTATCGCCCATTTGCCGAACCGTTGGGCGAAATGCCCGTTTTTGAAACAATTTATTATAGGCGGCGCAACATGAAAATTAGCATAACAATACGAGAGATGAATAATAGAGCAAACGATTTTGACGCGCTTTGCTCCGAAATCGGCCTTAATCCGTGGTGCATGAACGAAGGGCTTGCTACTGGCGACGAAGTGTACGAACTTGAAGAAGATGTGGCAAAGCGTTACGGACTAATATGCGCCGCAGAACATTATTGAACAAAACGGGCACATCGCCCAACACGGCAAGTGCATAATTGGAAACTACGCACGTTGCCGAGAACGTTGGTTGCAATACATTGGGGCTTTTATGAGTGTAGGCGGCGTTCTTCGTAGTACAAAGGTTGTTTTGTCAAGTACCATTCAGGAAGCGGTGCGTTTCGTCCTTGCACGATGCGTTAATATTACCCGGCTGACAGGTTCATCGCGTTACCGTGGGTCAGTATGGTATTCTTTGTTACAGTCTAACGCCGCTGAAATTATTGAGGCTCCAATGTACAGCAACCAACAGCTAAAGCATAAAATGTCGGCCCCATACGTCAATTGGATAGACTGTGGTTTTTCTAAAGCCATTATTCCCTGTTCGAGTCGGGGTGGGGCCGCCACTTCATGCATTTAGCAAACGTTGGTGGAAATGTTTTCAATTTTTAATTTATAGGCGGTTTTAAAATGGCACATTGTGTTACTCATAATATCAGTTTCGATCCTCAATTGGAGTGGTGTATCTACTGCGGTAAACCGAAAACCGCAGAACTGGTGGTAGTTGAAAACACATCAACCAACAGCGCTATTATGCCAGTTTGCCCTTCGTGTCGTGGCGAAAAGACTTTTTATTCCGCAAGTAAAAATTGTTACGAGCTTTGTGGTGGTTGCGGTGGGTCGGGCAAGCCAGCACAATAGCGCGTGGCGTTAGGCGCAAAATTTAGAAGGAGCGATATTATATGTCAAATTTGACAAGATACTTTATTTTTGCAGAAGGAGATCCTCACGAATCGGAGCTTGTTGTTGTTGCCGACAAGTCTGGTGAATGGGTCAAATTTGACGACATTAAGGGTCTTCTAAATTCAACGCCTAACAGGCCAATTATGCCATGCGAAAGACACTCCTGTTGCAATTGCGGAAATTCTGCGTGTGTCATGCACGGCGTCAATTGTCACAAGTTTATTCCCCGCACAGCATAAGTTGGCCGAACCGTTGTGTGCAATAGCGGCAAAGAAACTTTAGAGGAGGAGGAGCTTTGGAATCGTCAATAGACTTAAAAGAGGTGCATATTGAGCGTATGGTCAGGCATATGTTTTTGGAGTTTACCGAGGCGTTGCGAGCTAACCGTCCGGCGTACGAGGCGTTTAAAGAGCAGGTGCTACCACTGGCACGCGCCTCAACCGCTTCGGTGGAGTTGCCGCTACAGACAAACAACACAGGCAGCCCAAAATGTCCACACTACCAACCACTAGCTAATTGTGTCTGGCAGGGAGTTGGTAGCAACAACGGGATTACGTGCAGTGATTCGGGTCCGTGCGTGTGGACACTTCGGGCGAGTGCCTGACGCGTTGGTGTAAATAAATTTTCCCTTGGAGGTTGTATGGCGACATTTGAAGATGAGGTTTTACGAGAAATAGCGGGCTGTTGTATATGCGACGAGTCAGCGCGTAGTGCGGCGCAAAAGGTCGCCAAACTGGTGGAAGAAAAGTTTACATCCACCAACATGCCAAGTACGCAAGTTGCGGCGGACAAATTTATGTGTACAAAGTGTGGATTTACTGGAACGTGCCAAATGGTAACAGATCATAAGTGTAGCGAATGGACGCAACCAGCGCATGTTGACTAACTGTTTGGCAAAATAAACTTTTCCTCTGTGGAGAGTACATTTACATTAGCGATTTAAACACTATTACTTATTCACGATAGACATAAAAGACGACATTATTTCGTCCCTTATCATCTTTCCGCCAACATTACTAAACTCTTCTAATATATTCAATCTCTTTGGCATTTTAATGTCGTGAGGCTTAGTAAGCTTAACGCCTGGTGCACCTTTCCAACTGGAATTTAGCGGTATAAATTTCCCTTCATAAGCTATATGATAAGGGAAATATGGTGTTCCGCCTGGATGGCGTATAGTTCCTCCGTACTGATGTATCCTTGCATATTTTGTTCTAGTGCCTAGCTTTATAGAAATTGTTGTTGCATCGATTCTGCTAGATGATACAACCCAACTTCTCCTTAAATTTCCTGTTCCTACTTTTAAGCCCGGCCTCCCCTGCATCTGCTCTCTAATAACTTTAGAAAGGAAATATTGCATTCCTTTTTTCCCTGAGTTAGTTATTAAAGAATTGACACCAGCTGTTTTTTTAAGTTCTCTAACTCTTGTTATAGCAGATGTAAACTCTTTATCATTAAGCTTTATTTCTACCATATAAAATTAACTTTATACGGGTCAAGCATCGCTACTACTTCAGGCTGTAAAGAAAGCATTCTACTATTTGCTTGCGCTCTATTGCTTTGCCCTCTTTCGTCAATTCCTGTCACCTCGAAATCATGCTTATGCTTCCAATTGTACCGAATCTGCATTTCAGCGGCGGCGACTATTTCAGGTGCAGAAATTGATAGGCAATCTGTTGTTAATGATGATATTGTTGCTGTGACACCTTCTGTATCGTTACAATCCTCATTCGACCATACAGTTATAGTTTCTCCTATTTCAAATGTGCCATATAAAACATCGATTGCAATGCTAGTCGCAGATAGTGCCGAAACTATCCCGATTGCGCTGCTAGAATTCCCGCAAACATACTGACCTGTCTCATCACCTGCGGGAGCTATTGATCCGATTGCATATACTGCCCTTGCCGCACTGTAAGACAATCCACCAGTATAAACGATCTTAATGGCTTTTTCTGCCTCATATTCAACAGGGTTGTCAATTATTATGCTGTTCTCATCCGAGCCTATAAAATAGTCCGTCTCTTCGCTTTCTGACCCATCCCACAGACCAGTACTATCTAAATGTACGCTAGATATCGATTTTATAGGAGTTGAGGTTGGATAAAATTTGTCCATCATATATCTAATATCAAAGTATTCTGTTCTTTCTTCTATAGACAATTTTCTGTTGATGTATTTCTCTATTTGTGAAGAAACAACGCTTAACCATGTTAGCAGCTCTCGCTTATTTTGTGTATTATCTGTTAGTGGAGAGCTACTTCCTTGGGCTGTGCAATACCGTCTCAATCTTTGATATGTAGATAAAAGCATTTTATAGCCTTTGATAATTGTAAATACGGCGAGGTTTTACCCTCGCCGCTATTTGTTATAGATAATACTAATTACACTTCAAACTTGTTCAACGAAGTTGAGCAAGGATTTGACGCTGCTGCACCGAGCAAGACGGTTGCGCTATAGGACGCGGTTGGGCCGCTCTGTTGAGTTCGCATAAAAAGATACCGCTTTTTTTCAGAGCACTTTACTGATCCAGAAAATGGCCCCTGATTGCTTTTAGAGAAAACGCCAAAATCTGCGCCGGTAATAGCAACGGCAGAAGCACTGCTATTTACATCAGATTCGTAAATGGCCGCTGTCATTGTAGCTGGGTTATCGATCTGATTAATATTAAGCAGAAATAGAGCGTCGTTAAAACCTTGCGTATCTATTCCAGACGTGCTAGTAGATGCGCCGTTAAACAGAGCGGCAACACCTGTGAGCGTTTGCCCGTTCATCACTTTGACCACTTTAAGGTCTTCGCCTAAATTGCCAGAACCTTTATACATATAAATCTCCTTTACAATTTGTGTTATGCGCCATCTATTCGATAGCTATAATTAAGCGTTATGTTATATTAGTCAGTCCACAAGCTTTTAGTCGTTTCGCAGTCTGGCACATAAGTAAAAGCTGTATCACGACCAATACTGCAATCAAATTCCTGAAAAGCTACAAGATAAATCTGATCATTCAGGAATGCACTATTCCCGCTTGCGTCACTAGCAACATCAGAAATGCGGAGTTCAAAATCACGCCACAAACCAAGATAGAACATTTTCCAGTTACCGAAATAACTGTAAGCACAAGACGAAGAAGTCCCTTTTGTTTCTGCTGCGCTAATCTGAGTTGTGGTTCTAAGCATGTGCCCAAGCTTGTCCTCAAGTACCTTATTGCTCATAAGCAGGTTGTCGCCGAGAACAGGCATCCCACCAGAAGACGGGGCAGAAGTATACTCAATCACGCGCTCACGCTTCATACCGCCGAGAACAACAGGGCGCATTAACCAGCCGTACATACCAGTGTCGCGGTATTCGTTAGCTTCATCAAGATTTTCGATCATTTCAGAAGCTTTATCGATCTTAAACCGCCCGCCGTTTGATCCGATTGCAGTTGTAGAGGTCATATTAGCAACGCGATTACGAAGCCCAAGAACCTCATTTGCAGCACCGATACCATTGATAAGCTGATCATGCATTTTGAGCGCCATTGCTTCAGAAAGAGAGTTGCGTATAATGGTTTCAGCAGCGCCACGAGTCTGATATGCAAGACGTCTTGACATTTTAGTAAAAGCAGCTACCTTATGTGGTCGCAGAGTAATTTCACCAAATGACACGTCTGTTTTACCAGGTGCAGCAGTCTCGCCTACCATATACGCGGTAGGTCTCTGTGTAAGCTTCGGAATAGGAAGATCGCCGTACAAGCCAGTAAACTTAGTAATGCCCATATTTACAATAGGCATCTGTGCAAGAGTAAGATCAATCAAATCGCCTTTAACCTCTTCAGGAACTAAGTACCCGCCGCTAGTACCGTCAATGCTTGACGCGTCGCGCTTTTTAGCGTACTCTGTAAGAACTTCACGCTCAAATCCTGCATCAGACCAAGCGTTTGGCTCGCCGTCTCTAGTTCTTACCATCGCTCCGAAAAGTTTTGCAAAAGAGAACTTCTCTTTTTCGTCATTAACACCCGGGAGGCCAAGATTTTTACGTTTTTCTGATTCTTCTTTTACTTGTTCAATTGCTTTTTGCGCTTTCTCGATACCAGATTTTAACTCTGCGATAGTATCGTTATACGCGCTTGACTGCTTGGATACAAGCTCCTGAACAGTTTTTTCGTTTTGCGTCTTGAACTCCTCAAGCGTTTTCTTCAGTTCGTCAAAATTGTTATCCATGATAACTCCTTCTGTTATTTGTTATTAAGCAGTATCTCTCTATAAAAACTGGTAATGTCGCTGCCGCAATGGGTAGACTTATCAGCTTTTTTTGGTTCGATACATTTTGACATTTCAGTAACAAGATCAACAATAGAATCTAGCTTTTTCTTTAATTCTTTTATTTCTAAAGCGACACTATCAACAGCGGCTCTCGTTTCAATTATAGACTTTTGTATTATATCGTCAATATTGTCGCTATTGCTTAATTCATTAATATCATTTTGAACGATAATAGAACTAGAGCTTTTGTAACACTCCTTTATTTTTTCAGCTATATCGTCACTAATAAATTGAGAGAAAAAATCTCTATCGTCAACAATTCTTTTTATATTGCTATTTGTAAATAGGCTTTTTGTTCCAATGCAATTTAGCAGTGCGTTAGGATTAGCGGGCACGCTACATGCGCTAAACTCAAGCATAGACCATTTAACATGTTCTACGCCATACTTTCCAAGCCCTATAGATTTTCGCTCTTCGTCACTTGATGGTGATCTTGATTCTATCGGCATAAATCCGATAGAGCATCCAGGCATCGCGCCAGATGAGGCGAATTTAAAAGCAATATCACTTCTTCCGGTAGAATCAACTCTATCATCAAAGCATATCGCCCAAGACCATAAACATTTAGATGCGTTATCCTTCCATACCTTTAAAGAATTTCCTATTGGAAAGTCTTGATAATTATGCGCAAACAGAACAACAGGGTTATTCATGTAGTCTTTAATATCTGCCCCGCTGTATCTTACTATGTCGCCGTACCTGTCGCACGATTCATCTGATATTTTATACTGTAATATTCTATTTTCGTATCCTGACAAATACTCAAGACCTATTTTATCACACATGCTTTTGCAAGTCTTAGAGTCAATCTCAACAAGTTTTGGTTTAAACGAAATCGCCTTTACTTGCTTATCGACTGTTTTTAGCTTTATAATTTGCTCCTCGTCACTAGTCCCGTATATTTTTTCTAACTCTAAAGCTTCCATTGTTACCAACCTTCCCGATAGTAGTTGATGAAATAATAATGTAATTTTTAACAGCGCATCGATGACATAAAATAGTTATTTCAATTTCACCTGATATTTTATCAAGAGTAAAAAAAAGTCTGTTGCAATTTACGCACCTGCACTCATAAACAATATCCATATATGACCAGTCCGCTCATTAATTAGATCATTACAATCATCCTGTTAACTGGTTGACGAAGTATAAAGCAATTACTTACTTTTGCATGCACAATATTATCTTGTCTAATCAAATCTTCTTCTACTTCTTTATACTTGTCTTTATCAATTTTAGGCCGTCCACGCTTTTTAACATTTAATCCATCAATCATCTAATCCCCCTTATAAGCTATAGCAACACATCTGCAATTTATGAACTCAGCAAGGTTTCCAGTTGATGTATCGTTCGGGTGCATAAGGCCGGTTACCGGGAACCTGTCGCCAACTTTAATTACGTTACCACCTTCACCGCCGCTAGTGTTTTCAATGTGAGAACTTCTTACCCGTTCATCTGCCGCATTAAGCCATTGATGATATTCTATACCCTCAGCTTTGAACGCATCATACCTTACGTCTGAACTTACTATTCCGGTTTCGGTTCTTGCTATTGTCATTGACTGATTTTTTCTTGTCTCAAAATTGTCAAAAATATTTGTCTTTATTTCTTTTGCAATTTGTTGAGGCGTCCAATTGTTTTTTATAGCATCTGTAATCGTGTCGCTGACGCTTGATTTTACGGCTTCAAACGTAGTGTTGTTTATTTCTTTTAAATCTTTTATTCTCTTTTCTATAAACCTGTCAATGTCTTTGCTTTTGAGATTCCAATTTATAAGCTCTCCGATTTCATTACCAACCCTTATTGACGCTCTTTTTATTTGTTGCTTATAAGCAGGAGTAAGAGCCTTCACAATCTTTTCAGTCTCAATTGTTTTATCAAATAGGAACTCTTCAAACGTTATTATAGATAAATCCTTAACAAGTATAGTTTTGCTTGTTTTCTGCATCTCAAGCCATTCGTCAACTTTGTCTTGTAACATATTTCTTTGAGATACAAAAAATTTGTTTACAAAGTAGATGAACTCTGCCTCACCTGGCTCAAGCGCCTTTGCGATATAATCACGAGATATATTTGTCCACTCATCACTACCGACTTCTATTTTATTTATAAGGCTCGGTAACTCTATCGCTTTTTTAATATATTTTTTACTTTCATCATTATCGTTGCCACCGTTTTTATCGCTATAACTTTCATCAAAATCAGGTATGTTTATAGACGGCCCATAAGTCTGCTTTTCACTTAACCACGGGTACTTCTCTATATCTTCATTGCTAATAGGGATTTTAGCAATTTTAGCAGCCATGACAGGCGGGAACCCTAAATCCTTTACCATGACAGCCGCTATTCTTGACTTGCTTTCATAGTCATCCTGCAACGCCTCTACTGTTGAGTAATCGCTTGTACCTAGAACACTAACACCAGGTATATTACTGATCCATTGCGTATTTATCGCAGACCATATAATCTCGTTTAGAGGTATATACGTGTCAGTCCAAAGCATCTTCCGCCCAGCGTTAATAGTAGCATAGTTGATGTTTTCATAATCGCCAACCGCTATTTTATTAAGCCCGTAAACTGATATTATTTCGTTCCTGTTATAATCTTTTTGATCCTTCCATTGCATGTCCTGGTGAGTGAATCCTATGTGTTGATAATCCATATCCATTGGTAAAGCTGCAACACGATTGACATTTCCAGCACCGCCATAGTTTTGGTAAAACATTTTAACAGCCATTTTTAGCTGTTCAGTAGTCACATTTTGCTTTGCTTTAAGTATTCCTGCAGGAACAGCGTTATTATCAAAAAACTTCGTGTTGTATACATCTGCCCTTATATCTTGTGACATAGCTAATTGTGCCGGTGTGAATTGCGCTATACCGCTAAGCCAGTCGTAAGGGTTGTACATCCTTATCCGGATTAAATTTTCAGGTTTATACAATTTACCTTTTGAAGCATTTGTTTTTAAAGACCACGCTACAAGCCGCTTTATACCGCCCTTCACTTCTGTAACAGGTGTAACTGCGGATTCATCGTAAGGATAAAAATATTCAGGTATTTCGCCTTTTCTTAGATTTACTCTCCCGCCATCGTACTCCTTACCTGAATCTGCAATTAAAAAACACGTACCGCCCTTTACTGTTGAACCAGTTGACACACCGCACGGAAGAAGTAAAGCGCAAATTATAGATTGCCACAAATCATTTTCAGACAATAACTCATTCGGGTTTCTAAGGACATTTAGTGCCTCGTGGTCTTTTATTGTTTCGCTTCCGTCTATTGTTACAATTATTTTTTTTAGCCTTGCCAAGTTTATCATTATTACATTTACACATCTGTATACCCACGGATGAAACTTGTAAGGCTGCTCAGATATATTTTCACTTGTTATATTGGTGCCAGCAATTGCAGGCACAAAAAAATACGGATCAAGATTAGGTATTACAGACTTTATTATATTCTCTCCATACTCGTTTAAAATCGGCGAAATTTGTGTATTCACTCAAAAAAACCTTCCTCAAGAAGTGATTCAGCAGTTACCATTACGCCGCCGCATGAAGACAAGTAAACTATCGCATGTACGGTGGCGTCAACCTGGTCGCAATATTTACCGTTAGGAAACATCGAGAATTCTTCAATAAACTCGTCAACCCAGCCAAAAAGCATAGGATGAGGCAAATACAATTGCCCAGATTCGCATTGAGCAACAACGCTCATTGAGTGCGTAACATCAAGAGCTCTTGCTGTTTTTGATCCTATTGGCTTTATACCGATTACTCCATCAATTCTAGTTCTGAGCTCAGATATAGCAGCATGCCCGTTAGCTGCTTCCTCAATAAGAACTGCCGTTGTTCTTTGGTCAATAGATTTTAGTTTTTTTATTTCTTCGATAGATTGAACATATTCAAATAGTCCGACAGTTGAGTTAAGCAGGTATTTTTTATTGTCCTTTATCGCCCACTTTTGTCCGCTGCATCTTGCGCTTGTCGGAGAATTGTTAAACGATAAATCCCATGCGTCAATTATATTGTGCATATCTTCCGGGAGCTCTACTGTTTCGCATTGTACAAAATTTCCATTCGGCATTTTTTTGCTTACAACAGGAAGCGATGAACCTTTTGGTATCCAGTACTTCCAATAGTGACTTTTAAACAACGCGCCTTCCGATGGAGATGGGCGCTGTTGATATAAGCTAGTAAATGTTCTTTGCGATTTGCTTTTAATGTCAAGTATTCTTTCTAAGCTATGTCGTTCAGGCCAAAGGGCTTCACCAATCTTTCTTATATCATCTTTATTTTTATCATCTTCTTTTATAGCAGGGAAAGAAACGATTGTCCACTTGTCTTTTTCTGAAGATAGTATTCTTCCTGCCAAATCGTCTTCATGCCACCTTGTCAAAGTAATTATTTGTCGCGAGTTGTTATGCATACGAGTAACAAAGACGTCATTGTACCACTCCCAGACTCTATTCCTATATGTTTGTGAGTGCGCCTCAACAGCATCCTTTATCGGATCGTCAATGATTCCATAGTCAACAGTGTTTCCCGTAAGCGGTCCGCCTGTTCCAACAGATTTATACATGCCTCTATACCCTACTATCTCAAAAAAATCTGTCGTTCTTGTGTACGTGCTGTTATCTTGCACGTTTAAACTGCTTTTACCAGATAATGTCGTATGCGGGAAAATATATCTATAAAGCTCGTCATCAATAATGCGCTGAACATCACGATTCAATTTTTGCGCTAAATCTGAACTATACGTGCAAGATGCGATTTTTGTAAACGGATCACGACCGAGTAAAAAAGCTGGAAACCTTCTTGACACAAGCTCTGTTTTGCTGTGCTGAGGTGGCATAAAAACCATTAAGCGAGTTATTTTACCAGTTATAACATCGTCAAGCTTAGAGCATAAAAGCTTGTGATACCACTTGAATTGAAACGCGCTAAAAGTCAAAGATACAAAGTCCTCAAGATAGCATCTAGACAATGCAACAGCGGCACTAAATAGCCCCTCTTTAGTCTCATAGTCTATAGTGCCAATGCTATTTCGATCTTTTGATCGCACTTCTTAAAGCTTCCTTTTCTGATTCTGTTATCTTTGACACGTCAATATCTACCGGAAGAGCGCCTATATTTTGTCCATTAGTAGTAACATCAACACTTTGATGCGGTCTGCCGAATACACGGTCGAGCAATTCCTTACCTGCAGCAACATTGCCCTTAACAAGAAATTCATAGCGTAATTTTTCAAGGATAAGCCGAAGCGACTCCTTTTTCTTCCCACCGTGCTCTAACATTTCCTCAAGCACTTTAATGCCGGATTCGCGCAGCCAGGTGTATTGATTGCGTCCGGTGGGATTTCTGCGCTCACCTTTTTTTACAGGGATAAGATTTTTTGTCCCTTTATGCTCTTTTTTTCCTGGATTTGAAGTATTCATATAAGTTTTATTAGTTCCATCCCATAATTATTTATACCTTTTGGTATAATAATATTATCTTTTTTAATCAATCTATTATTTTTAAATGGCCTATAATCTACTTGATGCTGCCATCTTCCCCATTTTTTTGTAATTTTTGCTACATCAGGATGTTGCTCTTGCAATGATTTAGCCATTAATAACCGGCCGTCTTCGTTTTGCAATTTATACAGGCTTTCAGTATTACCGCCTTTCATAGTCATTGTTGTTGATTTGCCTTGCAAAAATGCTTTGAATTGTATCGTACACCAGCCATCTTTTAATGCCCTTAGAGATAGGTCTGTATCTTCGTTATATCTGCCTCTCCATCTATACGGGATATCATTTTTAATTAAAATACAAGAGTATATCCTTGTATTTTGTAAAAATGGTTTTTTTGCCCTTCTTGTTAGCGACAAGTCACCCATAAAGTAATAATCAGGTCCAGCAAGTGCTATATTTTCATAACGATCAACGAAATCTTCCATAGCTTTAAATATAGTCCCATCATGGACATATATTCTTTTCCCATTATTTTTGCGCTGAAAATGCTTTATATTATCATCCATTATCCAATGTCTTGTAGCTCCAACTGAAATTGAATGCTCCCATACCCAATTTCTTGCCGGAATACCACCCTGCCCTAAATTAGAAAAAGGTAAAACTAATATTTTGTCTTTATTTATTACTGATGAATATTGTTCATATTCTTGTGGTTCAATCACTATTTTATATGGGATTTTTAATTTTTCTAGTGTTTTGCTTGTTAATCGAGTATCCCATCGGCCTTTAGAGATAATATAAATTGGATATTCAGGATTCATTTATATATCCAATATCTTTCATATTTTCGCGTTTTTTTTCTGGGTACCATATAGACTTAGTTTTTTCGTTAATATTTTGTTTAACAATTTTTATGAATGAATTAAAATCTTCTATATTCTCGAAATGTACGTAAATACTTTTAAATGCCTTTTGCGGGTTATCAAATTCAGGCATCCCTTCCCACTCTTTTTCATAATCCATATCTATAGGTGTTAAATTATCAATTTCGCTCTGCGTAAAAAAGTCCTCAATATCCACGCCGTCCAATTGTGCCCTAGCAATTTCCTCAGCGCTCCAGTCCAAATCTATTTCGGCAACTCGGTTATCAGCAAAAGCTAGCGCACGAGCGGGTTTGTCGTTAAGGTCAAGATCAGTACGCTTAACTGCAATTATTTTGCTGCCGTCGCTCTCCACGATCTGCACATTATCCATGCCGATTTCCCCGGCGCAGGCTGCAGTTTTATTCCCCGCGATTATT